>Ga0102927_1000140_pt1 | contig 16098 bp, 14 predicted proteins | sample SalPon1_A_H2O_MG_FD_78208 | JGI IMG/M metagenome (GOLD analysis project Ga0102927, IMG submission 78208) | Salt pond water microbial communities from South San Francisco under conditions of wetland restoration - Salt Pond MetaG R1_A_H2O_MG | ecosystem: Environmental > Aquatic > Non-marine Saline... | reverse complement strand
CGATATTCATTCGAGATGGTACACCTAATGGGTTTAGTACAATGTCTACTGGTGTTCCATCAGACAAAAATGGCATATCTTCCTGACGAACTATTTTAGCAACAATACCCTTGTTACCATGTCTACCTGCCATTTTATCACCTACTTTTAATTTACGTTTTTTAGCAACATAAATTTTAGCAAGCTTTAATATACCTGATGGAAGTTCATCACCTACGGTGATTGTAAATTTTTCTCTTCTTAAATTACCTTGTAAATCATTTAATTTTATACTGTAATTATGTAATAAATCTTTAACTAAGGCATTTAAATCTTCGTCTGTAGTCCACTTTCCTTTGGTAAGATGTGCATAATCATCTACAGAGTTTAGCATTTTTAAGGTGAACTTTTTCCCTTTAGGTAAAATCTCTTCCTCTAAGTCATTTTGAACACCTTGAGCTGTTTTCCCTCCAACGAGTTCAAATAATTTTTCGATTAAAATTTCACGGAGTTCATCAAATTTAACCTGATACTTTTGTTCTAATTTTTCAATTTTGGCCTTATCCTCGGCTCTCTTTCTTTTGTCTTTTATAGCTCTTGAGAAAAGCTTTTTGTCAATGACAACACCATTAAGAGATGGAGAAGCTTTTAAAGATGCATCTTTTACATCACCCGCTTTATCACCGAATATGGCTCTTAACAATTTTTCTTCGGGTGTTGGATCGCTTTCCCCTTTTGGCGTGATTTTTCCAATCATGATATCACCCGGATGCACTTCAGCACCTATACGAATCATTCCGTTTTCATCTAGGTTTTTAGTTGCTTCCTCTGATACGTTTGGAATATCAGGTGTTAACTCTTCATTACCTAATTTTGTATCTCGAACTTCAAGAGAGAATTCGTCGATGTGAATTGAAGTTAGCGTATCATCTCTCACCACTTTTTCAGAAAGAACGATAGCATCCTCAAAATTATAACCTTTCCAAGGCATGAATGCAACTTTCATATTAGTTCCAAGTGCTAATTCACCTTTTTCAGTAGCATAGCCCTGACAAAGAACCTGACCTTTTTTAACACGATCTCCTTCATTTACGATAGGTTTTAAGTTGATGCTGGTTCCTTGGTTTGTCTTTCTGAATTTTACTAATTTGTATTCTTTTATGCTAGAGTCAAAACTTATTTTTTCTTCTTCTTCACTTCTATCATAATCAATTTTTATTCTTTCTGCGTCAACATACTGAACAACACCATCACCTTCAGCATTAATTAGTACTCTTGAATCTTGTGCAACTCTCTTTTCAAGACCTGTACCTACGATAGGTGAATCTGTTTTTAATAATGGAACTGCCTGACGCATCATATTTGAACCCATTAAGGCTCTGTTTGCATCATCATGCTCAAGAAATGGAATTAATGAAGCTGATATTGAAGAAATTTGATTTGGAGCAACATCTGTATAATTAACATCATTAGGATCAACAACAGGAAAATCACCCTCCATACGTGCAATTACTTTATCAGCTTTAATTTCACCGGAATCATGATCAACATCAATATTAGCTTGTGCAATTAAACTACCTTCTTCTTCTTCAGCGGATAGATACTGAGGTTCGCTTTTATAATCAATTACTCCATCAGCTACTTTTCGATAAGGCGTTTCAATGAAACCCATACTATTAACTTTACCAAACACTGATAAAGAAGAAATCAACCCAATATTAGGACCTTCTGGTGTTTCTATTGGGCAAAGCCTTCCATAGTGTGTAAAATGAACATCTCGAACCTCAAAGCCAGCTCTTTCTCTAGATAAACCTCCTGGTCCTAGTGCTGATAACCTCCTTTTATTTGTTAATTCAGCAATTGGGTTGGTTTGATCCATAAATTGAGAAAGCTGATTGGTTCCAAAGAACGTATTAATAACAGAAGATAAAGTTTTAGCATTGATCAAGTCAATAGGTGTAAAAACTTCATTGTCTCTAACGTTCATCCTTTCTCTGATGGTTCTGGCCATCCTTGCTAAACCTACACCAAACTGTTGTGAAAGTTGTTCACCAACTGTTCTTACACGTCTGTTTGATAAGTGGTCAATATCATCAACTTCTGCTTTTGAGTTGACTAACTCGATAAGGTGTTTTATTATGGTAATGATGTCATCTTTCGTAAGGACTTTATCATCTCGCCCATCATTAAGTTCTAATTTTTTATTCATTCTGTAACGACCTACTTCTCCTAAATTATAACGTTGGTCGCTAAAAAATAACTTTTCAATAATGCCTCTTGCCGTTTCTTCATCAGGCGGTTCAGCATTTCTTAGTTGTCTATAAATGTGTTCTACTGCTTCTTTTTCAGAATTAGTAGGATCTTTTTGTAAAGTATTATAGATTATTGCATAATCACTAGTTTGACTATCTTCCTTATGTAGAAGTATAGTTTTTGTACCGGTGTCAACAATTTCATCAATATGTTCTTTTTCTAAAATGGTATCACGGTCTAAGACAATTTCATTTCTTTCAATAGAAACAACTTCACCTGTATCCTCATCTACAAAATCTTCATACCAAGTATTAAGAACTCTGGCTGCTAATTTTCTACCTAAAACTTTTTTAATACCGGATTTAGAAACTTTAACTTCTTCAGCTAAATCAAATATTTCCAGGATATCTTTATCTCTTTCAAAACCAATTGCTCTAAATAAAGTGGTAACCGGCAATTTCTTTTTTCGATCGATATAAGCATACATGACACTATTGATATCTGTAGCAAATTCTATCCAAGAACCTTTAAAAGGTATTACTCTAGCTGAGTATAATTTAGTACCATTAGCATGGAAAGACTGACCAAAGAAGACACCTGGTGAACGGTGAAGTTGAGATACAACAACACGCTCAGCACCATTGATAACGAAAGTTCCGCTAGGTGTCATATAAGGGATAGTACCCAAATAGACATCTTGAACGATTGTTTCAAAATCTTCGTGCTCAGGATCAGTACAATATAATTTAAGTCTAGCTTTTAATGGAACGCTATGTGTTAAACCGCGTTCAATACATTCTTGTATCGAATATCTTGGCGGGTCAATAAAATAATCTAAAAATTCTAATACAAACTGATTTCGGGTATCAGTAATAGGGAAGTTTTCTTTAAATGTATTGAATAAACCTTCATTATATCTATCATCAGATTTAGTTTCTAACTGAAAAAAATCTTTAAAAGATTTAATCTGAATATCCAGGAAGTCAGGATAATCAGATTGATTGACTAATGATGAAAAATCTATACGTTCTTGAGTTTTTGATAACATCTACAAAATATTTGACTATGGGCGAATAATTAATGTCTAATCGACATATATAAATAAATAGCTAAAGACCAGTTCCAATGATGGAATGGTCTAAGCTATATCGGTATGTAAGGTGATTCTTACTTAAGTTCAACTTCTGCTCCGGCTTCTTCTAACTGATTTTTTAAAGAATCTGCTTCATCTTTAGCTACTCCTTCTTTCAAAGTTTCTGGAGCACCATCAACAAGAGCTTTAGCATCTTTAAGACCAGCACCGGTAAGTTCTTTAACTAATTTAACTACTGCTAATTTTGAACTTCCTGCGGCTTTAAGAACTACATCGAATTCAGTTTGTTCTTCTGCTTGCTCTTCACCGCCTCCGGCTGCCCCACCTGCTACTGCAACGGGTGCTGCTGCTGGTTCAATTCCATATTCTTCTTTAAGAATGTCTGCAAGTTCATTAACTTCTTTAACAGTTAAATTAACTAATTGTTCTGCGAAATCTTTTAATTCTGCCATTTTCTATCGTTTTATTTATTTAGTATATAGTGTTTCTTTATTCTTCTTTTTCTGATAATGTTTCTAATATTCCAGATAATTTACTTCCACCTGACTGTAAAGCTGAAATAACATTTTTAGCTGGTGACTGAAGTGTAGTAATTATATCTCCTATTACTTCCTCTTTAGATTTAAGATTAGATAATGATTCTAATTGCTCATCACCCAAATAAACATCTTCATTTATATATGCACCTTTAAGGATGGGTTTCTCATTTTTCTTTCTAAAATCTTTTATAATTTTAGCCGGAGAATTTCCAGTATATGAAAGAAAAATAGAGGTATTCCCTATGAGCGTAGATTTTAAATCTCCAAAATCTTTCTCAGTTTCATCCATTGCTTTAGCTAACAATGTATTTTTAACAACCATAAGTTTCACATCAGCTTTGAAACAAGCTCTTCTCAGTGAAACAGTTTTTTGGGCATCTAAACCCGATATATCTGCCAAATAAATCGCGTCTGTTTCAGATAGTTTATCTTTCAGCGTATTTATTAGTGTTAATTTATCTTGTCTTGTCATGATTTTAGATTATTGCTGTGCGAATTTTTTTGTATCAACTTTTACCGCAGGACTCATGGTAGATGATAAATTGATACTCTTAATATAAGAACCTTTTACAACTTGAGGTTTTAGTTTAACCAAAGTAGATATAAACTCCTTAGCATTTCCCTGTATCTGCTCAGGCTCAAATGATACTTTACCGATTGCTGCGTGAACAATTCCATATTTATCAACTCTAAAGTCAATCTTACCAGCTTTGACGTCTTTAACTGCTTTTGCAATATCCATTGTTACTGTACCGGTTTTAGGGTTAGGCATTAGACCTCTAGGACCTAAAACTCTACCCAATGGACCAAGTTTTCCCATGACACTCGGCATTGTCACAATAACATCTACATCTGTCCAGCCGCCTTTGATTTTTTCTAAGTATTCATCTAAACCTACATAATCAGCTCCAGCACTTTTAGCCTCTTCCTCTTTATCAGGAGTTACCAAAGCCAATACTTTAGTTTCTTTACCAGTTCCGTGTGGTAAAGAAACCACTCCACGAACCATTTGATTGGCTTTACGAGGGTCAACATTTAACCTTACAGCTAATTCAACTGATTCGTCAAATGAGGCATTAGAAATGTCTTTAATTAAACTTGATGCATCTTTTAAAGTAAATACATCCTGATTGTTGTATTTATTAAGAGCCTCTTTTCTATTTTTTGTTTGTTTTGCCATAACTGATTAAATTAAAATGGAGATTTTCCTTTAACATTAACACCCATAGAACGAGCTGTTCCAGCGACCATTTTCATTGCGGACTCAACCGTAAAAGCATTTAAATCCTGCATCTTGTCTTCTGCAATGGCTCTTACATTATCCCATGAAATGCTACCAACTTTCTTTTTATTAGGTTCTCCTGACGCGCCTTTAATTTTAGCAGCTTCCATTATTTGAACGGCTGCAGGTGGTGTTTTAACAACAAAGTCAAAAGATTTATCTTTATAGACTGTAATCTCAGCTGGTAAGACTTTACCAGCTTTATCTTGTGTTCTAGCATTGAACTGCTTACAAAATTCCATTATATTTACACCAGCTGCACCTAAAGCAGGTCCGACCGGTGGAGATGGATTTGCAGCGCCTCCACGTACTTGTAATTTTACAATTTTACTTATTTCTTTTGCCATATCTTGTTTTTATTCATTAATTAGTTTTAGAGGGAAGCATAAAACTAATAGGTTATGTTATATTTTTTCAACTTGCATATAGTTAAGTTGTACAGGTGTTTTTCTACCAAATATCTTAACCATTACTTTTAACTTTCTTTTGTCTTCATTTATTTCTTCAATTGTACCGGTAAAACTATTAAAAGGTCCATCTACTACCTTTACATTTTCACCAATATCAAAAGAAATTGCAACTGTTTCAGGCTGAGTTGCTAATTCATCAACTTTACCTAACAATCGGTTTACTTCATGTTTCCTAAGGGGAACTGGTTCTCCTCCTTTTGTTTCCCCTAAAAAGCCTATTACACCATTAACGTCTTTAATTATATGAGGTAATTCACCTTCTAGATTAGCATTAATCATAATATAGCCTGGAAAAAATACTTTTTCTTTATTGATTTTTTTTCCATTTCTAACTTGCATGACTTTTTCTTTTGGCACCAATATATCATCAACATAAGAGTCAACTCCTTGATGAGTTAATTCTTTTTCAATATAATCCTTAACTTTGTTTTCAGAACCACTAATCGCTCTTACTACATACCATTTTTTTGAACTTGTTTCAGTCATAACATGCGATTATTTAACCCAGTTAAAATATTGTTCTATTGCCGAACTAAAAATATTGTCAACACCAAAAACAATAAGCGCTAAAACAATAACAAAAACAGCAACTACAAGCATCAACCTTTGACTTTCAGCATAAGAAGGCAAAGTGACGTTATTTTTTAACTCGTAAAATGATGCTTTAATGTAATTTTGTAAACCTGTCATTTTTTTAATATTGCACGGGTTGAGAGGCTCGAACTCCCGACACCTGGTTTTGGAGACCAGTGCTCTACCAACTGAGCTAAACCCGTAGGTTATGATTAATATTTTTATTAAATCAATATTAGTTGAGGTGTTTTAAAAAAACACCTCAACTTTAAATATAAACTTTAAATTAATCTAATATTTCAGTAACCTGACCCGCACCAACTGTGCGTCCACCTTCACGAATTGCAAAACGCAATCCTTTGTTAAGGGCGATAGGTTGTATTAAGTCAACTGATATTGTTAAGTTATCTCCCGGCATAACCATTTCTACGCCATCAGGTAAATTAATAGTACCTGTAACATCTGTAGTTCTAACGTAGAATTGCGGACGATAATTTTTATGGAAAGGAGTGTGACGACCACCTTCTTCTTTCTTCAAAATATATACTTCAGCTTTAAATTTAGAATGCGGTGTCACAGAGCCAGGTTTAGTAATAACCATACCTCTTGATATCTGATTTTTCTCGATACCTCTTAAAAGAATACCAACATTATCACCAGCTTCACCTCTATCTAAAATTTTTCTAAACATCTCAACACCAGTAATAGTTGACTTTAATTTTTCAGCCCCCATTCCTATTAGCTCAACAGGATCACCGGTATTAGCAACACCAGTTTCAATTCTTCCTGTAGCAACAGTACCTCTACCAGTAATAGAGAACACATCTTCAACAGGCATCAAGAAATCTTTTTCAACATCTCTTTCCGGCATTTCAATCCAGCTATCAACTGCATCCATTAATTCAACAACTTTATTTGCTTGCGCTTCATCACCATCTAACGCACCTAATGCTGAACCTGAAATCACAGGAGTATTATCACCGTCATATTCATAGAAGCTTAATAAATCTCTAACTTCCATATCTACTAACTCTAACAATTCTTCATCATCAACAAGGTCAACTTTGTTTAAGAAAACAACAATTTTAGGTATCCCTACCTGACGTCCTAGTAAGATATGTTCACGAGTTTGAGGCATTGGTCCATCAGTAGCTGCAACAACTAAAATTGCACCATCCATTTGAGCAGCACCAGTTACCATGTTTTTTACATAGTCTGCGTGCCCCGGGCAATCAACGTGAGCATAATGCCTTTCTTTGGTTTGATACTCAACGTGAGACGAGTTAATTGTGATACCTCTTTCTTTTTCTTCAGGAGCATTATCTATTTGCTCAAAAGCACTAGGCTCTGAATAACCTTTATCAGCTAACACTTTAGTAATAGCTGCTGTTAATGTAGTTTTACCATGATCAACGTGACCTAGCGTACCTATATTCAGGTGCTTTTTGGATCGGTCGAAATTTTCCTTTGCCATAATTAATTATTTAATCTTAGTTTATATTAGTGTCATTTAACGCTATGCTTGAGCCAACGACGAGAATTGAACTCGTGACCTTTTCCTTACCAAGGAAACGCTCTACCCCTGAGCTACGTCGGCTAAGACATTGAGCGGAAGACCGGATTCGAACCGGCGACATTCAGCTTGGAAGGCTGATGCTCTACCAACTGAGCTACTTCCGCAATTTTTTTGGGAAAAAATTACCTTATACAAAGAATTTAGAATTTTAACATCTTATTAAAATCTATTCAATGTAAGGAAAAACCACCTTAAAGTTAAAGAAAAATTCTATTGTTTTTTCTTTAGCTTTAAATTCAAGTGGGGAGAGCAGGATTCGAACCTGCGAAGGCAAATGCCAACAGATTTACAGTCTGTCCTCGTTGGCCGCTTGAGTATCTCCCCTATGTTAGAGAACTAATCAAAACTCTGATTGATCTAAAATTATGAGCCGATGGAGGGACTCGAACCCACGACCTGCTGATTACAAATCAGCTGCTCTAGCCAGCTGAGCTACATCGGCATGAATTATTCAATTCAGAGTTTGCAAATATAGATAGATTTTTTTATTTGAAGAAAAAATATTTAAATTATTTTATATCATCTTATAACTTAATCATTATTACTAAAATTAAGATTTAAGTTATTGTCTATCATCTTTTTTTCCTCGGGGGTGACTATTATGATATGTCTTTTTTAACATAGACAAATCATTTTTTACGTAATTTTCAGTAGCAGCTAAGCTCTCATGACCTAACAATTCTTTAATAGAATTAAGATCTGCATTTTCTTCTAACATATGTGTTGCAAAAGAATGTCTTAAAATATGTGGACTTTTTTTATGCTTAGTCGTAAAGTTACGAAAATGTTTTTTTACCAGTCTGTAAACAAAACTATCATAAATTTTACGTCCTTTTTGTGTTATAAATAGATAGTTATGCTCCTCGCTTTTTTCTTTTCTAAGTTGAATATAGTTTTTTATAGTAGGCACTATATCTTCTATAAGGGGTATATATCTCTGTTTGTTCCCTTTACCTTTCACTGTTAAGGTCTTTTTGTAAAAAGAGATATCAGAAATTTTGAGATTAATTAATTCACTTCTTCTTATACCTGTAACATATAATAACTCAATTATTAATTTATCTCTAGCTCCTTCAAAATTACTGTCATCTATGTGACCAATACTTACCTCAATCTCTTCTTTTGAGAACGGAATTGATTCTTTTTTTTCAAACTTTAACAAACTGAAATCATCTATTGGATTACGCTCCAGACAATCTGTTTCCCATAAGAAATTAAAAAAGCCCTTTATTGCTGATAACTTTCTATTAATGCTTCGTGTTGATAAATCATTTTTGCTCAAGCATACCACCCATGAACGCAGTATATTTTTATTAATAGCTGTTATCTCTTCAATTTCAAATTCAGTTTTACAATAATCAGAGAATTGTTCAATATCCTTTTGATAAGCCTGAGTGGTAAGGCGCGAATAATTTCTTTCCAGCTTTAAATATTCAATATATTGATCAACTAAATGCATTTACAAACAGGATGAAGCTAAGTTACTGGTTTATATTCCTTTTTATCTATAATGGTTTTAGATATGATTTCTCTAAGGATTTCTGATGTCCCTCCTCCAATTGGACCTAATCTACTATCTCTAAGCATACGAGCTAAAGGATAATCTTCTATATAACCATAACCTCCTAAGAATTGCAAACATTCATAAATTACCTGATCTGCGATTTTAGTAGAATTGAGTTTAGACATTGTTGCTTCTTTCACAACGTACTCCCCTTTATCTAATCTATAACCTACGTAATAGTTAAATTGTTTACACATCTCAACTTGACTTGAAAGATCTGCAATTTTATGTCTTAAAGCCTGAAATTCTGTAAGTTTTTTTCCAAAAGCTTCTCTGTCATGCATATATTGTAAAGCATATTCAATAGCATATTCAGCTCTGGCATGTGCATTGATACCCATAATTAACCTTTCTAAAGCAAAATGTTGCATGATGTAAGAGAAACCTTTATTTTCTTCTCCAAGTAAATTTTCTTTGGGTACTTTTAAATTATCAAAAGCTAACTCAGCTGTATCTGACGCTCGCCAACCTAATTTATTGAGTTTATTGGCAGAAATACCATCATATAAATGTCTATCCACTAAAAATATACTTATACCTTTTCCCTTTGCATGTGGATCTGTTTTAGCAGCTACTATTAAATAATCAGCATAAACACCATTTGTTATAAATGTTTTTGATCCATTTATCAGGTAGTGATCCCCTTTATCAACGGCAGTGGTTTTCATTCCGGCAACATCTGAACCGCCAAATGGTTCTGTTATACACAAACAACCTACCTTCTCACCACTAATACTTTTAGTTAGATACTCTTGCTTAATTTCATGACTGGCTTCTGCATTCAAATGTGTCATTGCTAAATATGCATGCGCCCAAACAGCAGCGGCAAAGCCTCCTGAATTAATCCGTTGAAGTTCTTCTAGCAAGATAATCGTATAAAATAAATCAAGGTTCATTCCGCCATATTCTTCCGGATAAGCTATCCCTAAAAAGCCCATCTCTCCTAGCTTTGGCCAGATAGAAGAATCTATTTTACCTTCTTCTTCCCATTTATCAACATAAGGTACTACTTCTTTTTGTAAAAAATCTCTTAAACTCTGACGGAATAAATCGTGTTCTTCTGTGAAATACATATAAAAATTGTTTATCAATTATAACAAAATAAAGATGAAATTACCTATCTATTATTTATTTTCAAATATAATTTAATTCTTTCAACCTTATCAAACGGAAATTCTTGTAATTTTCCTAATTCTTTAAAACTTTTGATGCCCTCTCTAACTTTTATAAATTGAAATATCTTTCGGCTTAATTCATAATCAAAATAAGGTATTTCTGATAATTGAATAATTGATGCATCGTTTATGGATATTAATTCGTAATTTATATCAACAAAAAGATTTTTTTTTAAGCGATCTCTGACTTTGTAATCAAGCCCCCAAATATCTTTTAGCTGAACTAAAGATCTGTAATGATTGATTTTATTTCTATAATTTATAATTCTTTTAGAAAGTGCAGGGCCTATTCCTTTAATTTCTTGTAGCTTTTTTGCGGTTATTGTATTTAAATCTCTTTTAGGCCTCCAAATGATATCGCTTTTAGACCTCTGTAATGTTTTCTGTTGTTCTTTTACCCACGCAGGAAATTTAAAATAAGGTTTAATCTTTTGTAATAAACTATCTGATACCTTTGTAACCTGCTGAAACTCTTTCACAGAGTTAACCCACTTATTTTGCTCCCTGTACGCTAACATACGGTCGATTTCTTCAACACTTAATCCTAGTTTATAGCCTCTGTAGTCCGTAAGAAAATTAGGGTTAAAAGGAAAAATAGTATCTTTTTTCTGTTGTTGAATTTTATTTAAAGAATCTAGTTCTTTTTGAAAACGCCGGGTTTCTTCAGACGTAAACCAACTATCATCTTGTAACAGGTTATGATCAGATAATATAAATTTTAATAAAAAGATAGTAATAATAATCAATGCAAAATATAGCATTCCGATTCGATTACGTTTATTAAACGAAAAACGGTGCCCATTAAATTGCATGGTTATTTCATTTTACTTCTTTTAAATAATTTACCATCTTTAAGATCTTTAGCGTATTGTTTAAGGTCTTTTTTCACTTCACCGGATAATATATAAAGACCAATTATATTAGGAAATGACATAGCTAAGATCATCATATCTGAAAAATCTAAAACAGCTCCTAGACTTATAGACGCTCCAACAATGACAAAAAGTAAAAAAATTATTTTATAAACAATTTCTGTTTTTTTGCTTTTACCAAATAAGTAAGACCAGGCACGCATGCCGTAATAAGACCAGGAAATCATCGTAGAAAAAGCAAAAAGAAAAACAGCTATAGCTAAGACAATAGGGAACCATGAAATTACGCTCCCAAATGCTTGTGTTGTTAAAGTAACGCCGGCAACGCCTTCCACTTCATGCATACCTGTAAAAATAAGAACTAAGGCCGTTAATGTACAAACCACAACCGTATCAATAAAAGGCTCTAATAAGGCCACAAAACCCTCTGATGGCGGATGATCTGTTTTTGCTGCTGAGTGAGCAATAGCAGCAGAACCTACACCGGCTTCATTAGAAAATGCAGCACGCTGAAAACCAACTACTAACACACCTATAAAACCACCTTTTAAGGCACTTGGTGAAAAAGCTCCGTCTATAATCGCACTAAATGCATTCCCCAGATTCTCAATATTAATGCCTATCACAGTAAATGCACCCAGAACATAAATGACTGCCATTATCGGAACAACTTTGCCGGTTACACGAGCAATACTACTTATTCCACCAATGATAACTACACCTACTAACACGGATAATATCACACCAAAAGTAAATCCATTGCCTTCTAATACAGGGATCTGACTGGATAATACACTAAAAGATTGGTTAGCCTGAAACATGTTTCCTCCACCTAATGAAGCTCCTACTGCCAGGATGGCAAAAAATACGGCTAAGAACTTTCCTAAAAAACCTAAATTTCTTTTCTCTAAGCCATATCTTAGATAGTTCATAGGGCCTCCAAAAATTCTACCTTCTTTGTTGATAAATCTATACTTAACTCCTAAGACACATTCTACAAATTTAGAAGACATACCTAAAAAACCGGCTATAATCATCCAAAAGGTTGCCCCTGCTCCACCTAAAGAAATCGCTACTGCTACGCCGGCTATATTTCCTAAACCAACCGTGGCTGACACAGCGGTAGATAAAGCCTGGAAATGGGTGATTCTGCCAGGCGCATCAGGGTCATCATATTTACCTTTTGCCAAATCTAATGAATGACCAAAGCCTCTTATATTAATAAAACCCATTCTGATAGTAAAAAACGCAGCCCCTAATATTAACCATACAACTATAAAAGGAATATTCTTCTTTTGGGGGTCGCCATTGGGATGTGTTAACGGTATTGGATGATCATATTTTATTTTAGCAAATAGATCTGCATTAGATGCTATGAGATGTTCTTTATTATTTGGATTGTAAATATATTCTCCTTCATCTACTAAAAACTTTACATTTCCTGATTCCGGAGCATTCACCCTAACTTTACCCATATCTTCACGATCGATAACCGCTATCTCTTCGCCTTTCTCTACGTGAGAATTATTATCTACTAAATACTTTTCTAACTTAAACTTGGTTTGCGTTTTAGCTTCCCAACCCGGAGCAAAAATTCTATTAGATTCTGTATAAACAACCGGATCATAAACCCCTAAATAAGAAAATGGATCCCAAAAAAGAATAGACGACATAAAATCTACAGCCGGCTGCGCGTTTCCATTAAAGACTTCCACAACAGACTCTGCTTCAATTTCTATTTTTTTTGTAACTTCATTACCAGCATTGTCAGTAACACTAACTGTATAAGGTATACCTTCAACAAGCTCTGAAGATTTGGGTGATGTTAGCTTGGTTGATTGTTGAGACCATTTGTATTGATAAGGAGGTTCTCCTCCATTTACTTCTAATTCAATTTGACCATCATTAATCTGTGGAGAAGGATTTATCTTTTTAACATTTACTGATAGTTCTTGTGAATAAGAAATACATATAAAAAACAATAAACAAAAAGTCATCAATAATCTAATCATAAATAGCACTTTTATTATTTAATTTCGCAATATGCAAAAAACAATTTATATACTAAAAATTAAACGGTGCTTATGTGGAATTATATAATTTGTTAAGCTTTTTCATTTGGGTTGAACTCCCTAATATGATCAGGTTAGACTCTTTTTCCATTTCCAGTTCGCTTTCCGGGTTGATAAGGAATTCACCATTAGGTTTTTTATATCCTATCACAGAACACCCGGTATCTTCCCTTATAGCCAGGTCCTTAATCTTCTTGGTTTCACCATCTGGACAAATCACATGATAAGGTATTTCCTGAACATTTTGCGTGTCGCCTTCTGCAAGTGTCATATTATCTAAAAAATCTATTAGATCAGGTACAACTATTAAGGAAGCCATATGTTGACCTCCTATACTATCCGGTAAAATGACATTATCTGCTCCTGCAATCTTTAATTTTTTATAGGAAGAGAACTCACTTGCCCGGCTGATGATCCTTAGGTCTTTTGAATACTGTCTCGCTGATAATACCACAAATAAATTATCGGTATCTTTTGGCAAAGCACATATTAAGGCTGAAGCTCTTTTTACGCCAGCTCTAATCAACACATCATCATCAACTGCATCACCTTCTATATATAAGATCTCTCCTTCTGTATCTTCTAATACTTTAGAGCCTTTGTCTATTACAACACAAGGCATGTTATATGATTTTAGCCGTTTAACTGCCTGCGTTCCATTTCTACCGTAACCACAAATAATAACATGGTTGGTCAACTTTTTGATTTGCTGGTCCAATTTTTTTCTTTTTAAATTTTTATAGGAATATTCTGAAATTACATATTCTGATACAATACTTACAATGTAAGCAGTGGTGATCAAGCTCAGGATTATCAATACTATCGTAAAGATCCTAGATTCGTCTGTCAGTGATGTGACTTCTTTAAAACCTACTGTACTAATGGTTATGGTAGCCATATAAAAAGCATCTAACCATTTAAGGTTAGAAAATAACTTAAAACCAAGAGTGCCAAAGGATAGTAGCAATACAAGTAGAGATAGAGCTAATTTAATCTTAGACTGAAAGAGCTTAAATATCATAGGTCAAATACTGAAGTTCTTTTTGTGTAGATCATATCTTTTAATTTAAGCCAAAACGCAAAAGTAAGATATAATCCAAAGCCTATTCCAAAAGTGGCAAAGGAGACATATATGAAGAATAAGCGAACAGATTTGACTTTCATTCCTAATCGGTCAGCCAGTCTTGTGCTTACGTAAAAGCCATTACGTTCAAAAAAGTATCGTATTTTAGCTATTAATTGTTCCATTATTTAAGATATGCTATCCCTAAATTGCAAGACATACATCGCTGTTTGTCACAATATTGCTTTTTTAATTGTTTTAAACTTTGAGAATGTAATGCATTTTTACTCACTCCTTTTTTCAAGCTTTCAAATTTAGTAATTATTTGATTTTTCTCAGATGGTATCGCTTGCATGCATTGCAGTAAAAATTCATTTTCATCTTTTCCTTTATACCTGGCATATGCAAATCTAAACGGAACAAAAGTGTTGATCAACAATAAGTTGATAAATTTAGAAGTAAGTTGCTTCTGACTTTTTTTACTTGTGGTGCTAAAATTATAATGTGATTTCCAAAATTCTGAAGGTTGAATCTTTAATATAGATTTTAGCTTATCTAAATCATATGCATAAGCAAAGGTTTTAAAAAGATTTTTTTGCCGATGATAAAGTGCCGCTAACTGCGCAATTCTGATCGTAGGAAAATTTCCGGGTCGCAACCTGAAAAATTGTGGTTTTTGTTGCAGTTCAATTTTCAGTTGATATTTATGTTTTAAGAATGCATATTCTTTTTGCAAGTTGACATAATAAGGCTCCTCGAGTTGGTCGTTCAGCAAATTCAATTGACCAAAAAAAAGCGCTTCTAGTTGCGTTTGACTTTCAGCTGTTTTTCTGATTATACTAAAAGGAATACTCTCTGCCATTTCAAGAAAGATATCACCATTAACGTTTAAGCCAAAATTCTTTGCTAAAAGTTTAAAAAGAACTTCTTCCCAATTATTTGTTGATTTTTTTAAAAGCTGATGAATCAACTTTGATTTGTCTTCCAGCCTTTCTATATAAACACGTTCTAACCAACTTTCTAAAAGAAAATCATCAAATTTAGCAAAGCTACTTCCACAGTAAATCCAATCTTGTGGTTTTTTTTGTATTAGAGTTTGATACTTATCAAGTTGATCTTTATCCGTAAAATTAGCTATTTCGAGAGTAGGAATAGAAGAGCCATCTTTTCTAAAAACATCTACATCATAATCCCAAACCACGTGTAATATAACATTATCATAAGCCGGGTCTTGCTCGTGTTTATGAGCATACCAGTCAGATGATTTGAGATGCATTTCTACATTTCCAGCCCACTTCTCATCTCTAATTCCTATTTGTGCATTTAAAAAATCTGGTCCGGATGCTTCAGTATTGTGTTTCCCAATATTGATGATAGTCAATTTGGATTGATCTGTCGTGTAGAGTTCTTTCCAATTAAACTTTTTAAATTTCCATAAATAGTGGATAAAATCTTCTTTCATCACAACACATTTGATAGCATTTTAAATACGTTTTCACGAAATGATATTACCCATTTATGATATTGATCGCCGGATGGATGCAGCCCATCTTCAACAAACATTGAATTTTGTCCTTCCATTTTTTG
>Ga0102927_1000136_pt1 | contig 16252 bp, 12 predicted proteins | sample SalPon1_A_H2O_MG_FD_78208 | JGI IMG/M metagenome (GOLD analysis project Ga0102927, IMG submission 78208) | Salt pond water microbial communities from South San Francisco under conditions of wetland restoration - Salt Pond MetaG R1_A_H2O_MG | ecosystem: Environmental > Aquatic > Non-marine Saline... | reverse complement strand
CGATGATCCAATAAAGTCTTAATACGAATGGGGTCATGGCTTGGTCTTAGCATGCCGATGGTAAGCGGTGTAATTGCCTGATGTCGGTGCAGCAAAGAAAACTCCAACCGCATTACCCCTGAGTTGAGACTACGAAGGTGCCCACATAAAGCCTCAATTAATGAATGCATGTAAGGTTTTAATTGATCGGTATGCGTTGTCTCAGCAGCAAGTTCACAATCGCTTTGGTGCTTATGGGGAGGGTGCCAAGCATCGCGCGGATCAGGACGCTCGCCATAAGCGCGCTGGAGCTGGTGGATAAATTCCCGGCCAAGCCGCCGAGTAAGTCCAGCAAGCGGAAGTGCTCGAACTTCACCGATGGACTGACAGCCAAGCCCCTGCAATGCCGCCATTGTCTTATGTTTAGGGTCAGCAGATGTAATAGGCAATAAAGCGAGTCGCTCGCGTAAATCGTTGCGAGTGGTAATAGGCGTGTCATCGCCGCTACGTGCAAGCATCCAAGCTGCGGTTGGAGTGGGTGCAATGCCGGAGGCGGCAACTATTGCCAAGCGTTCTAAACCGGTGTTGATACGGCTACGAAGTGCCTCTAAGCCACCGAAATATGCCAAGCTTGCGCCAATTTCCATTAGCACAGCATTGGGCGGTGAGGGGCTGACTCGCGAGGTGAACTGCCCTGCCCAGACACTCACCTGCTTGAGTGCTTGCGCATCGCACTGTGGAAAGTAAAGACAAAGCCAAAGCATTACAGGGCATCAGTGCAAAGGTTGTCTTATTGCTCTAGAGGCAGTGGCTGTTGTGTGTGCATAGGCGTAGTCAGTTCCGTATCGAGTTCAATGGCCTGAGTAGGCGCACCCCGACACTTTAAAATACCTACATCAAGACGCTGATTTTGCGCTTGATCTAAACGCAAGCGTAATGCTGCAGGCGAACTTTGCTCAGCAGCTTTTGCTTCTCGAAATAACATACCAAGGCTATTGCCCGATTCTGCAGCGAGTTGTAGCCGGCGTAGGCTGCGATCATCGCAACGCTTTGGCCATGCCAATACCGCAGCACAAGTGCCTGCTCGTAGCGCTTGCTCAACTGACCAAAGGGCTTGGTGATGATTATCCGGGTGGACAACTAACACTCGAGAGAGATCAAGCCCACAAGCCGCTAAAGCGGGTGGGTAAGGTATGAAAGGTGGTGCGATAAGTGCAATCCAGCGGCCACCCCGAGATAACCGAGCTAAGGCGGGCATAGCTAAGCGTAGCTCTCCAACACCATGATGCTCATGCAGAATTTCCGTAAGCGCAGCATTAGGAAAGCCACCACCGGGAAGTATAGTATCTAAAGTGGAAAAACCGGTTGGTATATGGGTGCCTTGGCGGTGCTCCAAGCGTTTAAGTGCATCATTAGCGCGCCAAATACTCGGCTGTTCAAGGAGTTGATGGATAGCTTGTTGCATAGTGACCTCTTGTTTTTCCCCGATCTACAGACCGGAGCGAATAACGCCAACGCCAATGCCTTCGATCGCTAGCTCTTGTTGGCGTAGGTCGATCTCAATTGGCGTAAATTCAGGGTTCTCAGGCAGTAGCTGCACCCGATGTGCTTGTCGGGCGAAACGCTTAACAGTGACTTCGTTATCAATGCGGGCAACAACGATCTGTCCATCGCGCACCTCAGTGGTGCGGTGGACAGCAAGCAGATCACCATCAAGAATGCCGGCATCGCGCATGCTCATGCCGCTGACCTTAAGCAAGTAATCTGCTCCTGGCGTAAATAGCCCTGCGCTAATTTGGCAATAACGATCAACGTGTGCCTCAGCCAGTAAAGGACTGCCAGCGGCGACGCGGCCAATGACCGGTAGCCCCGCTTCCGTGTCTATTTCAGCGTCTACAGTTAAGCGATTGTCTTGGCTTAAACGAATCCCGCGAGAGGCGCCTGGCTGCAAGGTCAAATAACCTTTTTTAGCCAATGCTCTTAGGTGTTGTTCTGCCGCGTTGGCCGAACGAAATCCCAGTTCTGCAGCAATTTCACTTCGTGTTGGCGGGTAGCCAGTTTTCGCCATGAAATGCCGAATGAGTTCGAGAATTTGCGCTTGCCGTGGTGTTAGTGGCTGCATAATGATTAGCGCTGTCATCCAAAGTTACTGTTAATCTATACAGTACTGTATAGATATGCAACCCATGTTTTCGGTAGAATCATTATTATGGTGAATACGAGCGACCAATCCCCGGTAAAACGCCCCGGTGATCAATCTTTTGAGGATTGGGTGGCAAGCCTGCCTATTGCTCTTGTTGTTAATGATCAAACACGTTTAGCCGCCGCTTGGACGCTGGCGCATCGCGACTATGGTGAGCAGTTGCGGGTGGCCGGCGATCGTCGTATCGATCATGCAATTCATGTTGCCGATATTCTGGCGGGGCTTGCGCTAGATACTGACTCGTTAATTGCCGGTTTACTGCACGACTTACCCGTTTGCGGGGGTGCAGACGTTCATCAGCTCACTGAGCAGTTTGGTGAAACCGTCGCCAGTCTCGTAGAGGGCTGTCTGCGCATGGGTCGGGTGAGTCGTTTGCATGGTGCGGGCATTGCAGGCGATCCAGCCGAGCGCGCAGAAGCCTTGCGTAAAATGCTCTTAGCAATGGCGCGCGATACCCGAGTGGTGTTTTTGGTGCTAGCCGAGCGCCTAGACGATATGCGGATGCTAGCGTCGTTTAATGCGGATGATCAATATCGAATTGCCCAAGAAACGCTAGATTTGCATGCGCCCCTTGCTAATCGATTAGGTATTTGGCAGATCAAATGGGAGCTTGAGGATCGGGCCTTTCGCTATCTTGACCCTGATGCTTATCGCCGAATTGCACGCTTATTAGCCGAAAAACGCATTGATCGTGAGCGTTTTATTCATGATATGAAGATTCGCTTAGAGCAGGGTCTCGCTGACGCTGGCATTGATGCAGAGGTATCGGGACGGCCTAAGCATCTCTATAGCATTTGGCGAAAAATGCAGCGTAAAGGCCTTGGCTTCCACGAGCTTTTTGACCTGCGCGCTTTTCGCATATTAGTGGCTAGCATTCCTGATTGCTATGCCGCTCTCGGCGTGGTCCATAGCCTCTGGCAACCCATTCCGCGTGAGTTTGATGACTATATCGCCAGTCCCAAAGAAAATCATTATCGCTCTTTGCACACCGCGATTGTTGGCCGGGGCGGACGTGCGGTAGAAGTGCAGATTCGCACGCATGAGATGCACGAACAATCGGAGCTTGGTATTGCCGCGCACTGGCGCTATAAAGAGGGCCGCGGTGAAGATCCGGACTTTGATGCCCGTGTGGTTTGGCTACGTAGGCTGCTCGAGACACCGGCTGAAGCAGGTAATGATGAAGATCTCATTGATCGGTTTCGGGCCGAGGTATTTGAAGACCGGGTTTATGTCATTACTCCCAAAGGCGATGTGATTGATTTACCACGTGGTACTACGCCACTTGATTTTGCCTATACCGTGCATAGTGAAATTGGCCATCGTTGCCGCGGGGCACGGGTGAACGGGCGGCTCGTTGCACTGACTCGACCGCTTGAAAATGGCGATCAAGTTGAGATTCTGACCACGCGTAATGGCACGCCAAGTCGTGATTGGCTTAATCCTGCATTGGGCTATTTAACCTCACCGCGAGCACGGGCAAAGGTTCGGGCTTGGTTCAGGCAGCAGGATCACGATAAAAACATTGAGGTAGGGCGCAGTCTGCTGGAGCGCGAGTTACATCGACTTGGCCTTGAAGATGTGAATTTTGAGTCACTAGCAGCAAGTTCGCGATTTCCTAAGTTGCCTGAATTCTTAGCGGCTATTGGTCGCGGCGATATAAGTGGCGGCCAGATTGCTAGCTTGCTTAGTGATCGTTTGTTGCCTGCCCCTGCTGGGCCAGAAGAGTTAATGCGCAAACGTCGTGGCCAACCCCGGCGATCCGCTGTCAGAGATGACGATGTCAGCATTTATGGCGTAGGAAATTTGCTGACACGCCTAGCGCGCTGCTGTCAGCCGGCACCCGGTGATTCCATTATTGGATTTATAACGCGAGGTGAGGGCGTTTCGATTCATCGGTCTGACTGCGCCAATGTGAGACGGCTTGAAGAAACCTCCCCAGAGCGGCTTATTGAGGTCAGTTGGAGCGCGCATACAGCAAAGCGCTACCCTGTGGATATTACCCTAGAGGCTTATGATCGCCACGGCTTGATTCGAGATATTTCGGCACTTTTAAATCACGAGGGGGTTAATGTTACCGCGGTCAACACACGGACAGATCCGGATGATCAGGTCGCGCGTATGACGTTAACCGCTGAGGTCGATAACGTCAGGCAACTTAGCCATATTATGGAGCGTATTGCCGGATTACGGAACGTGCGTGATGTACATCGGACATAAGCTCATCAACACCAGTGCAATCTGCCTAGCTTTGCTCAGCAGTATTGCGCAAGCGACCTGTGGGCAGCCGAGTAGTCATTCAATCGAAGCGCTAAAAAGTCATGGCAGAGCGCCCCCTGCGGAGGGCACACCCGTGACGATCGAAGCGAGCGTTAGCGGTGTTTTTTTGGGTGATCAGGCGCTGAACGGCTTTTATTTACAAGACACAACCGACGCTATTTTTGTTTATGCACCGTCTCTTGAGGCAGTCCGAACACCCAAAGCTGGCGAGCGCTGGCGAATTAAAGGGCAAATGGGGCGTTATCGAGGGCGTGCACAGCTCGAGCGCATTACCGCTGTGAAATATTGCGGTGAAGCCGTTGTTCATCTGCACACGCTGGATGAATTAAATCCGGCTGCTTATGCATCACTGGATGAGCAACCGGTTAAGTTCACCCAAACCTTATATATTGCTGATCTCTATAATTTAGGCCGTTATGGCAGCATGCGTTTGAGCGTAGGCGGGCGAGCTTTTCAACCCAATAACGGCGTGGCGGCTGGGCGACGGCTTGAGCTACACCTTGATGATGGCAGCTATCGGCGTGAGCCACGCCCACTGCCTTATGTGCGTGAGGACTATTCCCCGCGGGTTGGCGATGCGATTGAGCCGTTAACTGGAATATTGACGCGGGCATTTGGTGATTGGCGTATCCATCCACTGGAGCCGGTGCGTTTTGTTTCGCGCAATCCAAGGCCTCAAGCCCCATCGCGACCAGCCGATCAGACGATTCGAGCGGTAAACTTCAATCTTTTTAATTATTTTATTGACCCTGGAGGTCGCGGTGCGGGTAGTGATGCAGCGTTTGCTTCTCAGCGTGAGCGATTACGATCGGTCTTGCTTGCCCTCGATGCGGATGTTCTCGGCCTTCATGAAATTCAAAATAATCCTGATGCGGTCGCTGATTTACTCCATCTGCTCAACCGCGATGTCGAGGCTGCCGAGCGTTATCAGGCCATTCTCATGGAGCGCTCATCGGCGGCAATCCGAAGCATTTTACTCTATCGCCCGGCGCGATTATCGCTGGAACAGGTCACACGTAGTCAAAACGCTGCGCATCCTCGAGATCCAGTCGCTGGCGTTTTTGAAACGCCCGATCAACAGCGCTTTGCCGTAGCAATCGCCCATTTTAAATCACGCGGTGGCTGTCCGACAGCAGGTGATATCGATACCGGTGAAGGCTGCTGGGCGCAGCGCCGAGAGCGGGAGGCCAGGCAGATGTTGCAATGGCTGCGAACTGAATTGGCCGAGCCAGTGAATCGGCTGCCGACCCTTGTTTTAGCGGATTTCAATGCCTACGCCAGCGAGCGCGCGATGGCGGCCTGGCAGTCAGCCGGTTTTGTTGATTTATTCGCACGGCATATCGCGCCATTAGATCGTTATACGTATATTTACCGAGGTCAGTCTGGTTATCTCGATCACGCATTGGCAACCCCGTCCTTGGCGCGGCACATCCACGAGGTGCACAGCTGGCCGATTAATGCGGATGAGCCTGCTTATTTAGCAACTGAGGGGAGTAGCGTTTGGCGTGCGTCTGATCATGATCCGATTATTGTGGATTGGCAGTTTAATCATTGACTCAAACATCGTGAGTGTTGACAGTCAGCGGCGCGAGGCTGGTAAGTTTCGCAATCAATCAATATCGCCAATAGGCAGATGGAGTTAAATATGTTGCAGAAATTCCACTCCAGCAATCGCTGGCCGCTCGCTTTGGCCACAGTGCTCATGCTGGTTTGGGCCAGCTTATTGAACGCTCAGCCAACGGACGGTGAGTTTCAAGCTAAGTTAAAAGAATTTCAGTCACTGCAGCAGTCACTAGAGAGTGTTCGTAAGCAAACAATGGCGGATAACCCTGAATTACAGCGGCGCCAATCGTCATTGCAAGATCAAATGATGTCACTTGTTCGGGACGAGGGAGTGCTACCAAGAAAGCGTATTCGGCGTTTGCAGGATATGGCCCGATCCTTACGCAGCGGTGAAATGAGTGAAGATGAACAAGCAGCGATGAGAGAATCTTATCGAGAAATGTCACAAGAGCTACTTGATGCCCGCCGCGCGGCCTTACAAGATGAGCAAATGAAATCAGCACAGCTTGAGTTCATAGAAGACCGGGAAGCAGCAATGACCGAAGTCGATGCGGATGTACCGGCGATGCTTGAGCGCTCTAGGACTCTGCGCCAAGAGCTCGCGGCTATGCAGCGTTCGCGTCGTGGCAGCGGGATGGGCGCTGAATGATTAACTCAAACGGAGTTCGTGTGTGAATTTAACGCTTGGAACTCCGGCACTACTTTTCCCTGCGGTATCAGTGCTGTTACTGGCTTACACCAATCGATTTTTAGCGCTGGCTTCGCTCATTCGCGATTTACAGTCCCGCTATAGTAATACCCATCAGGAAAATCTTGCGGCACAGATTATTAACCTACGCCGGCGGGTGCGATTGATTCAATATATGCAGGCAGCTGCGGCGGCGAGCTTACTCGTTTGTGTGACAAGCATGGCAAGCTTGTATGTTGGTTGGGCTGAAAGTGCAAGGTGGATGTTCGCACTAAGCTTGGTCTTAATGATTCTCTCGCTAGCCTTGTCTATGCGGGAGATTTGGATTTCGGTGACAGCACTTAATATTCAACTCTCACAAATGGAATCGGAGCAATGACTGCTCCCCTGGGTGTTTTATTACCGGATAACGACCCCAGACAATCGTTGCGGGTGCGACGCTTTTTGTTAGCAGCCTTGGTGTATACCGTTGCCATCGGTTTAATGGGCCTTTACGTCCGGCAAGGCCTTTTATCGACCCGGGAATGGGTATTTGCAAGCTTAGTGATTGTCATTTTGAACACCATTCTCTATGTCATCCTACGCAGTGGGCGCAACGAGCGCTTTGGTGACCCGAGTCTGACCGGCATCCAAATGTTTTTCGTGTGCTTGGTCATGGGGATGACCATGTATTTACTCGACGGTGGTCGGGGCGGCATGTTGTTGTTATTTTTGGTGCTTCTTATGTTTGGCGTATTGCGATTAACGCCAAGGCAGTTTACGGCCTTAGGTGGTTTTGCGCTTTTTTCTTACGCGGCTGCGTTAGCGGCTGTTTGGCAACAGCGGCCTGAGGCCTTTAATGCGCAAGTTGAACTGCTGCATTTAGCCGCACTGGGCACCTTAGTTCCTTGTGGCGGGTTTTTTGCCGCTCATGTCAGTGGTTTGCGCCGAGCGCTGCGTGAGCGGCAAATCGAATTACAGCGCTCCCGCGAGGAAGTGCATGATCTTAAGGTGCTCGATCCACTCACTAAAATCAGTAACCGCAGTGCCATCATTGGATTTTTAACCCAAGAAATTGAAAGAGCGGAGCGATTATCCCAACCGTTAACCGTGATATTTATCGATTTATTACATTTCAAACAGGTCAATCGTGAGCATGGCCATGCGGTTGGTGATGAGGTGCTGCAAAGCGTGGCGGCTGAACTGCGCCAGGGCGTGCGTGATGTGGATGGGCTAGGCCGTTACAGCGGTGAGGAGTTTTTGGTCATTCTGCCGGATACAGCTGAAGCTCAGGCGCAGGGTGTCGCACAGAAACTTGGTGAGCGCATTGAGCGGAGCCGGTTTGCCGGATTGCCGGCTTTATTTAGTTTGCAGTGTCTCTGGGGGATCGCTGAGCGAAGTGATGAGCAAAGTGTTTGGCCGTTAATTGAGCGTGCTCGCGCCAGCGCAGTTGCATCAACTGAGGGCGCTTGAGCGATGGTTTGGCGATTGCCGAGCTGGACGGCTTGGCGTCCTGATCTCACTGAAGTTGCGGCGGTAGACTTAGGCTCAAATAGTTTTCACATGATTGTCGCCCAACCCCAGGGCACAACCTTGCGTACGGTCGATCGGTTAAGAGAATCCGTGCGACTCGCCGCTGGTCTCGATGCCAATAAAAAACTTGACGAGGCGGCTCGACAGCGGGCTTTGGCCTGTCTGTCGCGTTTTGGAGAGCGTGTGGGTGGACTGCCCCGGGGCGCTGTGCGGGCTGTCGGAACCAATACCTTGCGTCAGTGCCGAGGTGCCCGTGAATTTCTCCAACAGGCAGAAGCGGCACTGGGCCATCCCACCCAAATTGTATCTGGCTACGAAGAGGCGCGGCTCATTTATTTAGGCGTGGCTCACAGCATTGCCGATGATGATGATCAACGCTTGGTCATGGATATTGGCGGAGGCAGTACAGAATTTATTATTGGTGAGCACTTCGTGCCACGTGAAATGGAAAGCTTGCACATCGGGTGTGTGAGTGCGACCAAAGCGCATTTTGCTGATGGTCGCATTACAGAGGCACGCTTAGAGCGAGCCGAGATTGCGGCCCGCCAGCAGCTAGAGCCAATCGCTGATCGCTATCGGGCAGTGGGCTGGCAACGGGCCATTGGCGCCTCAGGGACAATACGCGCAATTGAGCGGTGCTTGCGACTTAATGGCTGGACGGAAAACGGCATTGATTTATCTGGACTCAAGCAGTTGCGAGAAGCCCTAATCAAGGCGGGCACGATCAAAGCGCTTAATCTTGATGGTGTGAATACGGCCCGTGCTGAGGTACTGCCAGGCGGATTGGCCATTTTATTCGGTGCATTTCGGCAACTCGGCTTAGAACACATGGAAGCCGCTGATGGCGCATTACGTGAGGGTCTTTTGTTCGATCTGCTAGGGCGGATTCATCATGAAGATGTACGCAGCGCCAGTATTGCTGCGATCGCTCGGCGTTATCACGCTGACCTTGAGCAAGCACGCCGTGTAGCAAACACGGCTGAATATCTATATCGAGAAGTTGCCAAAGCCTGGTCGCTAGAGGTTCCTGGAATTCAAGATATGCTCGTATGGGCAGCCGAAGTGCACGAAGTAGGCCTAGATATATCGCATAACCAGTATCACAAACACGGTGAATACATTCTTCGCTATGCGGATCTTGCCGGTTTTGCCCGCGATGAACAGCAGGTACTTGCGACGCTTGTTCGATCGCATCGACGCAAATTTCCGCGTGGCGTTTTCCAAGAGCTGCCAGAGGACTGGCAAATGCCTGCCATGCGATTAGCAATACTGTTGCGTCTGGCCGTCACCTTGCACCGTCGTCGGCGTTCGACTGCGCTGCCGGCTGCAGAGGTCGAGGTCAAACAAGAACGCATTACAATCGCTTTTCCCGAGCGCTGGCTGGATGAGCATGCGTTATTAGAAGCCGACCTTGAGGAAGAGGCGAGCCTATTGGCTAACGCAGGGTTTAAGCTAGTGGTGCTTCGGCGTTAGCTGTTTTCTGCGTATTCGCTCAACAGCGTTGTCTGTGCGCTCACTGGCTCAGCTTTGTTCTCAGGAGCTAATCGGGCGTAATCCCCATTGGACTGAAGTAACCAAGCTTGCGTGTTATCAGCCAAATATCTTTCCAAATCAGCAATCACTCGATCCCTGATTGCGTTTGTTTGCAGCGGGAACGCGGTTTCTACACGACGAAAGAAATTACGCTCCATCCAATCGGCTGAACTACAAAACACCTCAGGCTGGTCATTATTCGTGAAGTAAAACACGCGAGTGTGCTCGAGAAACCGTCCAACGATTGATCGAACTTGAATATTCTCGCTCACTCCCGCAACGCCGGGGCGCAGACAGCACATGCCGCGAACAATCAGTTCAATCTTAACTCCGGCCTGAGACGCCCGATATAGCGCACGAATGACCTTCGGCTCGACAAGAGAGTTAACTTTGGCAACAAGGCGGGCGGGTTTCCCGGCTTCCGCGTGCTCTGCCTCTCGATTAATTTTATCAATTACGCCTTGGTGAAGTGTAAACGGCGATTCAAGCAATGCGCTCAGTGCCGAGACTTTGCCAAGGCTGGTTAATTGTAAAAACACTTGGTGGACATCTTCGCCAATAACGGGATTGGCGGTGAGCAATCCGTAGTCTGTGTACAAGCGAGCCGTTCGCGAGTGATAGTTACCGGTACCTAGATGAACATAATGCCGTAAGCGACGTCCTTCACGGCGCACTACAAGTAACATCTTGGCATGAGTTTTGTGACCAACTACGCCATAGACCACATGGGCGCCGGCTTCTTGGAGACGGTTGGCCAAGCCAATATTTTCCGCTTCATCGAACCGTGCGCGTAGTTCAACAACAACGGTAACCTCTTTGCCCGCACGCGCCGCTGTAACCAAATGACCCACGACCGCAGAATCAGCACCAGTGCGGTAGAGCGTTTGTTTGATGGCCAATACCTCAGGGTCTTGGGCGGCCTGCCGCAATAATTCAACCACGGGTGCAAAGGATTCAAAAGGATGGTGAAGCAGTAGGTCGCGCTGGCGCATTGCTTTGAATGCATCGCCCCCGTGGCGCAGCTCGATGGGAAGGCCTGGCGTAAATCCCGGATATTTAAGGTCAGGCCGATCAACCAGATCGCAAACAGCGAGCAGCCGATTTAAATTGACCGGGCCATTGACCTGGTATAGCGCGTCGGTCTCGAGCTCAAATTCTTCAAGTAAAAACTGGCTCATTTGCTCAGGGCAATTCGCGGCAACCTCAAGCCGAACTGCATCGCCGTAGCGACGCGAGGGAAGTTCGCCCTCCATGGCGCGCAGTAAGTCATCAACCTCCTCTTCATCCACATACAAATCACTATTGCGAGTCACCCGAAACTGATAACAGCCTGTGGCTTTCATGCCGGGAAAAAGGTCAGTGACATGGGCATGGATCACCGAGGAGAGAAACACAAAATCGCATGGACCATTACCACTTAAGTTCGCTGGCAGTTGGATAATACGCGGCAATGCGCGAGGTGCTTGGACAACGGCAAGCCCGCTGTTGCGACCAAAGGCATCGCGGCCCTCTAGCGAGACAATAAAATTAAGACTTTTATTTAATACTTGTGGGAAGGGGTGGGCGGGATCGAGTCCTAGTGGACTTAAGATGGGCAGAAGTTCAGTCTCAAAATAGCTGCGTATCCATTTCTGCTGCGCCTCTGTCCACTCAGTACGGCGCATAAAACGAATGCCCGTCTCCGCGAGTGCGGGCGTAATAACGTCGTTAAGCAAACGGTATTGCTCCTCGACTAAGTCGTGCGTGCGCTGGCTAATCTCGCCTAAGAGCTGTTGCGGGCTGCGGTTGTCAGCGCCTGTTTGGCCAACGCCCATCTCCATGGCTTGGCGTAATCCTGCTACGCGGACCTCAAAGAACTCATCGAGATTAGAGCTTGCGATACAGAGAAATTTAAGCCGCTCGAGCAACGGAGTTTGGGTATCAGCGGCTTGCGCAAGCACACGGCGATTGAATTCCAGCAAACTCAGCTGACGATTGATATAGAGATCGGGTGCGTTGAGGTCGATTGATTCCATTTCCGCCCCATTGGCTAAAAAATACTTTCAGTTTGTTCGTTTAATATTGCGATGAGATGACAACCATTGAGTAATGAGAACAGCAGGCAATGGCGCTATTGCGCTAAAATCATAGGGTAACAGTGAGCAAGGCGTTGGCACACCGATTCCGCTGGTTTATGTTGCACGCTTTACCACGGATAACAACTTCCAACAGGCGATGAGGATGGGCTTATGACAGAGCGGGTGCAGGTAGCAGGACTTCAAGTGGCAAAACCCCTGTATGAGTTGATGAGCGAGCAGGCAATGCCTGGGACCGGAGTCGATGCACAGACATTCTGGCAAGGCCTAGCCGACATAGTCGCTGATCTGGGGCCACGCAACCGCGAGTTGCTTGAGCAACGAGAACAGCTGCAGGCAAAAATCGATGCATGGCATCGAGCGCATCCTGGGCAGCATGATCAGCCTGCCTATCGGGCATTCCTCGAGCACATAGGTTACTTGCAACCGGCCGTTGATGATTTCTCGGTGACGACTACAAACGTTGATCCGGAAATCGCAGAGGTTGCAGGGCCGCAGCTTGTGGTGCCAGTTAACAATGCGCGCTACGCCCTCAATGCCGCGAACGCGCGTTGGGGAAGTTTGTACGATGCCCTGTATGGCACCGATGTTATCCCAGAAAGTGATGGTGCAGAAAAAGGTCAAAGCTTTAATCCGGAACGCGCTCGCCGCGTTGTGGTATGGGCTGGCGCGTTCCTTGATGCCAGTTTTCCGCTGGCAGCAGGCAGCCATGCTGAGGTCAGTGCTTATCGAGTGATTAGTGAGGGTGCGCGCTATGCATTGCGCGCGGTCTTAAGTGGTGATGGTGAGACAGGGCTCGCGGATCCGGCCCAATTTGTTGGCTTTGTCGGTGAGCATGACCCGAGTGCACTTTTACTGCGGCGACATGGACTTCATGTGGAAATTTGCATCGATCATGACAACCCCATTGGCAAAAACCATGCCGCGGGGGTGAGCGATGTTGTGCTCGAATCCGCGGTGACAGCGATCCAGGATTGTGAAGATTCTGTGGCAGCCGTTGACGGGGAGGATAAAGCGGCGGTTTACCGCAATTGGTTGGGGCTGATGCGGGGTGACCTTGAGGAGCGCTTTTATAAGCAGGGCCGTGAGGTGACGCGCCGGCTCGATCCAGATCGACATTATTTGGGAGCTAATGGCGATCCGCTGACGTTACCCGGGCGCAGTTTACTGCTCGTGCGTAATGTCGGCCATTTGATGACGACGCCGGCTGTTTTGGATAGCAATGGCGCAGAAATTCCCGAAGGCATGTTGGATGCGTTATGCACTGGATTGATTGCTATGCACGATCTCCAGCGTGAGGGTGGTAATAGCCGCAACGGTAGTGTGTATATCGTCAAACCAAAAATGCATGGACCAGATGAAGTGGCCTTAACAGTAGCGCTATTCGAGCGAGTTGAGGCCATTACCGGAATACCATCGAAGACATTAAAGGTCGGTGTGATGGATGAAGAGCGGCGCACAACGCTCAATCTCAAAGCCTGCATTGCACAGGCTAAGGATCGCTTGATTTTTATTAATACTGGCTTTTTAGATCGTACCGGGGATGAAATGCATACGAGCATGGAAGCCGGTCCAATGATCCGCAAAGGAGCGATGAAGCAATCGCGGTGGCTTAATGCGTATGAGGACTGGAACGTGGATGTGGGTCTTGCTTGTGGTTTGCCCGGGCATGCACAAATTGGCAAAGGCATGTGGGCCATGCCAGACCTCATGAGCGCTATGCTTGAGGCTAAAATTGGTCATCCACGAGCCGGTGCCAATTGTGCTTGGGTGCCTTCACCAACGGCCGCGACCTTGCATGCTACGCATTATCATCAGGTTGATGTCCGTGCGCAGCAGGACAAGCTTGCGGGCCAATCTCGTGCCAGCCTAGAGGATTTGCTCAGCATACCGGTAGCATCGGATCCAAATTGGACTGAGACAGAGATTCAAGAAGAGCTTGAGAATAATTGTCAGGGCATACTTGGGTACGTTGTGCGCTGGGTGAGCCAGGGGATTGGTTGCTCAAAAGTGCCTGATTTTTATGATGTTGGCCTGATGGAGGATCGCGCAACGCTGAGAATTTCATCGCAGCATATTGCGAATTGGCTTTATCACGGCATTGTTGACACGGATCAAGTGATGCAGGCCATGCGGCGAATGGCAGCGGTCGTTGATCGGCAAAACGCCGATGACCCGACCTATACGCCTATGGGTCCAAGTTTTGATGGTATTCCGTTTCAAGCCGCTTGTGATTTGATCTTTAAAGGCCGCGAGCAGCCCAGTGGTTACACCGAGCCGTTATTACATGCACGTCGGCTTGAGCTTAAAGCAAAAAGCTAAGTCGGATTAAACTGCACATCGCATTTGCCAGAAGGGAATAGATATGGTCTATTCTGTGGACAGACCAATTACGAGTGGATAACCGAGAGTGCTGCGTGTGGTCTAGTGATAGAGATAATCCCAAATAAGGAGGGGAGTTAGATGGCTGACGAAACAAACAACGAGAATAGCAAGGGAAGTTCTCGGCGCGAATTTCTGAAGGGTGGCCTCTACGCTGCAGGTGGCGCTGTGGCTGCAACCGCTGTCATGAACATGGGCTCAAAAGACGAGGGTTCGTCAGAGCCCGCTGCACCAGCAGTGGCAACGAATGAGCCAATTGTTTTGAAGATGCAGACCGCTTGGGGCGGCGGCAATATCTGGAACGACTTTGCCCGTGAATACGTCGATCGCGTTCATAGCATGTCAGGCGGCCGTATTCAGATTGATCTGTTGCCTTCAGGTGCTGTTGTTAAGGCCTTTCAGGTCATGGACGCGGTCAGTGATGGCGTGCTCGATATCGGCCACGATGTGCCCGTTTATTGGTACGGCAAGAACAAAGCCGCTTCGCTGTTTGGTACCGGTCCGGTTTGGGGCGGTAATGCGAATAATATGATGTCATGGTGGTACGCCGGTGGCGGCCGCGAGCTCTACCGTGAGCTCACGCAAGACATCATGGGGCTGAACGTGGTCGGCGCCTTTGGCTTCCCCATGCCGTCTCAGCCATTTGGTTGGTTTAAAGATGACGACGTGACGTCGGTCGATGACATCCAAGGTCTGAAATACCGCACGGTGGGACTGGCTGCTGATTTGCTCCAAGAAATGGGCATGTCGGTCGCACAGCTACCTGGCGGTGAAATTGTGCCAGCCATGGAGCGTGGCGTTATTGATGCGTTTGAGTTCAATAACCCATCCTCTGACAGTGACTTTGGCGCACAGGATGTGGCCAAGAACTACTACCTTGGCTCTTATCACCAGGCGAGTGAGTCGTTTGAGTGGTTGTTTAACCGCGACATGCTCGAAAGCCTCGATGACGATCTGCAGGCAATTCTGCTGCACGCGGTTGAAGCGGCTTCGACGTCGAACACGGCCACAGCGCTGGATCGGTACTCGTCTGACCTTGAGTCACTGCAGACCGAATCAGGCGTTACCGTGCATCGTACCTCCGATGAAATTCTGGCCGCTCAGCTCGAGGCTTGGAGTACTCTGATTCCAACCTTGGAAGAAGACGACTTCATGCGTCGGGTTATGGAAAGCCAGAAAGAGTGGGTGGAGCGCACCGTGTTCTACGAGCTCATGAACCAGCCGGACCTGCAGCTCGCCTACGAGCACTTCTTCCCCGGCCGGCTCAATATGTAAACCCGGCTCTTCGCCAACTGATCTGCCCCGGTCTTCGGACCGGGGCAGTTTTATTTAAACCGCTTGAACAAGAGTGATCTATGCTTCAAGTCATTTATACGATTGATCGATTCACGACATGGGTTGGGCGCAGCTTTTCCTGGCTCATTCTGCTCATGGCCTTTGGCATGGGCTTTGAAGTGCTATCGCGTTACCTATTTAACGCGCCAACGGCGTGGGCCTACGACATGTCGTACATCCTCTACGGCACGCTGTTTATGGTTGGCGGTGCCTACACACTCTCGCGCAATGCTCACGTGCGTGGTGATTTTCTCTATCGGCTTTGGCAACCCCGGACCCAGGCGAAAGTCGAGCTCACGCTGTACTTTTTATTTTTCTTTCCAGGCATTCTTGCGTTGGTGTTTGCTGGCGGGACCTATGCTGCTCAGTCATGGCGATACATGGAAACTAGCGTTTTCTCACCGGCGGGTGTGCCAATCTTTCATTTTAAAACCATGCTGGTGGTTGGCGCAGTCCTCATGCTGATTCAGGGCGTGGCACAGGTCTGTCGCTGCCTTGTGTGTATTCGCACTGGTGAGTGGCCAGCCGAAGTTCGTGACGTTACCGAGTTAGAAGATCAATTGCTTGAAAGCGGTGGCAAAGACTATATAGCCAGTCCTTTAGAAGATTTACCCAAAACGGGAGGCAATGAGCGATGACTGATCCCCAAATCGGGATCCTGATGTTAGGGGTCTTCATTCTCTTTATCTTTTTGGGCTTTCCGAT
>Ga0102927_1000135_pt1 | contig 16263 bp, 12 predicted proteins | sample SalPon1_A_H2O_MG_FD_78208 | JGI IMG/M metagenome (GOLD analysis project Ga0102927, IMG submission 78208) | Salt pond water microbial communities from South San Francisco under conditions of wetland restoration - Salt Pond MetaG R1_A_H2O_MG | ecosystem: Environmental > Aquatic > Non-marine Saline... | reverse complement strand
GAGCTGGATTTACTGATACCAGATTACTACCACATGTGAAAGACATTCAGGAACAAGAAAAACTTATAAATATGGGTGTAGTTATCAATGGTCTTGATGATAGCGGTGTGAATGCCTACAACTATGGCTATGGATACGGTTATGATGAAAGTAATGAAAAAAAGAAGTCTTGGAAGTTTTGGAAATAAGTAAAAATGAATAGCATTTTAAATTTCAAAATAGGATGTTGTCTATTAGTATTAGCACTTATGGCGTGTGGTGGGGCAAAGACACGAAAGCAAGCTGAAATAAGAAGAACTAATACCATTACCAATATTGTAAATTATTCCAAAACCTACTTGGGCACACCTTATAAATATGGAGGCATGAGCCCCTCTGGCATGGATTGTTCTGGCCTGTTGCACCTTGCCTACATGCGCTACGGTGTTGAGCTCCCCAGAACAGCTCTGGACATGTCTAAAACTGGAAGCCGATTGGGCTTAAAACAAATCGATGTTGGGGATTTAGTCTTCTTTAAAACCTCTAAAAGTAGCAGGACCATAAATCATGTAGGCATGGTAGTTCATAAAACTGCTAAGGCTATAGATTTTATTCACTCTAGCTCTTCTAGAGGGGTGATGATATCCTCCATGAATAACCCGTACTGGAAAAAGAACTACGTAAAAAGCAGGCGAGTGATCTTTTGATAAACCATACTAACTATGAAATTGGCTAACCTTCCTCTGTTACAAGTTTGTTTGGCATTCTTTTTAGGAATCTGGAGTGGATTTATAGATATTGAGCTTAGTTTTTATTCTATAGTCGTCTTTTGTTTGTCTTCTTTTAGTCTATTTTTGGTGGTGTATATTGCCATCAAGGGGTGGTATGGCCTCAAGTCATTTTTTGGTGGAGTTGCACTTCTGTTCCTTTTTAGTCTTGGATTTCTAAACACTCAAGCACACCTCCCGCAGCATCAAAAAATGCATTATTCAAAATTTTTAGACGCTGATTCTTCTGAAAGTGTAGTCGTCAGTTTTGAAGGGGACATCACCTCATCTTTAAAGCCGAATGCTTACAAGGATAAATATGCGCTCAATCTCACTTCATTAAATGGAAAAAAGACCAAAGGCAAGGCTCTGTTTCAAGTTCCAATTTCACAGGAAAGCAAAGTCAAGGCCAATTCAAAAATCATAGGGTATGGAAAAATAGCAGCCTTTGAAGATCCAAAAAATCCACAGCAGTTCAATTATAAAGCCTATATGGCTAGCCAACAAATGACTCATAAGATAGATGCAGACTCCTCTCAATTCAAAATAGAGAATCAAGCTAAATTCAATTTAGCGCAAATCGGAGAAAGCATCAGGGTTAAAATTCAAAACTCTTTAGAAGCTCATTCCTTTTCAGATGATCAAATGGATATTATCCAAGCCTTGCTTTTGGGCCAAAAACAGAATGTAGATCCCGAAACTTACGCTCAATTCTCAAAGGCTGGAGTGGTTCATATTCTTGCTGTGTCTGGGCTTCATGTGGGTATTATCCTTCTTATCTTAAGATCTCTAACCCAAGTTTTACTCCGTGTAAGGCACGGTAAGTATTTTAGAGAATTTCTTGTTCTACTTGGTATTTGGGGGTTTGCAATCCTTGCGGGGATGACTCCCTCTGTGATGAGAGCTGCCGTGATGTTTTCATTTTTGAGCATTGGACTTCAGTATAAAAGAAAAACTAGTGCCGTCAATACTCTGGCACTTTCAGCAGTGCTTTTGCTCTGCATCAATCCATTTATGATACAGCAAGTAGGGTTTCAGCTCAGCTATCTCGCTGTGTTGAGTATCATCAGCTTGCAGCCTCGGCTCTACACCCTGTATCAACCTAAATATATCATAGATAAACGTCTCTGGGACATTATTACCGTTACACTCACGGCGCAGCTTGGTGTTTTACCGTTGAGTCTGTACTACTTTCATCAGTTTCCTGGCCTTTTTCTCTTAAGTAATTTAGTGATTCTCCCAGGATTAGGTCTTATTCTCTCTGGAGGTATCTTGGTGATACTGCTTAGCCTTTTCAACCTATTACCAGAGATTTTAGTGAAGAGCTATGGGATAATCTTGGATGTTTTATTGTATTTTGTAGAATGGATAGCCTCTAAAGAAACCCTTATATTTTCAAACCTCTACTTCTCAAAATCTTTACTTATCAGCAGTTTAATTTTACTATTTAGTCTAATTCTGTGGCATTCTAAGCGAAAAATGCTTAGCTATTCTATTCTTAATTTATCCCTTGCTGCTTTATTGATGATGATTTATCTTACAAATCAAAAGCGATTTCAGCAAGAGGAAACCTTGGTGTTTAACGCATACAGAAGTTCTTATCTAGGAATGCTAAAAGGTTCTTTTCTAAATTTATATACTGATGATAGTAGGTCTAAAGATACTATCAAAAGCACCTATCTTATTAAAAATTATGCCCTTCTGAAGGGGGTAGATAGTATTAATATTTTAAGCTTCAGAAATTTTTATCAATTAGCTTCTGCAGAAACTTTAGTTGTTTTAGATAGTATTCCAGTGATGCCAAAAGGAAAATTCGTGGCTGATTATTTGTATTTAAAAAACTCACCCGATGTCAATTTAGAACAAGTTTTAAATACGCTGAAACCAAAAGTAATTATAGCAGATGGGAGCAATTATAAGTCTGACGTTGATGTTTGGCAAGCTACAGCAGAAAAGTTTAGTATAAAATTTCATTCCACATGGGAGAGTGGGGCGTTTGTATTTCCCAAAGATTAATCTTCAAAACTGCCTTCAAAACTAGACTGATAATCTTCCCAGGCTTCTTGTGTAGTAAGTGTTTTATAAGTGTCTGTAGCTATCATTTTTAAGTAAATCTCAAGTTGGCTTGCTGTTCTGTACCCTACCACTGGAGAAATCACATTGGCCTCTTCATCAAAAAACACAACTGTAGGATAGGCCGTTACTTGCAATGCATTGGCAAAAAGGTGCTGGGCATTACGTTTGCCTTTTCGTTCTGCTTGGTAGTTAGGATTAGTGTACTCAACACCTTGGTAGTTGACCTTCTCTGTCCCTTCAGCGTTAAACTTAACGGAGTAGTAATGCTCGTTGACGTAAGCTACAAAGTCAGAATTAGTAAAGGTGTTTTTGTCCATCAACTTACAAGGCCCACACCACTCTGTATAAACATCTGCAAAGATTTTTTTAGGGGTTTCTTTCTGTGCTTCCAGAGCTTCATTCATGGTCATCCATTCTATCTGCGCTGAAATAGAGCTGGATAACATCATCATTACTGCTATTACTATATATTTCATAATTTTATTTTACTTCGTCGTCTGCGAGTTCAAACCCTTCTGCTTCAAGACCTTCTATTTCTTTTTCTTCTGCACCATGGGTTAAGCGTTTCAGAGGTTTCAATAAAAGAATCACTAAAATACCAAATGCAACTGTAAAAACGACTATTCCCATAAAAGTTTTAAATTCCAAGTCAGTTTGAAACTGGTCAATGTCTATTATTCCTGAATAAGTTCCGTCTTTGTAATCAAACTTTAGATACGTCAATAATGGATTGTCCGCAGATGCGTCATAGGGTTGAATTCTATTAAGCAATTCTTTTTGAGAGGCCTCTCCTTTATAATTGAATAAAGAATTAAGCAGCCTTCCGGTAGTTTCATCTTCAAAAATAAGTTGTCCTGAAGAGTTTTTATAAAGTTGTGTATCCACAGCAAAAGCCTTGTTGTTTTCAAAAACAGTAGAGGCATCATCATCAGTTATTAAACCTTTTAGTTGGTCTGGCTCTGCATTGAGGCTTATCTCAATACGCTCTGCTTGAGACGACTCTCCTATAATACCTGCCACTTTGTTTCCTAAGCCTGTAGCGGCAAAGTATAGCCCCATCATCAAGGCGCCATAACGAAGAGGTGCAAGTTTTGTAATAAAAGACAGGGCTACGGGTGAGGCAGAAAGCTCTCCGATGGTATGCAGCAGATAGGCAAAAATAAGCCAGTATATGGCAGACTCACCATTGGCTTCATACTCCATGGTAGCAAATACCATAAACACAAAGCCAAGGCCCATAATGATAACACCCATTGCCATTTTGAAGATAGAGGAGGCTTCTTTGCCACGTTTCTTCATCCATGCCCAGAAGCCAGCTATCGGGATACCAAAAATGATAATGTATGACGGATTCAATGACTGGAAAAAGGCAGCAGGGATTTCCCAGCCTGATTCTAAGCCAAAAAGGTTTTGAAAAAATTCTGGAATACCTCTGTCTGTTTTTTGTTCTGCATAAATATTCAATAGTCCTCCAGCTTGCTCAAATGCTCCCCAAAATACAATTACAATCAGAAATGAAAGCAGTAAAACTATAAATCTATCCTTTTCTATTTTACCCTTCAAGTCTTCGTAAACTGTCATGATAAATCCAACGACTACAGACAGAAATATAAAAAATATGATGTATGCCGTTACTTCTGTATCCATAAGCTGAATAGGGACAACGAATGATAAAGCTAATAGAAGGAGAAGTACAATGAGAGATTTTCTGGTGGATAGCATTCTTTGAAATATCTCTTTGATGGAGACTGAAGCATCATCTGCATTGATAAGACTTGGCTTATTACCAACGTGAGTGAGATATTTCTGTCCAAAAATATACACCAATTGCCCTAAAACCATACCAATAGCTGCCAACCCAAAGCCATAATGCCAACCATACTGATTGGCGACAAGACCTACTAAAATAGCAGCAACTGCAGCACCTACATTGATACCTATATAAAAAATTGAAAATCCTTTATCGCGTCTTGCATCACCTTCCTTATAAAATCCACCTACCATAGTAGAAATATTTGGCTTCAGCATACCTACTCCCAAAACAATAAGCAATAGTCCAGAATAGAATGCCCAATCTTGCTCAATGGACAAAACCCCATGACCTGCTACCAGAAGCCAGCCTCCTATCATAACAGATTGTTTTTGGCCTAAAATTTTATCGGCTATGATGCCTCCTGGAATGGAGACCACATAGACCAGCATAGTGTACCACCCATAGGTGGCAAGTGCTTTGCCTTCTTCCCAGCCTAACCCAGGATTATCAGAGCTTACCTTAGCAAGCATGTATAAGGTAAGGATGGCGCGCATCCCATAATAAGAGAAACGCTCCCATAATTCAGTAAAAAATAAAATATAAAGACCTGCTGGATGGCCAAATAATTCTTTTTGATAGGCTGGTTTTGCTGTGGCTTCCATAAAGGTTATAGGTTTTGTTTAATAAAGTTGGTCATCAATGTATACAGATGAAGACGCGTATTTCCTCCGTAAATTCCATGATTTTTGTCTGGGTAGATACGCCAGTCAAATTGTTTATTAGCTTGCACTAGAGCTTCAATAAGTTGCATTGTATTCTGCACATGTACATTGTCGTCTGCACTCCCATGAACTAGGAGATAATTTCCTTTATCAAATTTATCAACGTGGCTTATAGGTGAATTGTCATCATAACCTGAAGCATTTTCCTGAGGAGTCGTCATGTATCGCTCAGTATAAACTGTATCGTAAAACCTCCAGCTGGTCACTGGCGCCACAGCTATGGCTGCTTTGAAAACATCATTGGCCTGGAACATCGCATTAGAGGCCATAAAACCTCCGTAACTCCATCCCCAGATGCCAATCCTATCAGTATCTATAAACTCTTTGTCTCCAAATAATTTGGCTGCAGAAATTTGGTCTTCAAGCTCATGCTTGCCAAGCTCATTTTGGGTTAGCTTCTTGAAGTTCCTGCCCTTATAGCCCGTACCTCTACCATCTACACAAACCACAATATAGCCTTGTTGCGCCAGCATTTGATACCAATACTCATTCGTATTAAAAAAAGTATTGGATACAGACTGAGAGCCTGGTCCTGAGTATTGATACATCAATAAAGGGTAAACCTCGTCAGGATTAAAATTTGGAGGTTTTATCATCCAAGTATTGAGCTCGTTACCATTCACTTCAAGAGTGGAAAGTTCTTTGGGAGATAAATCATAAGCCTCTAGCTTTTTTAGCAAGGCAGAATTATCTTTAATCTGTCTTACTAATTTTCCATTCTTAGCTTTGTGAAGAGTATATACTGCTGGAGTTTCTGTATTTGTAAAGGAGTTGACGAAGTAAGTAAAGTCTGCACTAAAATCTGCTCTGTTGGTTCCTGTAAGTTGGGTAAGACGGACTTTCTTTTTACCATTAGCCAAAATGGAATACACATCTCTATTCACACTGCCCCGCTCTGTGCTTTGGAAAAATACCCGCCCAGACGTATCATCAAATCCATAATAAGTAGTCACCTCCCAAGCCCCACTAGTGATTTGGTTGATTAAGCTACCGTCCACAGCATAGTGATAGATGTGCTTCCAGCCATCCTTTTCGCTAGTCCATATAAAGCTGTTATTATTCAAAAAAGTTAAATCATCAGTAACATCTACATAGGCCTCATCTGTTTCGGTTAAAATCAATTCTGAATCATTGGTTTCAGCATCTACGAGATAAAGGTTGAGTGCATTTTGATGTCTATTGAGGGTTTGCACACTAAAGAGGTTATTATCCTGAGTCCATTTTAGTCTTGGTAGGTATTCGTAAACTCCCACATTTATTTTTGAATTGGTCTTAGCAACCACATCATAAAGATAAAGACTAACCTCGGCGTTCTCTTCCCCTGCCTTCGGGTATTTGAAGACGTCCTGTTTTGGGTAGAGGCTTTGTCCATACCTCCCGTATAAATCCATAGAAAACTCTGGCACCTGGCTTTCATCAAATTTTAGATAAGCTAGTTTAGTGCCATCAGGATTCCATTCAAAAGCTCTTACAAATGCAAACTCTTCTTCGTACACCCAATCTGTAACGCCGTTTATGATTTTATTCTTTTCTCCATCTGTTGTGACTTGTACCACAGTATTAGAAGACAAATCTTTATAATAAAGGTTATTCTCTTTCACAAAGCCCACTTTGGTGCCATCTGGAGAGAAGGTGGGCGACTGGATTTTGGCATCATCAAGCTGGACCAGTTCCTTATTCTCGATGTCCCAAACAAAATACAGGCCGCGTGAAGAACGTCTGTAAATCGGCTCTACAGCAGTCCCTATGATAACCTTTTCCTCATCTTTGCTGAGTGTGAAGGTGTCAAAATCAGAAATTCCTGGGAGGGTTTTAGTGCTTATCAGTGTGCCTGTTTTTTCACCAGTCTTATAGCTAAATATATCCACCGCCATCTCTTGAGTAGCCTCGTCATAACTTTGAACGATATAAGATTTTCCATCTTTCAAAGATTGAAGACTTTGGAGTCGTTCTTGGCTAAAGGCTCCACTCCAGATGTCTTCCAGAGTAATTTCTTTGGTCTGGGCAAAGCTTACAACCGAAAAAGTAGTTAAAAAAAACACCCCGACTTGAAGGACTAGCTTAGAAAATTTCATATTTATTTATTTTGACTTCAATTTTACTAAAAAAACATCAAAAACCCCTTACTTTTTTATTTAAACTCAAGTTTTAACCTGAATTAGCATCGCCTTTAGATTTTAAATTTACGTGGTAAAGAATAGAAATCAGCATGAAGTGACTTATCGGCTATGAAGTGTATCTTTGTACATCTATTCTTTTAAAGTGAATCAATGTCAAAAATATCTGGATTTTCCAAATTAACAAAAATTGAAAAAATTGACTGGCTAATCACACATTACCTGCCCAGTTATTCGCAAGCTGAAAGCATCATCAAGCAGTATTGGCATACAGATGAAGCCTTACAAAAACTCCATGATGAGTTTACGGAAAACACCATCTCCAACTATTACCTTCCTCTGGGCATTGCTCCAAACTTTAAAATCGATGAAAAGCTCTACGCCATTCCTATGGCTATAGAAGAAAGTTCTGTGATAGCGGCAGCTAGCAAAGCAGCTAAGTTCTGGCAAGACCGAGGTGGTTTCAAAACCGAAGTCCTTGGCACTACCAAAGTAGGTCATGTTCACTTCACTTATGAAGGTGATGCTCAAGTGCTTAAATCTTTTTTTGATGCTATAAAACCTCAATTGATTTCAGAAACTGCCTCCATTACCAAAAACATGGAAAAACGTGGAGGAGGTATCAAAGACATTACTCTAAAAGACAAAACCAAAGACTTAGAGCATTATTACCAACTCTACTGCACTTTTGAAACGGTAGATGCTATGGGTGCTAATTTTATTAATTCTTGCTTAGAACAGTTTGGACAAACTTTAGAAAAAGAAGCAAGACAATATGCTGCATTTACTGCTGAAGAGGTGTATCCTGAAGTGGTGATGTGTATTTTATCAAATTATGTCCCAGAATGCTTGGTGAGAGCAGAAGTGTCTTGTCCTGTTGCTCAGCTAGGAGCAACAGATGAAGAAGCACAAGAGTTTGTAAAGAAATTTAGCCAAGCCATCAGAATTGCTCAAATAGAGCCTTATAGAGCGGTAACGCATAACAAAGGCATCATGAATGGCATAGACGCGGTAGTCTTGGCTACAGGAAACGATTTTAGAGCGGTAGAGGCTGGCGTACACGCCTATGCTGCCCGTGAAGAGAGCTACTCTAGCCTCACTAAGGTGAGTGTAGATGAGGGTAACTTTAAATTTTGGATACAAGTCCCTCTTGCCCTTGGCACCATTGGTGGCCTCACTAGCCTACATCCTCTTGTGAAAATGTCTTTAGCCATGCTGGACCATCCATCTGCAGAACAACTTATGAGGATAACGGCTGTCGCTGGGCTGGCCCAAAACTTTGCTGCTGTCCACTCGTTAGTAACAAGTGGTATCCAGAAAGGACACATGAAAATGCACCTGATGAACATCTTAAATCAATTTGAGGCCAGCGATGAAGAAAGAACAGAAGCAGTAGAATATTTCAAAACCCACACGGTAAGTCATTCAGAAGTTTTACATTTATTAGAAAAATTGAGAAGTAAGTGAATACCCAGCATTTCTATAGCCATGGCAAGCTCCTACTCACAGGAGAATATGTTGTCCTAGACGGTGCTAAAGCTTTGGCTATGCCCTGCAAATTTGGGCAACATTTGAAGGTTTGTCCTTCAGAAGATTCCTTGTCTCACTGGCGTAGCTATGATTATAAAAACAACTTATGGCTAAGTATTGAGTTTGAAAATACTAAAATAATCTCTGGAGAAATAGAAGGAACAACAGACATTGAACACCGGCTTTTTCAAATTCTAAAAGAAATCCATTGCCTCAATCCTAACATTTTACAGCAAAATTACCAATTTGAAACTCACTTGGAGTTTCCACAAAACTGGGGGCTTGGTAGTTCTTCTACTCTTATTTCAAATTTAGCAAAATGGGGTGCTGTAGATCCTTATGAATTATTGGCTAAAACGTTTGGTGGTAGCGGATATGATCTCGCCTGTGCCGATGCGGATACAGCTGTTGTTTATCAAATTCTTAATAAAACACCCAACGTACAAGCCACTCATATTCCTAATACCATAATCCCTTATCTATATTTTGTGCATTTGGAACAAAAGCAAAATAGCAGAGCGGCAATTGAAAATTATAGACGTACCAAGCCAGATGATCTACATGACTACCTATCTAAAATCAATACTATTACAGCAGAATTTCAAAGTATACGTTCTATTGAAAAGGCTCATGAGTTGATGACGCAACATGAGAATTATCTTTCTGAGCTTCTAAACATACCTCCTGTGAAGTCAAAATTGTTTTCAGATTTTGAAGGCAGCATCAAAAGTCTTGGCGCATGGGGTGGAGATTTTGTGATGGTAGTCTCGTCTACAGACCCTTCTTCTTATTTTAAAAATAAAGGCTACAAGACTGTTTTAGCCTATAAGGAGATGGCCTTGTAAACCAAAAAATCACTTTCAGCTGGGCTGGAAAGTGATTTTTTTGGATATGTATTAAGGAATGAAATTAATACATCAAATGACGATTATCTTCTATTTCTTTGCTGTTTTTAAGAGCATCTATCACAGGGTTTGTCCTTGGGTTAAGCAAAGATTGTGTTCTCTTATTAGATTCTTCTTCTGCCACAGATCTGTATGATGGCAGGGGTTCCGCTTCGTTTTTCTCTAGAAGTTCTAGAACGTAAACACCGCTATTACCTTCTAGGGGCTGAGAGACATCCCCTACTTGCATTGCAAAGGCTGCTCCTACAATTTTTGGCTCTTTACCTCCCCCTGGTATAATAGGATTACTCATATTAACTGAAGTTGCAGATTGTATCGATTGTCCAAAAGCAGCGGCAACAACCTCTAGATTACTATCATCTATCTGTGAGATAATTTGCTCTGCTTGCTTGCGTTTTTTCAGGATAGGTGTCACTTCAGATGAGGCTTCTTCTGGAGATTTTAATCCTTTTTTGATTATGGATGTGACTCTGGCCACTACATAACCATCACCAGTATCAAAACTTTTGATGTCTCCTGCTTTAGTTTCATCTTCAAAAGCCCATTTTACGATAGAGCGTTGTCTGCCTATACCAGGTATAGTTTCATCAAGTTTATCGATGCCACTTACCGGTCTTACTGTTTTGCCAATACTATCTGCTTCTTGAGTAAAGTCATTGCTTTTAGCAGCCAGTTCAAACTTACTAGCAGAACGGTAGAGCTCATTCAAGGTTTTTTCTGAAGGCTTAACAGATTTCTCTACTGTAGCGAGTTTCAGGACATTTTTAGGCGCTGTCCTGTCTTGGACATGCACCACATGAAATCCAAAATCCGTCTCGACCACACCATAAGAACCAACTCTGGCTTCTTCAAAAACAAAATCATTGAACTCTGTAACCAAAGCTCCATAATTGATCCAGTTGAGCTCGCCTCCATTTTGAGCACTTTGCTTATCTGAGGAGAATGTAGTAGCAAGTTCTGAAAACTTATCAGAGCTTCTTCTCACTACAGAAACAAGGCTGTCTGCAAGACCTTTAGCTTCTTCTTTAGATCTTGTCACAGAGCCATCTACACGGGTGCCATCATAAGTAACAAGGATATGGCTTGTCTTCACAGAATCAGCTTTTTTGGATCTGTCTATGAGCTTGGTAAGTTTGTAGGTTTGGTTTTCAAAATATGGCCCATAGACTTCGTTGATTTTAAGATTTTTAATGTCCTCTGCAAATTCTCCTGACAAGTCATATTCAAAGGTAAAAACATCATTGAAAGGGACTTCAGAATTCAAGGCTAAAAATTCTTCCACATCATCAGTGGTTCTGAAATCTTGATCACCTTCAGCCATTAATTTTTCAATATCAGCTAGTGCTAAGGCATCATCTTCTTCTGATGGTTCTTCTTCAAAAGAAACGTATTCGATATCGCGTTTAGCGTCTTGTTGAAAGCGTTCTTTGTGGGCTTTGATATAGGTGTTGATATCAGATTTAGTAACCTCTACATCTTCAGCTTTGTTATAAGGAACATTTACAAATTTAAAATTTAGATTATCATTTTCTTGATGATAAATTTGTTTGCCTTCCAGGAGTGTAGCCGTTACACCTGCTTTTACCATATTAAAGTAAAGCTGTGATTTTGCATTCACTTCTGTAGATTTTTCAAAGTTAATCCACTGCTGGTACTGCTCTGGCGAGGTTACTTTCAGCTCGGCTACGAATTGTTTAAGCTTGGCTTCATCAAAAAATCCAGCCTCATTAGAGAATCTAGGATCGCCTGCTAGTTGCTCTGCCATAACATCTGTAATTTGGTCTGCACCAACTTCTAGTCCTAATTTTTCAAACTCTTGTTTTAGAAGAATGTTTCTCAAGTTGTTGTCCCATGCTCGTTTTGCTGCTTGTAGAGAGCTTAAATTGCCCTGGCTTTGCTGTACTAGGCCTTCCACTTGTGTGGCAAACATTTCTCTGCTTATTTCTTCATCACCAACTACGCCTACATTATTAGTAGTTTTGTCTGCTGTAAAGCCACCGTTTCGGAATAAGTCTGTGAGTACAAAAGCAAAAAGTGCTAGTGCTATGATGACTATAAGGAAAACTGTACGTTCTCTAATTTTACTAAGTATTGCCATTTTAAGATATCTTAAGAAATATAGAGGGCGAAAATAAGATAATTCGCCCATATAAAAAACCAAGATGTTCAAAATATTTAATAATGAAAATGATGAAGCAAAACCCCTATAGAAAAGAGGTGGTATACTACTAAAAAAACCGCTTTACTCTTCCTTGTGTTGCACCATGATGGACACCAATTCTATTTTTTTGGTGGAAGCTTCTAGTATTTTTATTTTGAATTGCTCTATGATGATTTCTTCGCCCACCTCAGGAATTTCTTCTGTGGTGTTCACAATCATGCCTCCTAAGGTTTCATAATTTTCACTTTCTGGGAGGGCTATGTCATATCTTTCGTTGATATAATCTACATCTAGCCTAGCAGAGAATTTAAAGACATCGTCATTTACTTGTTCTTCTACCAAGATGACGGAGTCATGCTCATCTTGTATTTCTCCAAAGAGTTCTTCTACAATATCTTCTACGGTCATCATACCACTAGTACCTCCATACTCATCGACTACCACAGCTATGCTTTTGCCTTTTTTTATGAGAAGGTTCAAGATGTCTTTCACCAGCATAGTTTCTGGTACAAAAATAACGGGCATCAATATACGCTGTATATCTTTAGGCTGCTTAAACATTTCAAAAGAATGGATATAACCAACGATGTCATCATTGGTTTCTTTATAGACTAAAAGCTTAGAAAGGCCAGTTTTTGTAAATAATTCTGTAAGGCCAGATATGTCTTCTGTAATGTCCACAGCTACAATCTCATTTCGCGGAATCATCACTTCGCGTGCTTTCACCTCAGAAAACTGTAGCGCGTTTTGAAATATTTGAATTTCGGTATCCACATGTTCTTTGGACTCTAGCGATTCCATCTGCTCATTGATGTAATCTCCTAATTCCACTTTGCTGAAGTTCAGCTGGACTTTATCCCCTTCTATTTTGAATATTTTTTTCAGAATAAAATCTGATATAGAAATAATAAAATTTGAAACAAAACTGAATAAATAATAGAATATAAATGCAGGGATGCTAAACACCTTCAACAGTATATTGGCATAAATTTGAAAAAAAACCTTGGGCAGAAATTCAGCCGTAAAAAGAATGACTAAGGTAGAGAGGAGCGTTTGTGTAAACAAGCTAGCATCGGTGATGAAGTAGTTTAAAACTTCACTTTGTAGAGGATACAAACTTATAAACCAGTTCATAATCAATTCGCCCATAAAAAAGCCATAGACCACTAGGGCTATGTTGTTTCCTACCAGCATAGTAGCAATAAACTTGGACGGTTTTTTGGTGAGTGTCTTGAGCACACTGGCTATAATGTTGGTCTGGTTCTTTTGTAGCTCAATATGGACCTTGTTGGAAGATACAAAAGCGATTTCCATACCAGAAAAGAAAGCTGAAAAGAGCAAACACAAGATAATAATGAGGACTTCTGCACTCATTATTTGTTGTTTTTATTTTCGATTTTTTTTCTGAAGCGTCTTTTAAAGAAAAACATAAACACTGCTAATACTGAAAAAAACAAATATAAGTAGGCTCTACTTTCACTATCAGCCCAAATTCTTATGGCTTCTACAATGAAAAACAAAGCAAAAGCTAAGTACGCAAATTCAAAGTATTTAAAAAATTTCATCAGTCTTGGATATATTGGATTCCTGTATTGGATCTGGAATTGAAGGTATTAAATTTTTGGTCAGAGTCAAAACCTTCACCTTTATTTCTGGCACCATCGGGTAAAACTAAAGTATAGTTATAATCTGTGAAAAGCCATTCTTGTTTTTGATCCCAGTACAATTGTGGGGCTTCCAAGATAGTGCTATCGGCAGTGATTATCTTTACATTTTGTCTCAAATCTATAAGACCAGTTTCTAAATATTGAATGGCATAGTCTGAAAACACTGTATTTTTACTAGAGTCTTTTTCAAAAAAATCCAATTCTAAGCCTTGCGGAAATTCTCTGTATGGGAAATCTCTATTTGAAAAGTCTAGCATCTCTGGGCTTCTCAAGTTTGCTCTTACCTCTCCACTATCTGTATAAAAAAGGTTAAGATCGTATACTTTAGACTGGGGCTGTAGGAATTCTTTTTCCATCTGCTTCACCTCTTTGAGGTTGCCCTCACAAGAAAAAAGCATTGCTGTGAAAAGACACACAGCAATGCTTTTTTGTATAATTGTTTTGGTGATGAGTTTCATTTTAGAGGTTTGGTACCACAACACTCTCTCCTATCCAGCAATTAGTAAAAGAAATTTTTCTGCCGGCAGCATCTTCCTGAAAGATGTCAGATTTTTGTGGTGCTCTTCCTTTGTAGCTTTTGGCAGTAGCTTTAGCATTAGAGCTTAATGAAGGATCTACTCTTCCTGCTCTATTTGCATAGTCTGCAGCTAACCAGTACACGGCTCTTTTTTCAAAGACAGAATCGCCACAATCATTTGCACTTTTAGCATACATATCTGCTATTTTTAGGTAAGCAACACCCATAGAAGGTTTGTTTTTTAGCGCTTTTCTGTAGTAATTTCTAGCTTGAGAAAAACTTCCCCTTGCTTTATAATTGTTCGCAATTCTGTAATAAATTCTAGATTTCTTAGTCTTGTTGGTTTCTAGCTCTGCTGCCTCATTGAAGTATTCCAAAGCTTTCCCTCTATTGCCTTCAGCCTCAGCTAGCTGGCCAAGTGAGTAGGCAGAATTGGCAGAAGGTTGTTTTTGATGTAGAGCTTCAGACACTTTAAAGAACAAAGGATCTTCTGTACAATCCTTTGCAGATAGTCTTGCATTGGCATTTCTTAACCAGTTTACATCATCGCTTTTTTCATCAAAGTCTTTGTTGTAAAGCGGAATGAGATTATCACAATCTGCTTTAGAGCCTAGTAGAGAGTTAACACTTCCTTTTATTTTAGTATAGTTTCTTAAATAAATTTCAGAGTTTTTTAGTATTCTAGATTCTCTAGAAGTTAATTGCTGTTGAGCTTCTTGTTTTTCAATCAAAGGCTTTGCATTAGCTGCCTTTTCATTCTCTTGGTTTTCAATAAGTTCGATAACTTCATCGTATTTATCAAACAAAAATTGAATATCTCTTTCTCCAGCATCATTGAGGTCGTTAGCAATTCTAAAATAGGCATAAATAGCCACTGGCGAAGAGAAGTTGTCTTTATCTGTTTCTACTACCTTTTCAAAAGCTTCTAGCCTTTCTTCAAGAGAACCTACTTGATTTTTGTATTTGATCATAGCTACATCCGCAAGCATATCTCCTTTCTTGGTTTTGTTTGGAAACTTTTCCAAACGCATCATTTGGTTGTCGATATACTCTTGGATCAACTCATTTTTTCTAGCTTCTGTATCAGCCTCATCTATCATGCCTTCTAGCATTTTTTCACCACGCTGATAAATTAAGACATTGGCATCAGAGCAATTTTCCAGCAATTGCTTATACTTAGGATAAGCATCGCTATAGTTGTTGACCTTGGCACTTTCGTTGAATAGACTGAGTGTTACTGTACAATCCTGAGCGTTTGCAACGGTATAAGCGAAGAATACTCCCAAAAGTGTAAAAGCGATTTTAGACTTCATAATGTTTAATGTTTAATTATATTTAGATTTAATGAACCATTTGTCGTTGAAAGAAAAACTCATAAATACGCTAATAAAGTTTTCCTGAATCAAATTGCTGGACGTTGTCCCTCTCTCAAAATACTCTACTCCTATGTTGGCATTGGTAAAAACTCGCCCAGCAGGTAAACCTAAACCAAATGATATGCCAAACTCATTAATATCTTCGCCTCGGTACTCTAAACCGCTCTCCTCGTACCTGATGCCTGCTCTGTAAACTACTCGTTTAAAGTAACTTACAGGATCATTATACCTAGGAATAAAAAATCCACCTATTTTAAAAATGCTGGCTTCTTTTTGTACAACCTCTGTTCCAAAGTTATACCCTATTTCCGAAAAATCTCTCCCTTGGTAATTTTCATACTCTAATCCTAGAAACCACTTTCTATCTTGCCCCAAGCCTAATCCATAAGCATACATCTCAGGAAGATCTACCTGAGTATCTACAGGCTCTATGTCTATTTGATCTACAATATTTTCAGTATCATTTTGGCCTAGCTGAATCGTAGCTAGTTCTCTCTTCCTGTTCACATCCAAAGAAGATCCAGTTTCATACCTTGCTGAGGCTTTCAGTGAAAGTTTATCGTTTAGTCTTAGGTCATACAAAGCGCCTACATCGAAGGAGAACCCTCTGATGTCTGTAAAATTGATTTCTCT
>Ga0102927_1000134_pt1 | contig 16328 bp, 14 predicted proteins | sample SalPon1_A_H2O_MG_FD_78208 | JGI IMG/M metagenome (GOLD analysis project Ga0102927, IMG submission 78208) | Salt pond water microbial communities from South San Francisco under conditions of wetland restoration - Salt Pond MetaG R1_A_H2O_MG | ecosystem: Environmental > Aquatic > Non-marine Saline... | reverse complement strand
TTATCATCAATTTCATCAATTGAAAAAACTTTTGTATTGGCATCATTTTTAAATTCATCAGCAGCTAACACATCTACCGGCAAATGTAGTTGTACTCCATTTTCCTTAGCCTTTTTCATGATATCATTAGCCAGATCTAACTTATCATCTTCTACTAAAGAATTTCCTATACTACCACCTTTGGCCTTAACAAAAGTAAAACTCATACCACCCCCAATGATTAAATGATCAACGCGTGACAATATATTTTCAATAACACCAATTTTGCTAGAAACTTTTGCTCCGCCGATTATTGCAGTCACAGGTTTTTCTTTTGCTTTCATGACCTTTTCTAAGCTATCTATTTCATTCTTTAATAAATAACCCATAGCTTTTTCATCAAAATATTTTGCTATAATGGTGGTTGATGCATGAGCACGATGGGCTGTCCCAAAAGCGTCATTTATATATACATCTGCTAAGTCTGATAATTGTTTTGAAAAGTTATCATCGCCTGCTTTTTCTTCGCTGTAGTATCGTAGATTTTCCAGTAATAATATTTCGTTATTGCTTAAATCAGAAATGGCATCTTTTACTTGTTGACCAACGCAATCATCTACAAATTTCACCTTATATCCTAATATCTCTGTTGCTTTATCTACCACATTTTGTAATGAAAACTCTTTTTCTTTAGCTTTAGGTCTTCCTAAATGAGACATTAATATGGGTTTTCCACCCTTTTCTATCACTTTTTGAATACTAGGTTTAGCAGCTTCTATTCTGCTTGTATCTGTAACTTCTAGTTGATCATTAAGCGGAACATTAAAATCTACCCGTATTAATACTTTCTTATTCTCTAAATTGAGTTCGTCAATTGCTTTCATATTTATTTTTTTACAAAAATACTTATTTTACTTAATGTCTGAATCTTTTTTATATTAGCCTTAGGTAAATTATTTATTTTTGTATTATGGATAAAATCAATTTACCGGAACAAGAAGTTGCTTCTCAAAGCGTGAATAACATGATTGCTACCGGTAAATTTCCACATGCTTTGTTACTTACCGGGAAAAATGGCTATGGGTCACTAAATCTCTCGGTTCATATTGCAAAAGCGATTTTATCAAATCAGAGCCAAACTATAAACGAATCAAAACTATTAAGCAAAATTGATTGTTTTTCACATCCGGATCTTTATATTTTTTATCCTCTTAACAAAGTACCCGATATTAAATCTAAAGATCCCCGGAAGAATGATTTTTTATCTCACTGGCGAAGCTTTATAAAAGATACATTTTATCAAGATTATACAGATTGGTTTGAGCATATTGGACTGCAAAACAAACAGGGGATCATCAATCTTCTACAAGCAAAAGATCTTATGGAATCGCTTCAATTAAAGCCCTATGAAGCTAATGCTAAAGTAGCATTGATATGGGGAGCTGAATATATGAATAAAGAAGCAGCTAATAAGTTGCTAAAGCTTATTGAAGAACCGCCTGATAATTCTTATTTAATTTTGATGACTGAAAACAAAGATCGTTTATTGTCTACTATAGTATCTAGATGTCAGGAGATTCCATTAAAGCCTTTAAGTAATCAATTTATAGCTGATTTTTTATCAGTGCATTATAATATGGACAGTATAAAGGCAACTCAGTTGTCTGAATATGCTGAGCACTCGCTTTCAAAAGCCATACATTTAGCTAAAGAAACGGATCATCAGGCTGATTATGAAAAAAGATTTATTCAATGGGTTAGATTTGCTTTTATGGTAAGTAAAAAGAAATCTGCTATGGATGATCTTATGAACTGGAGTATTGAGTTATCTAAAGAAAGAAAAGATTACCAGCGAAATTTTTTGCTGTTTTGTCAGCAATTTTTCCGGCAAGCCTATTTACATAATAAAGAAATCAATGACTTAGTATTTTATCAACCAAAAGAAACTAATTTTTCATTTGATAAATTTGCTACATTTATACATGATAAAAATTACCCCTTAATTATGCATCATCTTGAAAACTCTATATTTGAGTTAGAAAGGAATGTAAACTTAAAAGCTTTGCTAACTGATATAAGTTTTCAGCTAACAAAGCTTTTACATTTAAAGAAATAAACTTTTACTAATTTTTATTTTTCAGCTTCTTCTTTTTTTTCTTTTTCTTCTGTTTTTTTTTCTTTACCTTCATTTTTCTTTTTGATCACCTCATCGGTTACGTTTTTACTCTTATCACCATAAATAATATTAGAGGATTCATTAGAACCAAAAATATAAGTATAGCCATTATCTTTAGCGTAATTAGCTATTTTATTTTCCATTTCTTTAATAAGAGTATCAGCTTCTTTACTTCTTTGTTGCTGAATTTTTTGACCTTGTTGACCTTGTTTAGCTCTAATTTGTTGCTGCATTTGTCTTAACTGTTGCTCCTTTTGCTTTCTTTGTTGATTAGACATGCTTTCTCTTTTTTGCATATACTCATCATATAGCTTTTGAAAGGGAGCAGCTAAAGAGTCTATTTCTTTCTTAAGCGCTTCTTGCTTGTTATCATACTTATTGCGCATATTTTCAAGTTTGTAGTATTTTTCTACTACTTTTTCGTTTTCTACATAAGCTGTTTTTTCTTGATTGCAAGAAACAAAGCCAATAACTAACAGTACAATAAAACTTAATTTTTTCATGAATTCAATTTTTTGCAAATGTATAAAGATCTATAGGATATGCAAATTTAGTCATTTCTGTAATTTTCTAAAAATAAATAGATTACTTGAATACTCTCCAGTACGTTTTGCCTTATTATTTGATAAAAAGCCTGTTCGTATTGCGTTGAGTAGATCATTATTGCCCTTATATTTTTCAGATATCATACTAATATAATAAGCATCAAAAAGTAATGGTTTTTCATCTATTAATTGGTAATTGTATTTCCTAAACAGTTTACAAACGCCTTCTTTTGAGAAATGATATTGATGCCTGGGCAAATCATAGGCTGCCCAGTATTCTTTATAGTATTTAGCATCAAATGCCTGATAATTTGGAACAGCTATAGCTAAAATTGTATCTTGATGTGAAATTTTATTTATAAAATCAAACCATTTGTGTATGTCAATAACATGTTCTAAAGCATGAAAAGCAGAGATAACATCGGCTTTTCCATTAAAATATTGATAATCAGACACATAATCAATTTTTTTAGCCTTAATCAGCTCTAATGCTTTCTCATTAGGCTCAAATGCTATTTTGTTCCAATACTTAGGAATGTATTCTAAAAACTCACCAGTTCCTGCTCCAAAATCTAACCAGCTTCCTTGATCAACATATTTTTTGATCCATTTATATTTTTGATGGAACATAAATTTCTTGACCAGATTGTAAACAAAAGATTTTAGATTATTGCTTTTTTCTTGATGTGATAAGTAATTTACATTATCATAATAAGTCTTTAACTGATCATAGGCTAACTTAGGTCGAGTCTCGTAAAAACCAAACTCTGTGTTCTTAACCAGCTCAAAAGATTCTTTTGATAAAAAATGATCTTTAATTTTCATAATTTTTGTTTCACGTGGAACCATTACCTCCCCATGTGAACTATTAATACAGATATGTCTGTTGGGTCTACCCCACTGACTCGCGATGCTTGAGAAACTGTAGCCGGTTTTACTTGTGTTAACTTTTCTCTTGCTTCTAAAGACATTGACTCTAATTTATTGTAATTGAAATTGTGAGGAATCTTTAAATCTTCAAGCCTGTTTAATTTGTCTGCATGTTCCTGTTCCCTCGCAATATATCCTTTATATTTAATTTCAATTTCGGTTTTTTCTATCACTTCCCTTGAAAAATTATTCTCTTGTATATATTTCTCTACATCCTTTAATTGAATAATATCTTGATGACTAATATTAGGACGGGTTAAAATTTTAGCTAATTTTCCCTTTTGTTTAACAGGAGAAGATTTTTTGCTCTCTAATATTGGGTTGATTTCACTTGGTTCTACAGATAATTGATGAATAAACTTGTTGAGTTGATCAGCTGATTTTACTTTTTCTTCCACTTTTCTCATTCTATTTTCAGAAGCAAATCCCATTCTATAAGATTTTTCTGTTAATCTTTCATCTGCATTATCTTGCCTTAGCAGCGTTCTATACTCTGCTCGCGAGGTAAACATTCTATAAGGTTCTTTAGTTCCTTTAGTTATCAGATCATCTATCAACACACCAATATAGGCCTCATTTCTTTTAAGTACAAATTCTTCAGCTTCTCTAGTCTTCAATGCTGCATTAATACCAGCCATTAATCCTTGACATGCAGCCTCTTCATAACCTGTCGTCCCATTGATTTGCCCAGCAAAGTACAAACCATCAACTAATTTTGTTTCTAAACTATGTTTTAGTTGTGTAGGTGGAAAGTAATCATATTCTATGGCATAACCCGGTCTAAAGAATTTAACCTTTTCAAAACCCTTTACTTTTCTGAGTGCTTCAAATTGTACATCCTCAGGTAGTGAGGTAGCAAAACCATTTACATAATATTCTACTGTATTCCAGCCTTCAGGCTCTATAAACATTTGATGCCTGTCTTTATCAGCAAATCGATTTATCTTATCTTCTACGCTCGGACAGTACCTTGGACCTGTGCTTTTAATTCTACCATTAAACATAGGAGACTTATCAAATCCATTTCTTAAGGTATCATGAACTACAGGTGAAGTGTAAGTTATATAACATGAGCGTTGATTGTTTTCAAGATGGGTTCTTGACTTAACAAATGAAAAGCATCGGGGATCCGGATCTCCTTTTTGTTCTGTCATTTTTGAAAAATCAAGTGAACGTCCATCTACTCTAGGCGGTGTTCCTGTCTTCATTCTCCCGGTTTCAAACCCTAAATCCTCTAAATCTTTTGTAATCCCCGTAGAAGCTCTTTCTCCTGATCGGCCACCACCGAAGTTTTTCTCACCAATGTGAATAAGTCCGTTTAAAAAAGTGCCGTTTGTTAGAATAACTGTTTTAGATTTAATAAATAGCCCAAGCGATGTTTTCACGCCTTTTAAATCTCCATTTTCTACCACTATATTAGCTACCATTTCCTGATAGAAGTCTAAATTAGGCGTCTCTTCCAGGCGTTTTCTCCATTCCAGGCTGAATAACATTCTGTCGCTTTGCACCCTTGGACTCCACATAGCAGGACCTTTAGATTTATTAAGCATTCTAAATTGAATAGCTGTTTTATCAGATATTTCTCCGCTTAAGCCACCAAGTGCATCTATTTCACGAAGAAGTTGCCCTTTTGCTATGCCACCCATAGCCGGGTTACAGGACATCTGGCCTACATTTTGAAGATTCATGGTCACTAATAATGTTTTGTGTCCCATGTTTGCACTGGCAGTCGCAGCTTCACAGCCTGCGTGTCCCCCTCCTACTACTATAACATCATACTTTTCGTTAAACATAGTTTTTATATTTTGTGTTCCACGTGGAACAATTTTAAAGTTTCATTTTCTTTATTTCGCATTATCTGTTTTTCTTGAGGTGTTTTATCTGCATAACCTATGCAATGTAAAACACCATGTATAAGAACGCGTGTCATTTCCTGAGAATAACTTGTGTTAAATTCTACGGCATTTTCTGATACTCTTTCAGTGCTGATGTAAATATCTGCTGAAAGTTTATGGCCTTCTGTATAATCAAAGGTAATGATATCCGTATAGGTGTCATGATCTAAATACTTTTTATTTACTTTAAGCATTTCATGATCATTTACAAACTGATAATTCAAAACTTCAACAGTAAAGGACTCTTGTTCAATTATTTTATTAATCCAATTTTTTACTGCCTTTGGATCAGTTAAATAATGATTTCCTAAAAAAACGATATTACTCATAATTAAAATAACGCTTGATAAGCGATTGATATTTAATTTGCAAAGGTAAGTTTTGTCTATTCAAAATTTCAAGCCTTTTAAAATATTCTTTAGCTTCTTCTATATCATCATTAGAACGATTATTAAACTGCTTTTTATTTGTGGTTGATTTTCTTTTATTACTCATATTTTGTTTTTGAGCTGCATTTTTTAGTTTAAGCAATTCATGTTTTATTTGTTCCATTCTTTTTAAAGATGAATTACTAAAACCTTTCAAAAGCAATTCTTTTTCTAATTGCTCCATTGTTTTTGTTAGCTTACCACTATCACTTTCTAATCCTTTTTCATTTATCAGATTTTGAAGTTGGTTCTTTAGTTCCTGCTGTTTTTTATAGATTTCGTAAAGTCTTTTGCTTTCATTTTCTCGATTTTCCTTTTGCTTTCCTTTTACGCCTTGCTGACCATTAACTTGTCCACCTCCGTTTTTTCCAGCTTTCTTTCCCTTCTTAGCATTTTTACCGCTCTTTTCTTTACTCCCTGGTTGCTTGCCCTTTTTCATTCCTTTCTTTATCTCTTTAGATAATTCCTCTTGTGACTTAATAATATCTGATAATTGAAAACCTCTTCCTTTGCCTTGTCCTTTTCTCATGCCTTTACCTTTTCCGCTTTTACCTTTTCCACTTCCTTTTCCTATCATCTTTTGCATTTGATCTAAGGAGCTATCTAACATATTAGCTAAATCATTTGCGTATTTCATAGCAAACTGTTGTTTTGATGTGCCCACTCTAATTTTATTATCCGCTAATTTTTCTAATGACTTATCTATATGATAACTTACCTCTGTAATCTTATCTGTTATTTTTTGTCCTATCATTGGATTTCTTAAAGCTAATGCAAATAAGCTATCGTCTACGTGTTTAAAATTTTCTTTTAATGTGGCTTGACGTTTGAGATATTTACCAAAATTAGGGCTTTGATCATCAATCGATTGAAACCGATTCATTAATGCTTCTTGTTCCAATGAATAAACTAAAAGGTTTTGTAGTATCCTTCTTAGCATTTCTGCGTCCTCTTTTGCTTGTTCTTGGCTAGCCATCATCATCATATTGCTCATTTGCTGACTCATTTCCTTCATTTTTTTGGCCGCCTTGCCCTGACTTTTATTAGCATCTTCCTGACTTTTCTTTTGTTCTTTTTTTGATGATGATTTTTCGCTCTTTACTAAATTTTCTTGTGCTTTCTCCTGCTCTTTTTTAATAGCCTCTTTTTCTTCTTTGTTCTTTGGAATAGAATACGGCTGTTTAAGTTTGCTATTCTCTTTCTGTAAACTGTCTAATTCTTTAGATATTTTTTTAAAGTCTTGATTAAGTGAGTCTTGGGAGGTAGTTTCCGTTTGCTCCCGCTGATTAGCTAACTTTTTTTGTTTTTTTGCTAGTTTTTTAAGATCATTAACTATCTTCTTGGTTTTTTCTTCAACATAATAGCGTTTTGTTAGCTCTAAAATTTCTTCTAAATTTCTTTCTTGCTTACTGCTTTCCTTTTCATACTCTTCTAAATCTTTCTGTAAGTCTTCATTGTCTAACTTTTTATTATACTTATCCAGTTGCTTAAGTAAATCTTTATTTTTTTCTAAGTTCTTTTCATTAGATTTAAGTCTTTTCTGTAAATCTTTTTTTTCCCGGCTATTTTCTTCTTCATTAAATTTATTTAGATTTTCTTGTAAAGACTTATTAAATCTTTCCATTAGGTTTTGTTGCTGCTGTTGACGTTTGATAAAATCTTTTACCCTTTTTTTATCAGCATAATTCAGTTCTTTCTTTTCGCGTTGTAATTTTTTTAATTCATCTAAACTAGATTTATTCTTTTTTAATTTTTCCAGACTTTCCTCCATATTTTTCAGGTTTTTATCCTGTTGCTCGAGTAGATTTTCTTTTTCTTCCTCTTTTGTTCGTTTCCTAAAGCTATACGTAGAAGAACGAGTAGACTTAATTCCATTAACCTGATCATTATCTGATGTTTCAAAGAAATATTCGTAAGACTGCCCTTTTTTTAAATCCAATCGTTCATTTGGAAATGTATAATAAAACTGATCAAATGATGAATTTGGCTTCTTTATATTTATTCTAGTGATTTTATCACGCTGATCTATAGGATAATAAACTATATTTATACTGCTTATTCCATAGTCATCGCTTGCTGTTCCTGAAAAATATTTTTTAGCAGCGTCTAAGCTATCTCTTTTTACTTTTATTTTCAATTTTGGTGATTCGTCTTGTATAACCTGAATTTGATAGTCTAAACGATCATAATTCTTTAAAAAATCATTTGATGAGCTAATAATATACCTAGTTGATTGATATACTTCTTTGCTCATCTTAAATGCATCATTTTTATTATTAAAGCTATAAATGGAATCTGCAATTTCAAGCTTTAAGCTTTTAGTTGCTGTTGTGTTTACAGTCCATGTTAGTTGCGAACCTTCAGGAACTTCTATATTTCCGGTACCGTCTATCAGCTTATCTTCCATATTTGTGTAATTCGGTACATCAGCTCTTAACTGAATATTATCAATCATTGGTACAGCTAATACGTCTATTTTATATTTTTCCGACTTTACTTTGTTAGCACTGAGATAAAAATGAGTAGCTTTCTTAATCTTTTCAAATTCAAAGCTAAAATTTCCCTTTTTAGTTTTATTCATCAGAAAAGAATGACCATTTTCTAAATGTACTTTCATCTGTTGTGGTACTAGTTTCCCCGTAGTTTTAGCTTTTAGAGAAAAAGCCTCCTGATTTGTAGTAACTAAACTATCGTTTAAGATTTTGATTCTGAAAGGAGCCGGCTTTTCATATGTTTGATTGTAATTGACTACCCGTTCATAACTAGTTGTAAAAAAATCATATTTCCCGGTAATCCATATCAATAGCATTATAATGATTGGAAAAAAAGCATATTTAAGATAAGGAAGATTTGACTTAAAATCTATCGCATCCTGAAAAGGAACGGGTTTGATTTGGGAAGCCTTTTGTTCAATACTTTCAACTACCAGATCAGAATCCTGCTCCATAGATTTTAGTTGCAGTATATTTGTTAGCCGATCATTTACTTCCGGGAAAGAATGCCCTATTATTTCTGAAGCGTACTTGTAGTCAATACCTTTGGTGAGTTTAATAAGTTTAGTAATCGGATAAATGATGAAGCGACCAAAGAGAGAGAGCTCAACAATTATAAATGACCAAAACAGTATCTCTCGATATAGGGGTGACAGCCATAAGAAATACTCTAAGGCTAAGGTGATTAAAAAGTATATCAAACCGGCTGCTATAAATAATATACTGCCCTTAATCAACTCGTTATAATAGTATTTTTTTATAAATTGCTCAAGTTTTCTTTCAACTAATTTATAATTCTGCATCAGCTCCTTTTTGTTTAGTAAAATTATGAATTTTGCAGTTGATAGCCTTCGTTATTACTAAAAATTAAGAATCAAGCTTTTACTGCTTTTAAATTATTCCAGATGCCACAACTTTATATCGTTCCCACACCCATAGGTAATTTAGAAGATATTACTTTTAGGTCAGTTAATATCCTGAAGCAAGTAGATTATATTCTAGCTGAAGACACTCGAGTTAGTGGAAAGTTACTTAAACACTACCAGATAGAAACGCCTATGCAGTCACATCATCAGCATAATGAGCATCAGCAAGTAGACCATTTGATACATAGGATGCAAAAGGGTGAAACTTTTGCTTTGATTTCTGATGCTGGAACACCGGGCATTTCAGATCCTGGTTTTCTTATTGTCAGAGCATGTGTTGAAAATCATATTCAGGTCATTTGTTTACCCGGAGCTACAGCGCTTATACCTGCTATTGTTCAAAGTGGTATCCCTTCTGATCGATTTGTATTTGAAGGTTTCCTACCTGTTAAAAAAGGCAGAACAAAGAAGCTTAAAGAGTTAACAGAAGAAGAAAGAACAATCGTGCTTTATGAGTCCCCATATCGTGTATTAAAAACCTTAAAAAACCTTATTGAGTTTTTAGGAAAAGATAGATATGTGAGTATTTCACGTGAAATCAGCAAGAAGTTTGAGTCTACTGTCCACGGGAAACTTTCTGAAGTTTTTCAACATTTTGAACATCATCCCCCTAAAGGAGAGTTCGTAATAGTAATAGATGGAAAAAAATAAATCTAGATCTGAGACACCCGTAAGGTATTTACCATACCTTTTTTATTAATAGGCATAGAAGCCAGGTTAATCGAAAAATCGCCTTGATGCAAATAATTATTATTCATAGCAATTTGATTAACGTCATCAATAGTTTTATCCGTACTTTCAAATTTATCGTAATAAAAAGCACGAACTCCCCAAAGCAAACTTAATTGAGTCAATATTCGCTTATTAGAAGTAAATGCTAAAACATGAGCCGTTGGTCGCCAGGCCGATATTTGAAATGCAGTATAACCACTATTTGTCAATGTATGAATGGTAGTAGCACTGATTTCATTGGCCATTGTGGCAGCATGATAGCAAACTGATTTTGTAATATATCGTTTAGTTTTAATATGAGGTGCTCTTTTTGGAACGCTAATTAAGGGGGAGTCTTCTACACTTTTAATGATTTCACACATTTTATTAATAACCTGAACAGGGTATTTACCTACAGAGGTTTCTCCACTCAACATAACGGCATCAGCACCATCCATAACAGAGTTAGCAACATCGTTCACTTCCGCGCGGGTTGGCGTTAAACTGGTAATCATTGTTTCCATCATTTGTGTGGCAATAATAACCGGAATTCTACCTTCTTTTGCTTTTTGAACTAGTTTTTTCTGAACTAATGGGACTTCCTGTGCCGGAATTTCTACTCCTAAATCTCCGCGGGCTACCATCAATCCATCACAATAGGCTATGATTTTATCGATATTTTTAACACCTTCCGGCTTTTCAATTTTTGCGATGATAGGTATTTTATGTTCGCTATGTTCTTTGATGAGTTTTTGTAGAGACTTTAAATCACTGGCAAATCTAACAAATGATAAAGCAAACCAATCTACTTGTAAGCTACAGGCAAATTTAGCGTCTTCAATATCTTTTTCTGTCATAGCAGGAAGCGAAATATCTGTATTTGGCAGGTTGACTCCTTTTTTCGATTTTAAAGGACCACCTTGTAATACTTTTGCCTCTACTTCATCCTTATGATTTGTATTAATTACTTCAAATATTAATTTACCGTCATCTAGTAATATTCTTTCTCCGGCTTTTACATCTTGCGGAAAAAAATCATAATTCATATAAACTTCTTCGGCCGTTCCTTCAAATGGCTCTCCTGTCTTAAATTTAATATGTTCTCCATCAGTCACAATGACATCTTCTTTCATTACTCCAACACGCAGCTTTGGCCCTTGAAGATCTGCAAGAATACCTGTGTTGAAATCATCTTCCTCTTCGTTTAATTCTCTAATCATCTTAACACGCTCCTTAATATCTTCATAATTAGCATGAGAGAAGTTGATTCTAAAAATATTAACTCCACTTTTAACCATGGAACGAAGTGTTTTTTTATCACTAGTTGAAGGCCCTAATGTTGATACGATTTTGGTTTTCTTGCTATACTTCATATAGTTTAATTTAAGCCTGTAAAATTAGAAAATTAATTGATAATTAAATGGGCTTTAGACTTTAATTGATTGTTAGGAATAAGTCTAGCTTTTGCATCAAAATTAGCTTGATTAATCTTTTTTGTTACTTCTTGAGTGGAAATCCTACCACTAACATCTTCTATTTTTAAAATATAATCTAAGTTTTTTAACTCGGGAAGCAGGGTATAAATATTAGTTTTTTCTAAATCTTGATTAAATAAGCCATAGTTTATTTTTTTCTGCTCTTTTACTTTAATTTGATTATTTATTAAGTAAACTCCTATTTGATCTTTAAAAAATATACTTTTGAATAAGGGAAACTGAACAAAAGTGTCTTTAAACTGGAAGCCTAAATCAACAGACAATCTTTTAAACTGCCACCCTAATAATTCATTTAAGAAAAAAGATATCCTGTAGTTTTCACAGGTAGAATATATACCTATCAGTGCAAAATTATCTGTTTCAACTTCATCTAATAAATTGGTTTTAAACATCATCTACTGCATCGTGAATAATTTGATCTTGTAGTGAATAATAAGCTCGTCTGGCCGCTTTTTCAACCGCATTCTTTTTAGAGATCTCTCTGGCTTTTGAAATGAGTTTATTTTCTAGGTAGAATTTTACTATGAAATAAGGTTCTTTATCAACGCCAACCTCTTCTTCAGCTTCAAAAGAATAATCTTTTTTTGTTTTTTGACACCACTCTATGATTAAACCTTTATAACTGATAATCTTTTTTTTGAATTTTTCAAGATCTATATAAGGGTCAATAATTTTATTGTAAATAAAATGTTCACAAATCTTGTAACCTTTATCTAAATAAATAGCACCAACTAAAGATTCAAACAGATTACCATAAATATTATTACCATGTTTATCAGGCTGAACATCTGATTCAATTAAATCTAATAGCTCTAAATCTTTACCTAATTGGTTAAGGTTTTGCCGGCTGACAATCTTAGAACGCATGTTTGTCAGATATCCTTCATTTTGATCTGGTATTTGCTCAAATAAGAAACAACTGACAACTGAACTTAATATAGCATCTCCTAAAAATTCTAAGCGTTCATAATTAATCGGCTTACCATGCTTATCTACTTTCTTTAAAGAGCTATGAGTAAAAGCTTGTTGATAAACGCTTAAATTTTTTGGCTTAAAGCCTATTATGCTGGCTATATGTTGTGAAAATTCGGTCTTAGCAGAAGTGTTTTTGCTAAAAAAACTTATAAGTTGCATCGCGATTAATCATCAAAAGACTTAAAGGCAATACAGGCATTATGTCCACCAAAACCAAATGTATTACTCAAAGCAATCTTTACCTCTCTTTTCTGAGGTTCGTTAAGGGTTAAATTGAAACGATCATCAATTTTATCATCTTTTGTAGAATGATTAATTGTAGGAGGAACGATATTGTGCTTTATCGATAATACAGATGCTATGGCTTCAATTGCTCCTGCAGCTCCTAAAAGATGACCGGTCATAGATTTTGTAGAATTAATATTCATCCGAAATGCACTTTCACCAAAAACTTCTTTTATAGCAATTAATTCAGCCACATCACCTAAAGGAGTGGATGTACCATGAGAATTAATATGATCTACATCTTCCGGATTAATACTTGCATTTTTAAGACAATTTTTCATAACGGCTATTACTCCTTTACCATCCGGATGAGGAGCGGTCATATGATGGGCATCAGAAGATAGCCCCCCTCCTATAACTTCTCCGTATATTTTTGCGCCTCTTGCTTTTGCATGATCTAAACTCTCTAAAATTAAACAGCCAGCTCCTTCTCCCAGAACAAAACCATCTCGTGTTGCATCAAAAGGTCGTGAGGCTGTTTCTAAAGAATCATTTCGGGTAGATAAAGCGTGCATAGAATTAAAACCTCCCATTCCAGCTTCTGTAATGGCAGCTTCACTTCCACCTGAAACAACAACATCTGTATAGCCTAAACGAATCATATTAAGGGCATCAAAAATTGCATTAGCTGATGATGCACATGCGGATACCGTAGTATAATTAGGTCCCATAAACCCATGTTTGATCGAAATATTACCTGGTGCAATATCTGCAATCATTTTGGGTATAAAAAAAGGATTGAAACGAGGTGTTCCGTCACCATTGGCATAATTAATCACCTCGTTTTGAAAAGTTTCTAATCCACCTATGCCGGCGCCCCAAATTACCCCAGTTCGGTATTTATCTATTTCATTTAAATCTAAACCTGCATCTTCTATAGCTTCATCTGATGCGATTAAGGCAAACTGGGTAAACTTGTCTAGTTTTCTAACCGTTTTTCGATCAAAATAATCTTTTGGCTCGTAATTTTTTACCTCACAAGCAAAATTAGTTTTAAATTTTTCAGGATTAAATCTAGTAATAGGACCTGAACCACTTTTACCAAAACGAAGTCCGTCCCAGTATTCTGTTAAGTTCTTACCGATGGGTGTTATGGCACCTAAGCCCGTTATAACAACTCGATTTAATTCCATAAATAAACCTCTAAAAAATTATTTTTTGGCGTCTTCTATGTAATTAACCGCCTGACCAACAGTTGAAATATTTTCTGCTTGATCATCAGGAATTTGGATGTCAAATTCTTTTTCAAACTCCATAATTAATTCTACTGTATCTAATGAATCTGCACCTAAGTCGTTTGTGAAACTTGCTTCGTTAACAACTTCGTTCTCATCAACGCCTAATTTGTCAACGATGATAGCTTTTACTCTTGATGAAATGTCTGACATGATTTTATGTTTTGTTTAAAATTTGTGGCAAAAATAAAAAACTTTCTATTATCACCACCTAATAAACTCCAAATGTAGATAAAAATATATAATTTTACCCCATTACTAATGATTAATTACATGTCTATGCAAGATTTTGATGTTGAAAATTTTAGTATTGTCATCTTTGCTTCCGGTAACGGATCTAATGCTGAAAACATTATTCAATATGCTGAAAAACATCAATGCTTTGCAGTAAAAGCTGTCTTTTCTAATAAAAAAAATCCACCTGTTCTACAGAAAGCCAGGAATATGAACATTGATGCTTTTTCTTTTGAAAGAAAGGAATTTTATGATTCTAATCAAATAAAAGATCAACTTGAGGAAATGGCTCCTGATTTAATTGTATTAGCCGGATTTATGTGGATTTTTCCCAAGTTTATTATAGATCAATTCCCCAAGCGGGTGATCAATATTCACCCGGCCCTATTACCCCATTATGGCGGAAAAGGAATGTATGGTGATCATGTTCATAAAGCGGTATTATCCAATCAGGAGAAGCAGTCAGGGATCACCATACATTACGTAAATGAAAATTACGATGAAGGTCAAATTATCGCTCAGTATAAAACTAATATCCATAATCAGGAAAACATTGACTCCTTAAAAAAGAAAATTCAAAAACTGGAACATCAATATTACCCGCAAGTCATTCATCAATTAATAAATCAAAAAAATGCCTAAACAAAAATATTATGTGGTTTGGGAAGGTCACGAAATCGGGATTTGCAATTCATGGAATATCTGCAAAAAGTGGATTACAAACTACCCAAATGCAAAATATAAATCTTTCAGTTCTAAAGCTCAGGCAGAGGATGCTTATCAAAAAGGATATTTTAATTACTTAAAATTTGGCGCTATCCAGCCCTTACCTAATGAGGTTATAAAAAACTCTATTTGCGTTGACGCGGCTTCTAGCGGAAATCCCGGAAAAATGGAATATCGGGGAGTAGATACCTTATCTAGAAAAAATATATTTCATCAAGGCCCTTTTGAAAAAGGAACTAACAATATTGGAGAGTTTTTGGCTATTGTTCATGCATTGGCTTTGATTAAACAAAAAAATAGCTCTAGAGTTATTTATACGGATTCCACCATTGCTATGGGGTGGGTCAAACGAAAAAAATGCAAAACCAAATTAGCAAAAGATAATAATACAGCTGCTTTGTATGAACTCATCAAAAGAGCTGAAGAGTGGCTCCAAAAAACAGATTTTTCAACTAAAATTATTAAATGGCCTACCAAAGAGTGGGGAGAAATTCCGGCTGATTTTGGTAGAAAGTAATCACGATATTCCTTGATGCTTAAGCCATTATAATAGCACTATTCAATCTGATGAACCTAAAACTGCAGGCTAAGCCTTTTGTTTTCTTAATTGCCTTTTGTCAATTTAAAAATCGTGTCTTTATTAATGTGTGATATAGAGGTTACCGATGCGACATATCATATTTAAATGCCTCTAAAGTTGTGATAAAACTTTAATCTGATAGTCAGGATTTAAAAAAATGCCCTTAACTGAATATTCCCAGTGTGAACGGTATCGCTTCCTTCGCTTTTTCGGCCAAAGTAATTGATGTTCAAGTCCAGAAACTCAAATATCTTGCGCTGAACAAAAACCCTCCAGGTAAAATTATCGCCGGGCTGTAAGCCTTCCATCATTTCATAAGCGACTGGCGTAAAGCTTTCACCTGTAAAATCATTGCTGATATAGCTTACTTCACCATTGAGGTTATATTTCTCGCTTTTAGCTACCCGAAAAGAAGCACCCAATTGATGTTGCGTTAATTGTTCTTCGCCGCCTATGGCGTTAGCTTCATCTGCAAAACGGTAAAAGACATCAAGCTGTTGATTTTCATCAAATAAATAAGAAATTTTAGGTTGTGATTCAACCCCATCTAATTCGTAATTCCGATTAGCAAAATTCTCAGAAGTTAAGCTCTTTTGGGTGAGTTTACTGCTGAGATCAACCAGCCAAAAATCATTTAATTTATGGACAAAAAGCAATTCGTGATTGGTGATTTCTGTTTCTTGTAAGCCAACTGCTTGCAAAGTTTTGCTGGAAT
>Ga0102927_1000131_pt1 | contig 16446 bp, 11 predicted proteins | sample SalPon1_A_H2O_MG_FD_78208 | JGI IMG/M metagenome (GOLD analysis project Ga0102927, IMG submission 78208) | Salt pond water microbial communities from South San Francisco under conditions of wetland restoration - Salt Pond MetaG R1_A_H2O_MG | ecosystem: Environmental > Aquatic > Non-marine Saline... | reverse complement strand
GGTAGATTGAGGTCTATTACATTTTGTATCAGTTCTTTTATATCTATTTCGTCTTTCTCATCTATAAGTTGAACTTTAGCAAACTACAGGAGGTCGTGGATGACTTCTGTCATTTCTTTTGTGCTTTGCAATGCATAATTCATATACTCTTGTACTTCATCACTTTGGCTATTGCTAAGTTTAAAATGAAGAAGTTCCAGTAAACCACGCAAGGCATCTAGCGGACTTTTGAGGTCATGCGCTGCGGTATAAAACAGTTTTTCTGTCTGTTCTTTTTTTAAGTTTAGCTGGTCTGCTATCCTATCCATCTCAATTGTGTTTTGCTTGGACTCATATAGGCTTGATGCTAGTCTAGCAAGAGACTTCAAAGCCTCTTTTTGATGTAAGGCTAAAGTCCTGGGCTCGGTATCTAAAATACAAAGCGCTCCCAAAATTAAGCCTGCATTAGTAGTCAGTGGCACACTCTCAATAAATGAAACCTTAGATGGTTGATTACTGTTGAAACTGTTGCCCTTTAAAGCGTGGTTTAAAAAAATTAGCTGGTCTTGGCTTTTATCTTTATGATCAAAAAAGAAGTGGTTTGATGCAGTATTAAGACCTTCGCTGTGTTGGGAGCTGAATACTTGTCCTTTAGCATCTATAAGGGTTACCATAGAAGATTTAGTCTCACAAATTTCTGAGGCTAATTTGACGATTAAGTTAAGTTCTGTTTCTGATAAATTATCAAATAAATTTAAGTTATAAGATCCTTTCTGCTCTTCTGATTTATCATCAGATAAGATTGTGTGTTTCATAATCCAAAGATTAGGATGAAGGTCAAGATGGTTATTCTATTGAAGGTTGTATTGATTTAATTTTTAAAAGTTTAGACGAGGCTACAGTTGTTTACAACAATTTGGTGTAATTTTATAAACATCATGTGTAGTCTTTGCATCACAAATTTAATGTTTTTAATAAAAAAGTCACGCTTTGAATAAGAATAAATTGACTACTCAAGGTTAAATTATGTCGTGATTTTATTAGAATTTAATGGAATATTGAGATACAAAGATTGAGAAAGAGTCTTTCTCTACTAAATATCGGTAGATGAATCTAAAACCAGCCCTCTATTTTTTTGATTTAAGTAAATTACCAAAATAAAATTGTAATCCAAGCAACCTTAAATTCTAGAAAACAGCAGATGTAATTGATCTAATTTAGATTAACTTTTAGAAGTTATTTTTAAAAGCCTTAACTTTATCAGTACTTACAAAAATGGATTTTGATTACAAATTCTCACTTAAATTGAAAAGATAAATCAAACTTATACCTCATGAAAAAATCAATTTTACTTTTAGTCAGCTTGTTGTGTATAGCCTGTCATGATTCTCCAAAACTGAGTAAGGAAAAAGACGTCCAGAAAGCTAATAGATTTGGTATTGTAATACACGGTGGAGCTGGAGTTATCAAAAAAGAAAACATGACAGACTCCCTACGTCTGGCCTATGAAGAAAAGCTTGAGGAAGCCATCAATGTAGGACATAAGATTTTAGCTGAGGGAAGGACAGCCCTAGAGGCCGTCCAAAAAACCATCAATGTGATGGAAAACTCTCCCCTATTTAATTCTGGCAAAGGTGCTGTATTGAATGCAGATGGCGTTGCAGAACTGGATGCTTCTGTGATGGATGGCAATACCAAAAATGCTGGAGCTATCTCTGGGGTTCAACATATCAAAAATCCGATAAATTTAGCTTTAAAGGTTATGCATGAATCTGATCATGTCATGCTAAGCGCTTCAGGTGCTGAGGAATTTGCTAAACTCCATGACCTAGAGTTTGTAGACAATACCTACTTCATCACCGAGAGAAGAAAGCAAGCCCTACAAGCCTCCAAAGCTAAAGAACAAGGCCTTTCTTCCAATGAATTCTACCTGAGTAACGAAAAGTATGGCACCGTAGGTTGTGCAGCTTTAGATATGGAAGGCCACCTAGCTGCTGGGACATCTACAGGCGGTATGACCAACAAAAAATACGGCAGAATAGGAGATTCCCCCATCATAGGATCGGGTACTTATGCCAACAATAAAACTTGTGCCATTTCTGCAACAGGTCATGGGGAGTACTTTATGAGAGGCGTTGTAGCCTACGATATTTCTGCCATGATGGAATACCAGGGCATTAGCTTGGAGAAAGCGGCACAACGTGTCATCCAAACAAAACTCACTGATATGGGTGGCACTGGCGGCATTGTGGGCATAGATAAAAAAGGAAAAGTGGTAATGGAATTCAACACCCCAGGTATGTTTCGCGCCAGCAAAAACATGAATGGTGAAACAGTAATCAAAATGTATAAAGATTGAGAAAACCTGGTAGTCTAATCACTTTGCTTATTTTGGCCTGCTAACTTTAGAAGCGACAAGCCTTCAGATCTTTATGTAGTAAACCAAAGCAATGTAATTATGATGACTAAAAATTATATTCACTTTCGCTTATAAAATCCTTATCAACGGTAAAGTCCTTTTAAATGATGAATTTGGTTTTGATGACTACTATGAAGTAAGAAGTTTCAAGGCAACATCTACACTAGGGGTAGGCTGTTGGCAAGTTTTGTTTTCGCAGACATATATCATAGTAGTAGTATGATCTGCTGGTAGCTTGTTTGATAACAACTCAAGATGTTCTTCATCGCCTCCTAAAAATATACTATTGCTTAGGCTAGCAGATTGCAACTCTAAAGCCATACTCTTAGCCTCTGGTCCCATAATAGCTACCTCATAAAAAGGAAACGCCAACCAACCGAACAATATTTGCCAATTAGCCGCATTAGGTCCAGCTTTAAAAAGCTTTGAGTACATCTGGTTCAGCATAGTCTTAGAGGTTTCTATATAGATATCCTCATTATAAAACTTACCTAGTAAAAACAGTGATTTAGCCAATGAAGAATTGGCAGCAGGAATAACGTTGTCTTCCATCTCATAGGTATTAGAAATAAGCTGCTCCCCACTTTTAGGGGTATATTGAAACATGGCTATATCCTCATCTTTAAACTCTTCAAAGCAAATCTCTGCTAGTGTTTTAGCTTGATGCAGATACTCAATTTTGAAAGTAACCTGATAGAGGTTAATCAGAGCTTCTATCATAAAAGCATAATCTTCTAGAAAACCTAAAATGGTTTTGCCTCCCTTTTGGGTTCTCAATAACCTATTAGCTTGTGTAAGTCGCGTTTCTAATAAAAAATCAGTAGCAGATACAGCTAGATCCAAATATTCTTTGTTTTGCAAAGCTTTATAGGCGTCCACAAGTCCAGTAACCAGCATCGCGTTCCATGAGGTTAGCAGCTTATCATCAGTGGCTGGTCTTGGCCGTTTAGCTCTATGTAGAAATAGCTTTTGCTTTAAATGTTCCAGATCATTTTCAAAAGAAACCTTATCTAAACCCTTATCCTTTGCATAGCGGTCTGGAGATTGTTTTGTAAACAGAATATTGGCGGAAGATTCCCAATTTCCACGTCTTGTGATGTTGTAATAGTCTTCAGCGAGAGTCAATTCATTTTCAGAGAGCAACTCTGCAAGTTCTGAGTACGTCCATACATAGTATTTACCTTCTTCACCTTCACTATCAGCATCAAGAGCAGAATAAAAACCAGCCTCAGGACTCCTCAACTCTCTGGTAATAAATGCTATAGTTTCAGCTATCAACTTTTTATAATGTAGCCTTGGAAACAATTTATAAGCATTGGCATACAAGCTAAGAAGCAAAGCATTATCGTATAGCATTTTTTCAAAATGGGGTGCAAACCACTTATCATCCACGGCATATCTGGAGAAGCCGCCCCCAATGTGGTCATAAATACCTCCAAAAGAAATTTCGTCAAGGGTTTTTAAAAGAGCTTCTGCTGCAAAGTGATTATCGGTTAGCTGGTAATATTGAAGCAAGAACTGCCAGGAATTTGCCATAGGGAATTTTGGAGCACCTTTAAAGCCACCATGTTCTAGATCTACGCTCTTCTGCCAACCCGTTAAAAAATCAACATAATCTTTAGTGGTGAATTCATGCTGTACGTCTACAGAATAAAACTCCTGGCCTAGATGAATACCAGCTGTGAGTTTCTCTGCATTTTCAAGCAGGTAGGTGTACGACTTGGAGTAGGCCTTAGCTACGTTGGCTAAAATTTTTTTCCAATTGTCTTTAGGGAAATAAGTAGCCGCATAAAAGGGTCTGCCATCTGGAAGAGCAAAGGCATTGAGAGGCCATCCGCCACGACCTGTAAGCAACTGGGCGGCTTCCATATAAATATGATCTAGGTCTGGACGTTCTTCTCTATCGATTTTGATACACACAAAGTGCTTATTCATCAACTCTGCTACTGTCTCATCTTCAAAAGATTCATGAGCCATAACGTGGCACCAATGGCAGGCTGCATAGCCAATACTTATTAATAAAGGTTTATTTTCAGTCTTAGCATAGTCTAAAACTTCTGGACTCCACTCCTGCCAATGCACAGGATTTGTAGCGTGTTGCAGGAGATAGGGGCTGCTAGCGTGTGATAAATTATTCTCTTCGGAAAACATCGATTCTTTTTATTTAGGGACATGCTCGTTAGTAATACTAATTCTTTTCTTTGCGAATTTGGTGTCTTACTGATTATAATACCAACGTAGAAAAATTCGAAAAATTCAAAGATCTAGAATTTTATTAGGAAAAAACATGCAAACAATTGATCATGTGCAATTTAAAATATTAGCTAAACACGTGTTAATTAATTTTTTTTCAAAAATACATTTTTTAGTATTTCTGAATTTAATTTCGTCCTAAAACTTAAACCTAATCCTAAAATTAGAAATAGGTGGGTATAAAAATTGGATAGCATCTCATAATTCCGTATTTTCAACATAAACAAAGCTCATGATCAATAAAACTGTAAATAACGTTACTGAAGCTTTAGAGGGTGTTCAGGATGGAATGACTTTCATGCTTGGCGGATTTGGGTTAAGCGGTATCCCTGAAAATTCTATACAGGAACTGGTTAAACGACATGTGAAAGACCTCACCTGCATTTCAAACAACGCAGGGGTAGATGATTTTGGACTTGGGTTGTTACTGAAAAAAAAGCAAATTAAAAAAATGATCTCGTCTTATGTAGGCGAGAACGCAGAATTTGAACGACAGATGCTAAGTGGTGAGCTTGATGTAGAACTCATCCCACAGGGCACATTGGCAGAACGTTGCAGAGCTGCCCAAAATGGAATTCCTGCTTTCTATACACCCGCAGGCTACGGCACAGAAGTAGCTGAAGGAAAAGAGGTGAGAACCTTTAAGGGCAAACCCCATATTATGGAAGAAGCTTTTGTAGCAGATTTTGCCTTTGTAAAAGCATGGAAGGGTGATGAAGCTGGTAATGTAATCTTTAAAGGCACTGCCAGAAACTTTAATCCGCTGATGTGTGGCGCTGCAAAGATCACTGTAGTGGAAGTTGAAGAGCTGGTGAAACCTGGCGAACTAGACCCTAACTTTGTTCATACGCCAGGCATTTTTGTACAGCGTATTTTTCAAGGAGAAAGCTTTGAAAAACGCATTGAAAAACGAACTACGCAGTGAGTCAATGAGTCTATTTGAAAATGAGAAATGACAAGGATAATATCGTTTTAAAATTGACTTTTGATTTTGCTCTAAAAATTTTTGCTTTTTCTAAGAGATTAAGAGGATTAAAAAAATTTGAAATGGCAACTCAATTATTTAAAAGTGGTACTTCAATTGGCGCGAATATAAGAGAGGCTCAAAATGCAGAAAGTAAAGCTGACTTAATTCACAAATTTAAAATAGCTGCAAAAGAAGCTGACGAAACTGAATATTGGCTTGAGCTCTGCAAAACCTCAGATTATTATCCAACACCTGAAGGGATTCTATTCGATGATCTTAAGCTAATTATTAAAGTAACCTGCAAGATCATATCTTCCTCAAAGAAATCATAATTTTCAAATCATAAAATTAGAAATAATGCTAGATAAAACAGGAATAGCCAAACGTATAGCTCAAGAAGTTCAAGATGGATTCTATGTCAATTTAGGTATAGGCATCCCTACACTCGTGGCCAATTATGTGAGAGAAGATATAGAACTGGAGTTTCAAAGTGAAAATGGAATTTTGGGCATGGGGCCGTTTCCTAAAGAAGACGAAGTGGATGCAGACCTTATCAATGCGGGCAAGCAAACCATCACTGCACGTCCTGGTGCTAGTTTTTTTGACTCTGCTCTGAGCTTTGGGATGATTCGAGGACAACACGTGGATCTTACAATTTTAGGCGCTATGGAGGTAGCCCAAAATGGAAACATCGCCAATTGGAAAATCCCAGGCAAGATGGTGAAAGGTATGGGAGGCGCTATGGACCTAGTAGGCTCTGCCAAAAACATTATTGTAGCGATGATGCACACCAACAAAGCTGGAGATTCTAAGTTATTAAAATCCTGTTCACTTCCGCTTACAGGAGTTGAGTGCGTGACCAAAATCGTGACCAATATGGCCGTTCTGGATATCGTGGATAAGAAATTTAGGCTTCTGGAACGAGCGCCTGGTGTAAGTGTAGAAGCTATTAAAATGGCCACCGAAGGCGATTTGATAATTGAAGGCGATATTCCTGAAATGTCTTTATCAACCAAATAAGCTTAAACACAAAGGGCTAATCAAATTGATTAGCCCTTTCTTTATGATTGCCATACTGTTGTGCTTAATCTATCAGTATGACGACTTTATTGTCTTTTAGCTCAATAACTCCTCCAGAAATATCAAAATAAAATTTTGAATCTTCTTTATAGAATTGAGTTTTAGAAGTTTCTGGCAATGTGACTGAGGCGTCTAATTTGATTGCCCCTTTTTTCAGTACTGAAACAACAGGAGCGTGATGATCTAGTATCTGAAACTCACCATTTGTCCCAGGCACACTCACAGAGTTTACCTCATCACTGAGTATAATTTGTTCTGGACTTACTATTTCTAGATGCATAAGCTAGTTGTTTTATTGGTCTTCGTTCAACATCTTTTCACCAGCCTCAATAGCTTCTTCAATAGAGCCTTTAAGGTTGAAAGCAGATTCTGGGATATGGTCTAATTCTCCATCCATAATCATGTTGAAACCTTTGATGGTGTCTTTGATGTCCACAAGAACACCTTTTAAACCTGTAAATTGCTCTGCCACATGGAAAGGCTGAGAGAGGAACCTCTGCACTCGTCTAGCTCTTGAAACCGAAAGCTTATCTTCTTCAGATAATTCTTCCATACCTAAAATAGCGATAATATCTTGTAGTTCTTTATATTTCTGAAGCAACTCTTTCACACGCTGCGCACAGTCATAGTGATCATCACCCAGGATGTCTCTTGTCAAAATTCTAGATGTAGAATCCAAAGGATCTACCGCTGGGTAGATACCAAGTTCCGCGATTTTTCTAGAAAGTACTGTAGTCGCATCTAAGTGAGAGAAGGTTGTGGCTGGAGCTGGATCCGTAAGGTCATCTGCTGGCACATACACGGCCTGTACAGAAGTAATAGATCCTTTTTTGGTAGAAGTAATACGCTCTTGCATAGCTCCCATCTCTGTGGCTAAAGTAGGTTGGTATCCCACCGCAGATGGCATACGTCCAAGAAGTGCAGATACCTCAGACCCTGCCTGTGTGAATCTAAAGATATTGTCCACAAAGAAAAGAACATCTTTACCTTGTGCCTCGCCAGCACCATCGCGGAAATATTCTGCAATAGTAAGTCCTGAAAGTGCTACTCTGGCTCTTGCCCCAGGTGGTTCGTTCATTTGTCCAAAGACAAAAGTTGCCTTGGACTCTTTCATCCCAGCTTTATCTACTTTCTTTAAATCCCAACCGCCTTCTTCCATAGAGTGCATGAAGTCATCACCATACTTGATGATACCAGACTCTAGCATCTCACGAAGCAGGTCATTTCCTTCTCTGGTACGTTCTCCTACACCAGCAAAAACGGAAAGACCACCGTGGCCTTTGGCTATATTGTTAATCAATTCTTGTATAAGTACAGTTTTACCTACACCGGCTCCTCCAAATAGACCAATCTTACCACCTTTGGAGTAAGGCTCAATTAGGTCAATCACTTTTATTCCCGTAAAGAGAACTTCGGTAGTTACGGCTAAGTCTTCAAATTTTGGTGCATCTCTGTGGATAGACATCCCATCTTTACCAGATTTCGGAAGATCTCCAAGACCATCAATAGCATCTCCAGTGACATTAAACAAGCGACCATACACTTCTTTGCCTACTGGCATTTGTATAGGACTACCCGTGCTCAAAACATCTTCGCCACGGCTCAATCCATCAGCAGAATCCATGGCTATGGTTCTTACGGAATTTTCTCCAATGTGCGATTGGACTTCGAGGATAAGATCTGATTTGTTGTCACGCTGTACTTCAAGAGAATCATAGATTCTTGGTAAGTCCTTGGTGTTTTCGAATTCTACATCGATGACTGGACCAATGATTGAGGTGATTTTACCTTTAACTTTAGACATTTTTAAGGATTTTAGTATTGGACTTACAAGAAGCCATATTCAAACTTTTTGCAAATATATAGTATTTATACAAATTTTTTGTTCCAAAATTTCACTTTAATATGGAATTGGTTTCACATATATAAATTCAATTTAAATTATCAAATCTAACAGTTGTATTATGACTTGAATTCTATCTCTTTAATTTTTGAGGTAGATAAATCAAACTTATTAATACTAAAAATAGCAACAATCCTGATAAAGCCAGCGTTTATTACGTTTTAATTTTAAATCGATTCTTAAAATCAATTCATGTGAGCTTAGGTTTTGACCTATTGTTGCCAGGTAATTTTCATAGGCATAGCCTATTCTGTATTTCCCTTTTATGACTAGAGCTGCCATGGCACTCACAGAGTTTTGATAACGATAAGAGACGCCAGCTTCTATGATTCCTTCATAAACAAAGTTAGCATTCAAATCTACAGATATAGGTAAGGTAGGGGTGTACTTAATCATTGTGGAAGGGATAAATACAATATCTTTAAATTTTGATAGCGGAATAGACATACCTCCAGTAAAAAAGTAATTCCCATCTTCAAGACCCCTTAGCGTCTGTATGTCATCTTGAAGTCTAAACACTGGTGATTTAAATAAATTCTGAACAGAAACACCTGCAAAGATTCTTGCATTAGTATATAAAAAACCAAACCCCAAATTACCATATTGCCCAGTTGTTGAAGCATATAGTTCATTATCTACAGTGACTCCACTTGCCAGGTCACTATTAAAAAAAGCCATGCCGCTTTTCACACCAAAAGATAAACGCGCATATTGTGAAAGCGGAACAGTATAAGACACATCTAAATTTACATCAGTATTATCCACAAGTCCTATTTTATTACTTATCACAGTGGCACCTATTCCAAAACCGGAATTAAGTCTTGTGTTTACTGATAAGGTGCTGGTTTGTGGAGCTCCATCAACATTTAGCCATTGTCTTCTGTTAAGCAAAGCAGCATTAAGGTCTGATTTAGACCCTACAAATGCTGGATTAAGGACTTGCATATTATAGATGTACTGGGAGTAATGCGGTGCTTGCTGAGCCATAGCAAAAAAGCTCTGCAACAGCATAACCACTAAAAGGCAAGCCTTAAGACTTAAAATTGACTTTAGAGATGTGAGATTAACTGTTATCATCTTACTAATTGAATAAATCCGGTTTTAGGTTTTTTAGTGCCGTCGTTATAATTCAGCATATAAAAGTACACCCCTTCTACTACAGGTTTCCCATTACGAGTGCCATCCCACCATTTAGGATTTAATTTGCCATTATTACTATACTCGTAGATTTCCCCACCCCATCTGTCAAAAATTATCAGTTTGAAATTAGGATATTCCTCTAATAAGCCAATTCTGAAAACATCACTTCTACCATCATTATTTGGTGAAAATAGATTTGGAATATCATTATCTACAATTCTACCTGAACCTGAAATCACAGAGGTAGAATTTGCTATGGTATATGATAATGCAGTTGCAGATAAGTTTAGGGTTTCTGTGTTTTCATTGAGGTCATCATTTATTGTTGGTATTTCGATGGTAATAGAAGATTCTAAAGCTGGTATAGATTGATAGTCAAATAACCTAGGGTAGTCTAAATTAGCTGTTGTAGTAATATCTATAGTTTGTAGCTCAAAATCTATAGGCAAATAGTTTCGCATCAATTCATCGTCCGCATTGCGTAGTGATAAGGTGAAGACTAGAGTATCACCTTCTTCTACACTATCATCAGTTATCACTACCAGCGGGTCTGGGTCTATGTCCAAGATAGTACCTGTCTTTGTTAAATCTTCTGCACTTACATTGTTGGAGGTTACTCTCCCCAGCACGTCAAAGACTTCCTCATCTGGTTCATTTAGGTTGTCCAAAAGTGTAGTAATTCTAAATGTGTTGCTAAGGTTTGGGTTTGCAGGGTTTGTTGTCCCCTCAATGGTGAGCGTGCTATCGATGGGTGAGTAATCTTTTGGAGAGACAGCAGTAAAGTCAGAACTTACTACTTCAATATCAACAGGTTTAGAACTTGGATTGCTAAGCGCGATATTAAATTCTAATTCCTCACCCTCAACTACAGTATCATTATTCATAGAAATGGTTGGTTCTGAATCGTTATCCAAAATTGTTCCGATTGCATTTACTTCTGTATTTATTGTATTTGCCGTGGTGATATCTCCCGTCAATGTAAATAATTCATCCATTTCAAAAATAGAATCCTCAAAGGATGTGACAGTGAATTTAAAGGTTTCTGTGAATGGTGGTATAGCTATGGATACATTGCTTATAGCGTCATAATCAAAAGGAGATATTGCTACATCATATAGGCTTGTGGCATCTGTTCCATCTGTTGTGAAAAATGTGATGTCTATTGGTGAAGCAGATTGAACAGGAATGGTATTGTCATTGAAGGTCACTAAAGAGATATCAAATGTTAAATCGTTTCCTTCTACAGCAGAACTTTCATCTACTAGAACGACTACAGCCATAATTTCTCTCCAGTCTCTTTCTGGAGTGACATTATAATCCACATTTGGAAAATCTGTAGGTACTTGTCCATTTGTAGGGTTGACTTGTGAGGTGTCATTATCATAAGCATCATCCAGTCCATCTTCATCTGCGTCTATTCCTGAGGCTATGGTTTCAGCAGTACCATCGCTATCAAAATCCCAACCCTCTATCGCATCATCTCTCACATCGTTGTCGGAATTTAAATCTAAATAATCAGGTACGGTGTCACGGTCTGTGTCCACAGGGTTAAGGCCATTGGGATAGGCAAGGTCAATCCCATTATCATCAACTACGCCATTTGGTGCTATGTAGTTATCTGTGGACTTTGCTTCAATATTATCAACAATACCATCGGCGTCGGCGTCTATATCTTTAAAGTCTGGATTGGAATCTGTATCAGAATTCAGGAGGCTAAAAGTAGCCATGGCGCTGAAGGTGTCGTCAGTTTCCACAGTATTGTCTAGTCCATTTGCGCCAACAGGGTTGTTGGTTTGTCCGTTTCTATTTGTATCATTTTGGGCATTGCCTACTTCTCTAATATCAAAGATGCCGTCATTATCAGAGTCTAAGTCTAAATGATTAGGAACTCCATCGCCATCAAAATCAAATCTATCTACAATGCCATCATTATTGGCATCTGGGCCAAAATCTGTATCTCTATAGTTTGGGATAAAATCTCCATCATGATCACCCAAGGGATCTAGACCATCATATTCATCAATATCTAAAATGGTATCGTTGTCATCATCAAGATCATCTACATTTGAAATACCATCATTATCACTATCTGCACCTACAGTAAAAATATTTGAAATACTGTTGCATGACTTATTTTCAACATTAATCGGATCTTCAGCTACTAAAACTCTATAATAATCTAAGCCTGAAGAACTATTTATAGTTAAGGAGTCATTGGTTTCATTTGGCAAGTTTTCCCATACTTCCATATCTTGGCTAATTTGCCATTGATAGAAGTGACTGTTGTAAACACTAAAGTCGGGTTCGGCTTTGATTGTGATTGGTGAAAAAAAAGGGTAATTGTTAGCATTATTATAAGTCACATCTGTTTCATCACCACATGATTTAAATACTATATCATCTATAGCTAAGTCGTTTCCACAGCCACCATCGCCATTATTAAGCATTTTAAGGATAACCGCTGTTTGATTGCTAAGTGTAGCAAAAGTAATAGCAAATTGCTGCCATTGTGGTGTTCCACTTCCATTTATTACTCCTGTATCACCTTCTGCAAGTAGTGTAGTATCAGATTCATCCCATATTTGAAATCTTACATTCACAGGTATTCCGCTTCCTGGACATGGTCCAGATACACTATTATAAACATTCATCAAAAAAGCAGAAAACTCGTAAGAATTATTTTCACAAAGTCCTTTTATTGGTATTTGATAAAACAAACCAGAATCAAAACTGGCGTTGACAATTAAAGCTTTTCCATTTTGGTTCCCTGTATGATCATCAGCCCTATGCCAGCTGTTTAATTGTCTAATGTCTTCAGAAATGGTGTATTCCCCATCAGCTGGGTCTCGATTTACAAAAGTATAAGAAGTTACTGAGGCTGGTAAGGGAGGACCGTTTGTGATGCCCTGACCAAAATTTTCCTCAAAGATTGGGTCACCAGTATTTCCGGGACAAAAACTAATTTGACAATAAGATGTTAAGCTTGTTAAGACCAACAATAAAATGGGATATCGCATACTGTAAAATTAAGGTTTATTTTTCAACTTGAATTACTGTCTAATATTTTGAAGGTAGAACAGGTATAGAGTTTAATTTTCTATAGTCTATCTGTAAGCATTACTAAGTTGAAAAAACACTAAAAAAGTAGAAGAATAATTTGAAACCTCAACGATATCTTACCTACTAATCCTCTCTTCTCTAAACTTACCCTTTTGTACAACCCCAAAAACAATTACATTGATAAATGATCTACCATTGGAAATAAGAGTCCCTCACTATTAAAGATTTTAGATATCTTATGATAACCAATAAGGGCAAGATAATTTTGTTTATACCCCTTAATTCTATCAAATAAATACTGATGATAATAAGTATAATTTGATTTTCATAATATTGAATATTCAATTGATATTGGGAATGTTACAAGTAGTTTATAGAAGTAATATAAATTGTAAATTAAAATTACTCCACCGTTACAGATTTAGCAAGATTTCTAGGCTGGTCTACATTTTTGCCAAGCATAACAGCAATATGATAGGAAAACAATTGCAATGGAATTGTGGTAAGTAATGGAGTGAGCGCTTCAAACGTTTCTGGCACTTCTATCACATGGTCGGCCATCGCCTTCACAGAGACATCACCTTCAGTCACTACCGCTATGATTTTTCCTTTTCTGGATTTTATTTCCTGTATGTTGCTCACTACTTTCTCGTAGTGGCCTTTTTTGGTCGCAATCACCACAACGGGCATCTGCTCATCAATCAAAGCAATAGGGCCGTGCTTCATTTCTGCTGCAGGATAGCCTTCAGCATGAATGTAGGAGATTTCTTTCAGCTTTAGTGCGCCTTCCAGAGCTACGGGGAAGTTATAGCCTCGGCCTAAGTAAAGACAGTTTTTAGCGTCTTTGTAGGCTTCTGCAACCTCTATGATATGAGCATTGGACTCTAAGGCTTGTTCTATCTTAGCCGGGATGAGCTCCAGCTCATTCAAGTACATGTGGTAGTCGGAGTTGGAAATAGCGCCTTTGGCCTTGCCCAGTTTTAAGGCTATAAGAGACAGCACTGTAATTTGCGTGGTAAAGGCTTTGGTAGAGGCCACTCCTATTTCTGGGCCAGCATGGGTATAAGCACCGGCATGGGTTGCTCTAGAGATAGAAGACCCTACCACATTGCACACCCCAAAGACAAAGGCACCGTTGCTTTTGGCTAAGTTGATAGCCGCCATGGTATCTGCCGTCTCCCCACTTTGTGAGATGGCTATCACCACATCATCAGCATGAATTACAGGGTTTCTGTACCTAAATTCTGAGGCATACTCTACTTCTACGGGTAGTCTGGCTAAGTCTTCAAAGATATATTCTGCCACAAGGCCGGCATGCCAGGACGTCCCACAAGCCACTATGATGATGCGCTTGGCATTGAGGAATTTCTCAAGGTGGTCATCCACTCCAGCCATACGAATAAGACCTTGATCTGCTAGCATCCTACCACGGTAAGTATCTTTTATGGCGCTAGGCTGCTCATAGATTTCCTTTAGCATAAAGTGGTCGTAGCCTGCTTTTTCAATCTGGTCGAGGTTGAGTTGTAGTTTCTGCACATAAGGCACTACTAGGCTGTCGTCTTTTATCTTTCTTACTTTCACGTCTTTGCCCAGCCTCACAACAGCCATTTCTCCATCTTCCAGATAGATCGCTTTTTTGGTATATTCTATAAATGGAGACGCATCAGAGGCGATGTAGTAGTCGTCTTCTCCCACCCCAATAGCAAGAGGGCTGCCTAGTCTGGCAACAACCAGCTCGTTGGGTTTGGTTTTGTCGAACACTGCAATAGCATACGCGCCTACGCTTTGGGTAAGAGCTATTTGCACGGCTTTGCCAAGCTTCACCCCTTCGTTGGTCATTACATCTTCTATCAAGTTCACCAGCACTTCTGTATCGGTGTCTGATGAAAAATGATAACCTCTATTTTGTAATTCAGTTTTGAGGGCTTCATAGTTTTCTATGATACCGTTATGGATAATTGCCAGATTTCCAGAGTTGGAATAATGCGGATGGGAGTTCACATCATTATGCTCACCGTGGGTAGCCCAACGGGTGTGACCTATGCCCACATGGCCTTCTAGAGAAAGTTCTGCTTCGCACTTAGCTTCCAGATCTGCTACTTTGCCTGCAGTTTTACAGATATTGAGGTTGTGCCCGTCGTAGAGTGCTATTCCTGCGCTGTCATAACCTCTATATTCTAATCGTTTTAAGCCTTTTAGAAGAATAGGGTAAGCCTTGGCTTTACCTATGTAGCCAACAATTCCACACATAATAAAGGTTTAGTTTGTTTCTGTATATATAATACTCAGTTTAAGACTTTTGGCTTCGTTAGCCGAGCGGTTGCCATGAAGTACGATACCGCGTGGGGTTCCCATCATACCAACCGGCACATTTTCAGAAATTCCTAACTGAGGATTTATGGTTTTTATAAGGTTTGGTTCATTCACATTGGGTGAAACATAGACACCAAGTTTCACGTTGGTGGAGTCTTTATTGATCACATTGTTGATGTGAGAAGTGAGGCGTACTCTATAAAACAAATCGCCATTGTCATCTTCAGACAGTGGCGCGAGGTGAACTTGTCTAGACAACGCAGGATCTTCAGAGGCTGTAGGATCCCGGAGATAATCTTCCAACACCTGCTCATCGTCCAGATTAAAAAGAAATATTCTGTTTATTCTATTCACATCCGAAGGGGATACATCTTCATTGATGTACAGGTCGAGGTTAGCTTGGTTGATGAGCCAATTATTGGCACGCAGCTCATCCAGCTCGTCTGAAACGCCGTTGCCATCCATATCCGGCCCAGAGAACAGCTCAATAATACCTGAAGAGCCTTCACCTCCTTTCAGATACATATTTTCTTCGCCGTCTGTGGTGTCTTGAGTAGATAAATCTATATTGAAATCTGTGTCGTATAGGTTGAGTTTAGTTCCGCTGAAATTCATAACAAACTGACCATAAGTTTTTTCTGTAGTAGTAGCTCCAGCATCGTCTGTAGTTTCTACCTCGTTGTTGTAATAAATGGTAATGTTGGCATCTTCATTAAATATATCCAGCATAGCCATAGAAGTCTCCGTGTCTTGCTGTACCGCTTCTATTAAAAAGCCTCTCATGTAGTTCTTGAAAGCCGAATTACTCGCCAGCACTTCTGAACCCTGTGCATTGATGATTTTGTTTTCAAAAAATGAAACCGGCAACTTCACTCGCATTCTTGGTGAAAGGGATAGGGTATCCAAGGTACCATCTGCTGTAGTTTCCAATAAGGTAAGGGGTGCGGTTTGAGTAGAAGGCGTTATGGTTTGGGAAGTCACCAACGGCGTAGAGGCTATATTGGGACTAAAATCATCAAGCTGATTAGTAAAGTACAACTGTCTATCTTGGAAATCGCCATCATCTCCAGGGTTGATATCCCTTAGAAATTGATTGGACTCGTAGATATTCAGTTTAAAACTCCCACTGCCATACACAGAGTCAAGCTCGTAAAGTTCTTCTTCGGTTTGGGTGCTAAAGTAAGGCAAGGTTAACACCACAGAATCCACTACTGGGTCTGTACCAAAATCTGGATTGGTCTGAAGCAGACTCAACTGCGTGAGGAGTTTGGCTTCAGATGACCCATACACAGGGTCGCTATATTCACCTATGAAATAGCTTCTCAAATTATT
>Ga0102927_1000128_pt1 | contig 16544 bp, 16 predicted proteins | sample SalPon1_A_H2O_MG_FD_78208 | JGI IMG/M metagenome (GOLD analysis project Ga0102927, IMG submission 78208) | Salt pond water microbial communities from South San Francisco under conditions of wetland restoration - Salt Pond MetaG R1_A_H2O_MG | ecosystem: Environmental > Aquatic > Non-marine Saline... | reverse complement strand
TTCCTTCTTGTTGAGCAATACCTACTAATGTAGCAGTTAAAGTTTTACCGGCCGATGCCCAATACCACTTGGTGTTTAGATCAAATGCAGCGTTTTCTAAAATGTTATTGCCCCAATATTTTTCAACAGCTATTTTACCATTTTTGAGAATGATAAACGCCCGCGTATTTTTATTAGCTAAATAATCTAATAACGGATTGAGCTTACTTTCATCCCAGCCTAAATCTTCTAAAGATGCTTCCTGCCACGCTGAACCGTCTACAGGTGGAAAATAAGTTTGTTGCGGTGCTGGAATATTATCATCTATTTCCTGATCAGTAGTATCATCCTGGCTACAGGATAATGAAAGCAAACTGATCATAGCTAATATAAAAAAATGCTTCATATCATTAAATTTCAATCAAATATAATCAAATAACTAAATTAATTGATACTTTACATCATCCATTTCAAATTTGATAAGATATAGCTTCTAAAGCCTCTTTTTTATATATTAAGGATTTGTTTTAATTATAGAAACCACTATATTTACAAATCAAAATTCAGCTTTATGTCAAAAAAACTCATGGCTAAAGTCAACGATCAATTTGACTTCACCTTTGATCAATCAGATGTTGACCAGCTTGATGCTTCAAAAACCAAAGAAAACAATTACCACATCATCCATGAATCGGACGCCTTTAACGCAGAAATTATCTATGCTGACTTTTTAAACAAAAAATATCAGGTCAAGATCAATGCCAATATTTATGATGTAAAAATCAATAACGATTTGGATATTTTGATCAAAGAAATGGGTTTATCTCTGGGTTCTTCTCAATTACAAAACACTGTAAAAGCACCTATGCCGGGATTGATTCTCGATATCAAATGCAATGAAGGAGACAGCGTAAAAGAAGGCGATTATGTCATGGTTTTAGAAGCCATGAAAATGGAAAATACACTTGTAGCTCCTAAAGATGGCATTGTGAAAAGCATAAATGCTGAGAAAGGCGAAAGTGTTTCAAAAAATAAATTATTAATAGAATTTGAATAATATGCATTCAATAGATAAAATCTTAATTGCTAATCGCGGCGAAATCGCTCTGCGAATTATGAAAACCATCTGCAAAATGGGTATTAAAACCGTAGCGGTTTATTCTGATGTGGATAGAAACTCACCTCATGTAAAATTTGCCGATCAGGCTGTTTATTTAGGTGAAGCGCCTTCTAATAAATCTTACTTATTAGGGGATAAAATTATTGAAGTTTGTAAAGAATTAAACGTAGACGCTATACATCCCGGCTATGGCTTCTTAAGTGAAAATGCTGATTTTGCGGAACAAGTAGAAGGAAACGGTTTGATATTTATCGGCCCTAAATCTCATGCCATTCGCGTAATGGGCGATAAGTTATCGGCTAAAGAAACTGTAAGTAAATATGATACGCCATTAGTACCCGGCATAGATGAAGCGGTTACCGATATTGAGAAGGCAAAATCTGTGGCTAAAGAAATCGGTTTTCCGGTATTGATCAAAGCATCAGCCGGTGGCGGCGGAAAAGGTATGCGCATAGTGCATGAAGAAAAAGATCTAGAAGATCAGATGAACAGAGCCATCAGTGAGGCTAAATCTGCCTTTGGCAATGGAGCGGTTTTCGTAGAAAAATATGCAGATTCGCCCAGACATATTGAAATTCAGGTATTGGCAGATGAACACGGAAACGTGGTTCATCTGTTTGAAAGAGAATGCAGCATCCAGCGTAGACATCAAAAAGTTGTTGAAGAAGCTCCATCTGCTATTTTGACACCGGAATTGCGTAAAAAAATGGGAGAAGCAGCCGTCAATGTAGCTAAATCTTGCGATTATGTAGGTGCCGGAACCGTTGAGTTCCTGATGGATGCACAGAAAAATTTTTACTTTTTAGAAATGAATACCAGATTGCAGGTAGAACATCCTGTTACAGAGTGGATCACCGGCGTAGATCTGGTAGAAGAACAAGTAAAAATCGCACAAGGTATGCCTTTATCCTTCCAGCAAGACGAACTCAACATAAATGGTCATGCTGTGGAATTAAGAGTTTATGCAGAAGATCCATTAGATGATTTCTTACCGAGTGTAGGCAATTTAGAGCGATACAGCCCCCCAAAAGGGGAAAACATCCGGGTAGATGACGGCTTTGAAGAGGGAATGGATATCCCGATTTATTATGATCCTATGTTATCAAAACTCATCACTTACGGAAAAGATAGAAATCACGCCATTCAAAGAATGCTGGAAGCCATAGAAGACTATGAAATAAAAGGTGTGGAAACGACATTAGCATTTGGTCAATTTGTGTTTCAACATAAATCTTTTACCAGCGGCAATTTTGACACGCATTTTGTAAAGGAATATTACACAGCGGAAAAGCTAAAAAAAGCCCGCGAGAAAGAAGCTTATTTAGCAACTTTAGTAGCACTGAATAAGTATCAGGAAGATCAAAAAATCACCCGTTTACCCCAAAATAAATAATCAAGTTCATGTCAAAAGTCAGAGAAGAATTAGATAAAAGAAAGCAACAAGCTTTAGAAGGCGGCGGAAAAAAACGAATAGAAAAGCAACATGCTAAAAAGAAATTAACCGCCCGCGAACGTGTAGAATACCTTTTAGACGAAAGCTCTTTTGAAGAAATAGGCTCGCTGGTAACGCATCGAACGACAGAATTTAATATGCAAAACCAGGTTTACTATGGCGACGGAGTGATTACCGGCTTTGGAACTGTGAATGGAAAATCAGTTTGTGTATATGCGCAGGATTTTACAGTTTTTGGGGGTGCATTATCAGAAACACATGCAGAAAAGATCTGTAAAATCATGGAACATGCCGTTCGCGTAGGCGTTCCTATCATAGGATTAAACGATTCCGGCGGCGCGCGTATTCAGGAAGGCGTTCGTTCTCTGGGTGGGTATGCAGATATTTTTCATAGAAATGTACAGGCATCTGGTGTAGTTCCTCAAATTTCAGCCATCATGGGTCCTTGCGCCGGCGGTGCAGTTTATTCGCCGGCTATGACAGATTTTACGATTATGGTAGAAGAAACCAGTTATATGTTTGTCACCGGACCTAATGTAGTCAAAACGGTAACCAATGAAGAAGTGACCGCAGAAGAGCTTGGCGGTGCTAGCGCTCATGCAGTAAAATCCGGAGTCACGCATCTTACAGCAGTGAATGATATAGAATGCTTAGAAAAAATAAAAACCTTACTCAGCTATATTCCGCAAAACAATGAACAAGAAGCTCAAAAACTAACTTTTGAGCCCAGAGAAGAATTGCGTCAGGAATTAGAAAATATCGTTCCGGAAAATGCCAATAAGCCTTATGACATGCGAGATGTAATCAACGGAACCGTAGATAAGGATAGTTTTTTTGAAATTCATAAAGATTATGCAGATAATATTATCGTTGGCTTTTCAAGATTAGGTGGTAGAAGCGTAGGCATAGTGAGCAACCAACCTATGAGCTTAGCCGGTGTGTTAGATGTAGATGCCTCAAAAAAAGCCGCTCGATTTGTGAGATTCTGTGATTCGTTTAATATTCCACTCTTGGTTTTAGTAGATGTGCCCGGCTTTTTACCCGGAACCGATCAAGAATGGAACGGTATTATCTTAAACGGTGCTAAACTGCTTTATGCTTTAAGCGAAGCCAGCGTTCCTAAAGTTACTTTAATCACTCGAAAAGCTTATGGCGGGGCTTATGATGTCATGAACTCCAAGCATATAGGTGCTGATTTTAACTACGCCTGGCCAACGGCAGAAATCGCAGTCATGGGGGCTAAAGGGGCCAGTGAGATCATCTTCAGAAAAGAAATTCAGGATGCAAAAGACCAGCAAGCCAAGCTCAAAGAAAAAGAGCAGGAATATGCGGATACATTTGCTAATCCTTTCCGTGCAGCCGAGCGCGGTTTTATTGATGAAATTATAGAACCTAAAAATACGCGCAAAAGGTTACTTAAAGCATTTAGCATGCTGGAAGGTAAACGTATAGAACAACCAAAACGGAAACATGGAAATATTCCACTTTGATAATTCTCATTAAATATGATCCGTTAAAACTTTAAGCTGTTTAGAATTGTTTGCAGTGATAAACAAAATATAGCCATGGTTCGTTCACGCTTGGTATGCTGCAAGATGAATTATTATAGGTTCAATGAAAATTACAAAGTAAGTAGTTTATCGGAAACACCTATAACAAAGCCATAAAGAAAATAGACAGGTGGATGTCAGACGACTTATTTCACTCTAATAAAAAACCATTAATCAAGAGCTCAGCGAGTTCTTTTTGAAGTTGTTTCTCATCAATTTGATGCTTTTTATACCATAAATGCAAATTTCTTAAACTAGAAAGCATGGAGAAGATGATGATATCCGGATTTGTATTTTTGATTTGTTTTAAATAAATACCTTCCCGGATAATCTCACGTAGATGATCTTCATAAATGGTTCTTAGTTCAATAAATTTTTGTTTTTCAGGGACAGATAAATAAATCCATTGGTTATTTAATATAGCTAAAGGTTCAGATTGATTGATATTAATTTGGATATGATGGTGAATAATGTCTTTCAATTGATCAACTGGAGAAAAGTTTTGCCCAGCTGTTTGTTTAATATGATTCACAAATTCATGAGCTAATCGCATAATAATCGCTGCTAAAACATCTTCTTTAGCATTGATATGATTATAAAGGCTAGCCGCTTTCATATCAAGTTGACCGGCAATTTCTCGCATACTAGTAGCCTGAAAACCTTTTTGATAAAAAAGTTGTGCAGCCTGTTCAATAATTTGATCATATCTTGACATGTTAGCAAAAATAGCACATAATTAGACTTCACAGGCCAAAGCTTATCAGAAGATTATATAAAAAACAATTTTTTTAGTCGTGTCCTACTAAGATATGAGATTCAAAATTGGAGACTCAAGATTCAAGATAAAAGAATCAAGACTCAAATAACTCTATATTAACTAAATAAATCTTATAAAAGCCTTTTATTAGTCTTCTATCATACATCTAATTTAGCAAGTTATTATAAAATTAAACAGCTCAAATCACTCATTATAAGTACAAAGCATGGATTTTACTGATTTTAATCGGCCAATAATGATTTTTTTTATAATGTATAGAAATCTATATTTAGATTTTCTGTTTTATTATGTTACTTTTGCGTTTCGGAAATAAAGTTATTAATCCATGAAAAAGATCACAAAAAAGACCTACTTAGAATGGTACGAAGAAATGATGTTTTGGCGCAAGTTTGAAGATAAGCTAGCACAAGTATACATTCAGCAGAAAGTAAGAGGTTTCTTACATTTATATAACGGCCAAGAAGCCATACTTGCAGGGGCCCTACATGTTATGAATCTTGAAAAAGATCGTGTCATTACGGCTTATAGAAATCATGTATTACCTATAGGAATGGGTGTAGATGCTAAAAAAGTTATGGCAGAACTCTATGGTAAAGCTACGGGAACATCACAAGGTTTAGGTGGATCCATGCATATATTTTCAAAAGAGCATCGTTATTATGGTGGTCACGGCATTGTAGGTGGTCATATTCCATTAGGTGCAGGTCTAGCTTTTGCAGATCAATATCATGGAAGAGATAATGTAACACTCACCTTCATGGGAGATGGGGCTACCCGACAAGGCTCATTACATGAAACTTTAAACATGGCGGCTAGTTGGAAATTACCAGTAGTTTTTTGTGTTGAAAACAATGGTTATGCTATGGGAACATCCGTTTCCAGAAGTTCAAGCCATGAAGATATATGGAAGTTAGGATTAGGTCATGAAATCCCATGTGGACCGGTTGATGCCATGAACCCTGAAAATGTAGCAGAAGCTTTAGACGAAGCTATAGATAGGGCAAGAAGTGGTGGTGGTCCTACATTCCTTGATTTAAAAACTTACCGTTATAGAGGTCACTCGATGAGTGATGCTCAAGATTACGAAACAAAGGAAGAAATAGAAGAATATCAAAAAATAGATCCGATAAAACAAGTAAAACAGGTTTTATTAGATAATAAATACGCAACAGAAGATGATATTAAGGAAATGGACAAACGAGTAAAAGATCGCGTTAAGGAATGTGAGAAATTTGCCGAAGACTCTAAATTTCCAGACATCAACGTTATGTATGACGTAGTTTATGAACAAAAAGATTATCCATTTATACCCCACAAACTGTAACTTATGGCTGAAGTTGTAAATATGCCTCGATTAAGCGACACAATGGAAGAAGGTGTCGTTGCTAAATGGCTCAAACAAGAAGGAGATCAAGTTGAGGAAGGAGAAATCCTTGCTGAAATAGAAACAGATAAAGCAACCATGGAATTTGAATCTTTTCATGATGGTGTGTTATTATATCAAGGTATCAAAGAAGGCGATGGCGCTCCGGTAGACTCGCTTCTTGCTATCATTGGTGAAAAAGGTGAAGATATACAGGCCCTTATTGATGGTAATGCTGATAAAAATTCAGACGATAATGAAGAGGTGGCTGAAGTTGAATCCAATAATAATGAAGTTGCTGAAATGCCGGATGATGTTGAAGTAGTTACCATGCCAAGGCTAAGCGATACGATGGAAGAAGGTACCGTAGCTAAATGGCTTAAAAAAGAAGGTGACGATGTAGAAGAAGGTGAAATACTTGCTGAAATAGAAACGGATAAAGCAACCATGGAGTTTGAATCTTTCTTCAGTGGAAAGTTGATACACATAGGAATTCAAGAAGGCGAATCTGCACCAGTTGATGATGTGTTAGCCATCATAGGTCCGGAAGGAACGGATAAAGATCAAGTGCTTAAAGCATTAAAAAGTGGTCAATCATCTTCATCAGATAATGAAAAAAACAAAACTGAAAATCAATCTTCAGAAGAAAGTGAAAAAACAGCTGCTGATCAAGAAGAAGTAATGAATGCAACAAAAGATACTTCTGATAATAAAGGCAGAATATTTGCTTCTCCTTTAGCAAAAAGCTTAGCTAAAGACAAAGGCTATGACCTGAGCAAAATCAAAGGAAGCGGAGAAAATGGCAGAATAGTAAAACGGGATGTAGAGAATTATCAACCGCAAGAAGAACCGACTCAAGCAGAAGCTCCAAAAGAATCATCCCCTGCTCAAGAAGCTCCTAAAAAAGAAGAAAAGCCCGTTGAGATTTATCAGCCTGTAGGCGAAGAAGCTTTCCATGAGAATAAGAATTCTCAAATGCGAAAAACAATCGCTAAACGCTTGTTAGAGTCTAAAAACAATGCGCCTCATTATTATCTGACCATAGAAGCAGATATGAGTCATGCCATGGAATCGCGTAAAAAAATTAATGAATTGCCGGATACTAAAGTGTCATTTAATGATATGGTGATCAAGGCGAGTGCTATGGCATTAAGAAAACATCCACAGGTAAATTCCAGTTGGAATGGCGATACAACAAAAATCGCTGAACATATTCATATTGGCGTTGCTGTAGCAGTTGAAGAAGGCTTGCTAGTTCCTACTTTAGAATTTGCAGACCAGCAAAGCTTACGTCAAATCAACAATAATGTAAAAAGCTTAGCAAAAAAAGCACAAACCAAAAAATTACAGCCTGAAGAAATGGAAGGTAGCACCTTTACCATATCAAATTTAGGTATGTTTGGTATTGAAGAGTTTACCAGTATCATTAATCAACCTAATTCATGTATTTTGTCAGTAGGTTCGATTATAGAAAAACCGGTTGTTGAAAATGGTGAAATAGTAGTAGGACACAGAATGAAGTTAACCTTAGCTTGTGATCACAGAACAGTAGATGGCGCAACGGGTGCTAAATTTTTAGCAACTCTAAAAACATATTTGGAAAATCCGGTAACCATGTTAGCTTAAAACAAACCCGCTTATGATGAAAAAAAATGTAGTCATCGCCGGTAGTAGCAGAGGAATCGGCTTTGAGCTTGTCAAACAGTTTGCCGATGATGGACATCAAGTAGTAGCGCTATCTAGAAATATTGGGGCTTTAAAAGAATTAAACGCACCACAGGTAAGAGCGATTAGTTGTGATATAGCCGATGAAAAATCTGTTAAAGATGTCTTGAAACATATCAAATTCAATTGGGATGCTATTGATATATTAATCAATAATGCCGGTAAATTCTTAAAACAAGACTTCAATAATACAAATATAAAGGACGTAAAAGAAGTTTATAACACCAATGTTTTTGGTGTTTTTAACCTAACCCATCAATTGATGCCATTGATGAGTGATCAGGCTCATGTGGTTACTATATCAAGCATGGGCGGCGTTCAAGGGAGTGTGAAATTTCCCGGTTTAGCAGCTTATAGCAGTAGTAAAGCCGCCGTTATTACATTAACAGAATTATTAGCAGAAGAGTATAAAGATCAAGGGGCCTCTTTTAACGTACTAGCCCTGGGAGCTGTTCAAACTGAAATGCTTGAAGAAGCTTTTCCCGGTGTTCAAGCTCCTAATTCAGCTAAAGAAATGGCAGAATATATTAAGCAATTTTCAGAAACAGCTCACCGATTCTATAATGGTAAATTGTTACAAGTTTCCAGTTCAACACCCTAATAAGGTATGGAAAAAGTATTAGCCAAATATTTACCGGAGCGTTCTATTGATACAGTAGTCAATCTTATTAAAAGTCATGGAGTACATCTAAAAATTGTTAACGAAAGGAAAACCAGACATGGAGATTATAGGAGGTTGCCGGATGGAAGACATCAAATTACCGTTAATGCTAATTTAAACCCATATAGATTTCTTATTACCCTGATTCATGAAATAGCTCACTTAGTTGCTATACAAAAATATGGTCGAAGTATTAAGCCACATGGTCAGGAATGGAAACAATGTTTTCGTCAGTTAATGTTTCCTTTAATCAGGCCGGAAATATTTCCGCAAGCTTTATTACCTTTTATCGCTCATCACTTTAAAAACCCTAAGGCCAGTAGTGATACAGATGCTAATTTATCCTTAGCTTTACAAAAATTTGATAAATTACAAGATAAAACGTTTATTTTTGAGCTTAGAACAGGCAGTAAATTCAGGATCTATAATGGAAAAGTATTTATCAAGGGACAAAAAAGAGTAAAACGTTACGAGTGTAAAGAAGTAAACACCGGTAGGATATACATATTTCAACCCAACACTCCAGTAGAAATAATAAGATAATATGGAAAATAACAAATACGCTTTGATAATGGCCGGCGGAGTTGGCAGTCGATTTTGGCCGGTAAGTCGTGAATCATTTCCTAAGCAGTTTCACGACTTATTAGGTTGTGGTGAATCTTTATTACAAACTACATTTAATCGGCTGAAAAAGATAGTGCCGGTACAAAACATCTATATTCTTACCAATGAAAATTATCAAGGCTTAGTACTTGATCAACTGGATGAAATCGGGAAAAATCAGCTTATTTTAGAACCGGCTATGAGAAACACAGCCCCCTGCCTACTATTAGCCGGGTTAAAGATTTACAAGCAAAATCCGGATGCTAAAATCATAGTTGCTCCCAGTGATCATTGGATTGACGACGAAGATACATTTGTGAAAAATGTAAAAACAGCCTGGTCGAACTGTGATGATGAACGCTTAATGACGATGGGCGTTCCTCCTACGTTTCCTAATACCGGATATGGTTATATTGAATTTGATAATAAGGCTGATTCTGAAACATTGGAAGTGATAAGATTCACAGAGAAACCGGATTATCAAAATGCTAAAAAATTCTATAAAAGTGGAAATTATCTATGGAATTCCGGTATGTTCTTATGGAAAGCAACTGCTATACTAAAAGCCTTTAAGCTTCATGTCCCTGATATGTATCATTTGTTTTATTCAGGTTTAGACCAACTTAACACAGATAAAGAGAAAACATTTTTAGCTGAAAACTACCCTTTATCAGATAATATTTCTATTGATTTTGCTGTAATGGAAAATGCGGATAAAATTGGTGTAGTTAAAGCTGAATTTGATTGGAATGACCTGGGAACATGGGGATCACTTTATGATCAACTTCCTAAAAATAAACAGGATAATGTTGTAGTACATGCTAAAGTATTATCAGAAGATTCATCCGGTAACATCATCAAATCTGATCATGATAAGAAAGTTGTGATAGATGGACTGAAAGATTTTATAGTGGTTGATAGTGATGACGTACTGATGATAGCTCCCAGATCTAAAGAGCAATCTATCAAGCAAAAAAGAAAGGAAACCATAGAAAAATATGGCGAAAAAATGAAATAACTAAAGACCTTTTAAATTCGCTTTTCGGGCTTGTTTGAAAAGATTAGAAGAGTAAACAAAGTTATTCAAATGTTGATTCTCGCAATGATGCACAGATTGAGAATCACCGGTCCATTCTAATATACCATCTTTTAAAAATACAATCTTCTCGCCTATTTCGAATACCGAGTTCATATCATGAGTGTTGATCAAAGTGGTGATATTATACTCTTTAGTAATTTCCTGGATTAATTCATCAATAACGCTAGATGTTCTAGGATCTAAACCAGAATTAGGCTCATCACAAAACAAATATTTAGGGTAATTCACAATACCTCGGGCTATAGAAACCCTTTTTTGCATACCTCCACTAAGATCTGCGGGAAGCTTCTTATTTACCCCCTTAAGGTTAACCCGATCTAACACCTCATTAACGCGATTTAGCATTTGATTTGATGACATTGGATTAAACATTTTTAATGGAAACATGACATTTTCTTCAACTGTCATTGAATCAAATAAAGCTCCACCCTGAAAGACCATCCCCATTTGTTTCCGGAGCTCTCTTTTTTGTTTTGGGCTGAGTTTACCATATTCTTTATCTTCATAAAACACCGATCCTGAATCTGGTTGAAGTAAACCTATTAGACATTTTAAGAATACCGATTTACCTGAACCTGATTGGCCGATGATTAAATTAGTGATACCTCTTTGAAAATCAGTAGTGATACCTCTTAGAACATGATCTGAATTAAATGATTTATTAAGATTTTTTACATGAATCATATATTAACTAAGTAAGAGTTGAGTGATAAGATAATTAGAAACAATAATTACGATACTCGTCCAGACAAATGAAGTGGTTGCTGCTTTTCCTACTTCTAAAGCACCGCCTTTCATATAATATCCATGATAAGAGGGGACAGTGGCTAAAATCATCGCAAATATAAACGACTTGATGAAGGCATAGACCATTTGAAATGGAATAAAATCTTCTTTTAATCCTGTAAAAAACTGATCTGCACTAAGAAACCCACCGTAAACACCGGCGACATAAGCTCCTACAATACCTACAAACATAGATATAATTATCAGAAAGGGGAAGGCAAACATGGCTACTATTTTAGGAAACACGAGATAATTAAGTGAGTTTATCCCCATAACCTCTAATGCATCTATTTGCTCTGTCACGCGCATAGTTCCAATACTAGAAGTGATATAAGAGCCCACTTTACCAGCCATAATAATAGAGATAAAAGTAGGCGAAAACTCTAAGATAATAGACTGGCGGGCTGCAAATCCTATAAGACTATTATCTATCAATGGATTGCTAAAATTTAATGCCGTTTGGATAGTAATAACGGCACCAATAAACAGAGAAATAAATACGATGATGCCTAATGAACGAACACCTAAATCATTAATTTCCTGAATAATTAGAGATCTCAAAACTGAGTATTTTGTCATCTTTCGGAAAATATCTTTCCACATGATGAAATACTGTCCTATGTGTGAAATATAGTTCATAATAAGATTGCTAAAATAGAAAATAATTTGTTTATTTTTTTAACCTTAACGTAATATATAAAAAGATTTATAAGAGTAAATTTGTTTAAATAAAAAATAAACTATGCGCTTATTAACCCCTATTCTTATTATACTATTGATGAGTATGGTTCAAAAGTCTAATGCTCAATTTGATAAAAAAGAAAAACCAAAGTTAGTCGTTGGAATTGTTGTTGACCAAATGCGGTATGATTACCTGAGCCGATTTTATGAGGACTATTCAGAAAAAGGATTTAAAAAACTAATGCAAAAAGGTTTTTTTCATAGAAATACTCATTTTAATTATGTCCCGACTTATACAGGTCCCGGACATGCCGCAGTTCACACAGGAACAACCCCTGCAAATAATGGTATTATAGGAAACAACTGGTTTGATAAAACAACAGGTAAAAGTGTTTATTGCGTAAGTGATGAGTCACAAAATAGTGTTGGAACATCATCAAATAAAGGAAAAATGTCACCGCATAGATTGCTTTCTACAACCCTAGCTGATCAAAACAGACTTCACACGCAGTTTAGAGGTAAAACCATTTCTATTTCCATTAAAGACCGAGGCGCCATTTTACCTGGTGGTCATTCTGCGAATGCAGCTTTTTGGTATGAAGGTGGAAAAACAGGTAATTTTATATCTAGCTCCTATTATATGGATAAATTACCCGCTTGGGCAAAAGATTTTAACCAATCTGATCTAGTTGAAAATTATTTGAAAGAATGGAACACCTTAAAACCAATAACAGAATATACAGAAAGCGGAAAGGATGTAAACGATTTTGAATTTGGTTTTGATGGTAAAGAAACTGCAACATTTCCGTATGATTTAAAAAAATTAGCGAAGAAAAATGGTAATTTAAATATTCTTAAATATACGCCTTATGGTAATAATATCGTAGCAGAATTTGCCAAACGAGCGGTGGATGGAGAAAACTTAGGAAAAGATGATGACACAGACTTTTTACTAGTCAGCTTTTCTAGCACAGATTATGCCGGGCATAACTTTGGCGTTAATTCAAAAGAAGTCCAGGATATATATTTACGATTAGACAGAAAATTAGGTGAATTCATAAGCTTTTTAGAAAATAAAGTAGGTAAAGATCAATTTACATTATTCTTAACTGCTGATCATGGAGCTATTCATGTTCCTAATTATTTAAAGTCTAAAAAGATAAGAGCCGGTTATTTTGATACTAAAATATTAAAATCAAAAATTGAATCTTTTTTGAATGATACATTCCAAGAAGATTTAAACTTAATCAGAAAAGTGTCTAATCAACAAATATTCTTTCATCATGAAAATCTTTTGAAAGCTGATATTGAATCTGACGATCTACAGGAAATATTAACTCAATTTTTATTAAAATATCCAAAAATTAATCGGGTTTTCACAAGAGAAATGATTATGCATGGTAATCAAACAGATCGTGTGGGCAAATTAGTTCAAAGAGGCTTTCATCAAAAAAGAAGTGGCGATATTGTATATGCTTTAGAGCCGGCCGTAATAAGCTATCCGCCTAAAGGTTCCACTCACGGCAGTTCTATGAATTATGACACTCAAGTTCCATTAATCTTTTTTGGAAAAGGAATCAAGCCCGGCGAAGGCTATCAAAAAAGAAATATTACTGACATTGCGCCAACGATTTCTCATATTTTAGGTATAGCATTTCCTAATGCAAATATCGGCAATATCATTACAGAAGCTTTAGAGCAGAAATAAAATTACAAGTTTAAAAATTTATCTTTTATAAACGGGTTTTAGTTAATAGCTAGTCGTGTCCAACTAAGATGTAAAATATGAGGTAAAAATTAAACAACTCTATATCAACTAAATAAATCTTATAAAAGCCATTTATTAGTCTTCTATCATACACCTACTTGAACAAGGTATTATAAAATTAAGCGGCTCAAGTCGCTCATCATAAGTACAAAGCATAGATTTTATTGATTTTAATCAAACAATAATGATTAATAGCATCAAATTAATTAAAGCTCGTTTTTTATTTGCTGTAATTCTGCTTTTATATTTTGAAGTTTATAAATGGTATCCAGTTTAGGTTTATTAGATGCTTTTTCTTTTCTGAGGTAAGTTTTAGCTCCTTCTAAAGTAAAGCCGCGTTCTTTCACCAGATAGTATATCTTTTCTAATAGCTGAATATCTTTTTGAGAAAATCTGCGGTTTCCTTTAGCATTTTTTTTTGGTTTAATGGCCGAAAATTCTTTTTCCCAAAAGCGGATAAGCGAAGCATTCACCTCAAAAGCCTCAGCTACTTCACCTATGGTGTAAAACATCTTTTTATCAAGTGGTTTTTTTAGCATTAGTCTAAGGATTGGCGTTGCATTGCAGCATTTTTTCTTAAAACTGAATATTCTCGAGGCGTGAGATCTCCATAAAAATAATTAATAGGATTTATTATTTTATTGTCTTTATGAATTTCATAATGTAAGTGCGGACCGGTTGATAAACCTGTATTTCCTAGACCGCCTATCACATCTCCACGTTTTACCCGTTGTCCTTTAAAAACTTTAATTTCATTTAGGTGAGCATATATAGTTTTATACCCAAAGCCATGATCTAAAACCACTTGTTTACCATAGCCGCCCACTCTTTTTGCTTTTGTAACCCTGGCATTACCTGTTGCATAAACCGGCGTTCCTTCAGGCGCTGAAAAGTCTATACCTTTATGAAACTTCTTATATTTTAAAATAGGATGCATCCTGTATCCATAACCGGCAGAAATTCTTTTCAAATCATTATTCTGTATCGGCTGAATAGCTGGTATGCTTTTTAGCATTGCTTCTTTATTTTCAGCTAATTTTTTGATTTTATCAAGAGATTTTGATTGAATAACTAATCTTTTTTTAAGCTTATCTAAACTTTTATTGGTTTTAATAAGTAATTCTGAGTTGTCATAGCCTTTAAGATCTTTATAGCGATTTACACCACCAAAACCAACATTTCTCTGTTCTTTTGGTATTGGGTTAGCTTCAAAATACACCCGATAAATCTTATTATCTCGCCTTTCTATATCTTCTAGCACGTTAACCATCTGGTCCATTTCTCTATTCAAAGACTTATATTTAAGCTTCATATTTCTTAGCTCTCGCTTATAAGCTTTTTCTTTAGGTGTTTCTATAGAAGGAATATTTAAATAAATAATAAACAACATAAAAGAAACAATCATCACACTTAACACAAAAAGCGCAATTAAACCTATACGTTTACTCTTATTTGTTTCTACTTTTTTATAGGAAAGCGTATCGGTATCGTAATAATATTTAAGCTTTCTCATTAAAGTTGTTATTTTAAAGTGGCCATTAATTTTTGCAAATATAATACAAATGGTTTTGGGTTAGGTAAGCCTCATTTACCAACCACCAACGGCACCGCCACCACCAAAACCACCGCCGCCGAAGCCACCACTAAAACCGCCGCCGCCACCAAAGCCACCGGATGATCCACTACCAAAACCTCCACCACCTCTGTGACTTCCGCCCAAGCTGCTTAAAATCAAAATATCTAATAAATCAGGAGATCCTCTCCTGCCTCCATGTCCTCCATGATTTCCTTTATTTTTATTTTTCCTCATTACTAAAATGATAAATACGATCACTATAATTATCGGAAAAATTAGAAAAGACCAGGACACATCCTCTTTTCCCTTTCCTTTATATTGCATAGGGTCAAATTGACCGGCTAATATTTCTATCATAGCATCAGTGGCTTTATCTATCCCGGCGAAATAATTCTGTTTTTTAAATTCAGGGCGCATAATATCATTAATAATCACATTGCTATTCAAGTCTGTTAAATAAGGCTCTAAGCCATATCCATTTTGAATGCTTATCTTTCTATCATCTTTTGAAATCATAATGATAGCGCCATTATCTTTTCCCTTTTGACCAATACCCCATTTATGTGCCCAATCAACAGCATAAGTGCCGATATATTCGCCTTTTAAACTTTCTATAGTAACGATAACAATTTGCGTTGATGTAGAATCTGCATACTTTTGCAGTTTGCTATTCAGCCGATTTTCTTCTGCTTCTTCTAAAAAATCAGCATAATCATACACTGGTTTTTCTTCTTCAGGCGGTTGTGGAATTTCGCGTTGAGCAAGTAAACTTAGGCTTAAAAAGCTCAAGCTTAGCAACAACAAATTTTTAAGAACATTAGGCTTTATCATAATTTATATTTAAATCTTTACATATAGAGTTGAGCAAAATTAAGGTAAATATGCACAATTGAAGCAAGAAATGCCTATCTTATATGTATGTAAAATAATTAAATCATACTTTGAATAGCCAGATCATAACTATTTAAACCAAAACCACTAATGCTTCCTACACAGTAGGCTGCTATATAGGAGTGGTGACGAAAAGATTCTCGCTGATAAATATTAGAAATATGAACTTCTACAACCGGTGTTTTAATGGCTCTAATCGCATCAGCAATACCTACAGAGGTATGCGTATAAGCAGCTGCATTGATGATAACTGCATCAACCTGATCATCACTTTCCTGAAGCTCTGATATGAGTTCACCTTCGCTGTTTGACTGAAAATAAGAAATATCAATCTCCTGATATTTTTTTTGTAATTCATCTATATAATCATGAAAAGACTGATAACCATAGATTTCCGGTTCTCGCTTTCCTAACAAGTTTAAATTAGGTCCATTGATAATATGAATTTTCATGTGAATTGGTTTGGGTTTAAAAATACATATTTAAGAATAAAGTCTTGAATATAAATGTT
>Ga0102927_1000127_pt1 | contig 16564 bp, 22 predicted proteins | sample SalPon1_A_H2O_MG_FD_78208 | JGI IMG/M metagenome (GOLD analysis project Ga0102927, IMG submission 78208) | Salt pond water microbial communities from South San Francisco under conditions of wetland restoration - Salt Pond MetaG R1_A_H2O_MG | ecosystem: Environmental > Aquatic > Non-marine Saline... | reverse complement strand
GGCAGTAGTTCTAGCTCAGGAGGCTTAACGGCGCAAGGCGGAAACGGCGGACGAGGAGGCAACTGGGGCGAGAACGGTCTTAACGGTGGGCGAGGAATAGAAAACACCAATTCTATAGTATACGACCAAGACTCGTATCTAGGAGGATTCGGCGGCCTCGCAGGATTGTCTGTTAATGGTGCGAATAATGTTGCATTTAGAGACATCGGCACAGTGCTAGGTAGGGTTTCTAATTAACAACAATCAAGATTGACAACGCTTAAATAATCTGCTACTATAATTTTAAATTGGAGAAATTATGAACGAGCAGTTTCAACAAGCTCTTGACTTTGCAAATTATCGGCAAACATTAGCATCTAAAAAACGTCTTCTAAAAGAAAAAGCAGAAGCAAATCTTACATTTGGGTACAATGGTGGATTATTTAAAATAAATCAGACCCTATTGAATTTTGTTCACACTTTACTTTCTATGGATAGAACACACAATGTTGTTCTTCTCGACAACAACGATAACCCTATTTTAATTGAAGATGTAGAAGCGTTCAAAGACGAAATTTTTGATCGTTATTTTACTACCAGCTTCCAGTATTACGAAGAATACAAAGAATTTAGCAAAAAACGATCAGTAGAGAAACTTCTGAATGACTAGAGGAGTTTTGATGTATGCGCATAACAACAGAGATGTGGATTATGCCCAAATTGCTGTTGTGTCAGCCCACTTTGCTCGTAAAAATCTAGACCTTCCGGTTTCGTTAGTAACCGACAAATCCACATTAGAATGGATGCAACTCTCCGACATATACGAAACAGCACAGTCGATATTCGATACTATTATTACAGATCAAAGACCTGAGGCAAACAATACTAGAAAATTACAAGACATGCAATCATCTCATAATGTTCTATTTACAAATCAAAATAGAGCAAGTGCTTGGCATTTAACGCCATACAACGAGACATTGCTGATTGATTGTGATTTTCTTATTCAATCAAACATGCTTAACAATTATTGGAATGTCGACCAATCCTTTTTAATTAGCAGTGCAGCATTAGATATCAATCTAGAAGATCGAATGCAGTATATGGATAGATATGTTTCTTCTACGGGTCCGAGAATGCTGTGGGCTACAACTATAATGTTTAAAAAAGATTCTCAATCTAAGTTAATATTCGATCTAGTTGGAAATATTAAGAAAAACTACAATATGTTTTCTAGTTTGTATAGATTTGATCCGTTGCAGTATCGAAACGATATTGCTTTTAGTGTTGCAAAACATATTGTAGACGGGTTTGAAAAATCAAACGATTACTACCTGCCAGAAATACTTACAACACTAGACAAAGACTGTTTAGCGCAAGTAAATGATAGATCTCTGTGCTTTCTTGTTGACAAAGATCTTTGCGGCAAATATTATGCAACTTCCGTAGCAAACAGAGATGTTCATATAATGAATAAAAAGAGCATAACAAGAAATTATAAGGCACTGTTAGACAGCATATGAATTTTGGATATTTAATAGTTTGCAAACAGCACAATGATGTGGATTACATCAATCTCGCATATGCGCTTGCCTTGAGTATAAAAACCACCCAAAAGCACGGATACGACAAGGTAGCACTTGTTTTAGAAGACATGTTGCTATTAGACAATATAGAAAGTTCGTGGGTTTTTGACGAGATTATCGTTGAAAGCCTGCCAGCTGGCTGGGACGGAAGATCAAATATGGATCTATACACACCGTGGGAAGCAACAGTGTGTCTTGATGCTGATATGATCTTTTTAAGAGATTATAGTCACTGGATCGACTATTTTTTAGATAACTGTGAATTATATATTCCTTCATGTGCTTATACTTATAGAGGCGAGCAGATTATAGACGACTATTATCGAAAAACATTCACAGCAAACCATTTGCCTAATTTATACAGCTTTTTTACTTTTTTCCGACTGACAAAATCTACCAAAGTTTTTTTCGACCTGCAGAGAGAAATTTTACAAAATAGTAAATCGTATTCTAATATATTCCTAAGTAAGCACAAGCCAAAAATTATAGGAACCGATGAAGCATTTGCACTATCAGCAAAAATTTTAGGCATTGAAGACAGCATTTCTTATAATCTAGCATTTCCTAAAGTGGTGCATTTTAAACCTATGGTACAAAATTGGCCCTGGCCAGCAAACAAGTCTACAAATCATGTAGGATTTTACGTTGATAAAGATGCAAATTTAAAAATTGGTAATTATCAGCAGAACGACATTGTGCACTATGTTGAGAAAGATTTAATGACTAGAGAAATAGTTAGTATTTTGGAGCACAAAGCATGGCAGAAGTAGACCTATTAGAAGAGGTTGCCGCAACCCAGGCGGAAAAAATACAATATAAAGCTCGATTTGACTCGGATAGCTTCAAGATTATAAAGGTTGGCCCTGCTGTTTCATTCACAGACGACATCAATATTATCGATCTAGATGAAGACCTAGCAGAAAAAATCCTAAATGGCGAAATTAAAATACACAATTGTTATTTAGATATTGATAGCGGAAGCGTTGACGTAGTAGAAACACAAAGTTTAACTAAAATTGACGATATACTACACAGAATTCCGTTTAAAAAATGGTGCGAATACAAAGACGCAGATGTTTTTGCATCTTATAATTCCAAAGCTGGCACTGTGGTGATACAATTGGGAAGGCAGTGGGGCGGAAACTTCGTTGATCTTGACTCGACTGGCACCCCTAAGCCTAGAAAAATCCACTGGTCTGGCGATACCGAAATGGACTTTATAGTTACCGAATATAATGACCCTAATGTTATCTATGATAAATTTTCATTCAATATAACTGATCTTGCAAACGGAGATTTAGAATTCCAAATAAATTCCCCGCATAACAATATCAGCTTATATACTAGAAGACTTTTTAAGAAATATGTAATGGATTTTGTATGAAACCTCTTGAATTTGATATAGTTTTTATCAGTTATGATGAGCCCAATGCGGAAGAAAACTTCGCAGACCTCTGCGATAAAGTACCTTGGACCAAAAGAATACACGGAGTTAAGGGATCAGACGCTGCCCACAAAGCTGCAGCGGAATTAAGCGAAACTAACTGGGTCCTAACCGTTGATGCGGATAATGTTATACGTACAGATTTTTTTAATGTCAACCTTGATATGTCAGATAACAACATAGAAGTATACAGCTGGTGCGGCCAAAACAATATTAACGGATTAAGATACGGCAACGGTGGACTAAAACTGTGGAAAAAAGATTTTATCTTGGGTATGAAAACACACGAAGCTGCAGAAAGCAAACGTGCAGAGGTTGATTTTTGTTGGGAAAACGGTTATAGAGCCTTTCCTCAGGTTTTTAGCGACACAATTATTAACACAACGCCGTTTCAAGCATGGAGAGCTGGTTTTAGAGAAGGTGTAAAAATGACTTTAGCCGATGGCGAGACGGTAGATCCAGAAAAAATTAAGGAACAGGTGTGGTGGCACAACATACATAGGCTAAGACAGTGGTGCACAGTTGGGATGCATGTCCAAAACGGCGAATTTGCTGTTCTAGGTGCAAGGATGGGAGTGTACATGACATACTGCACCGAATGGAATCACATAGATGTTAGAGATTTTGAAAAATTATCGCAAATTTATGAAGAAAAAGTATCGAGATTAACAGCATTAGAAGTTAATGATACAATAAAAAAATTAGGCCAGGAGATTAGATTACGTTTGGGGTTAAATTTACCTTATTTGGATAGTAGTATGAGCGAATACTGTTTAGATGTGTACAACGAAACCATTAATCTCTGTAAGACATATTATCTATCATGAATTACGATATTATATTTTTAGGCGAAAATAATAACGAATGGAATAAATTCAAATCTCATTATCCGAGAGCCCATCGAATGCCTTCTAATTCAGATTTTGATCAATTAAAATCAAAGTCTTTTACAAAAATGTTTTGGGTTGTATGGGATAAGATACAATTTAACTATAAATTTGATTTAAACTCTTATCGTGCCGACCAATACGACAATATGTTTGTTCATATTTTTAAAAACGGTAACACATTTAACGGTGTTTGTTTATTCCCTAAAGATCTCAATCCTAGTAATGTAGAGTTTAAACATAAGTTTTTTATTAACAGGAAGGAAGTAAACATCAAGGCAAGTGATCCTGTTAAACAAGATAACTCCTTTGAGGTTGTTTTTATAAGCTATAACGAAACAAATGCAGAAAAAAACTTTCGATTATTGACAGAAAAAGTTCCAGATGCACATAGAATTCACGGAGTTAAAGGAATCCACAATGCTCATATTCAAGCTGCTCGCCTTGTAAACAGTGGCATGTTTTATGTTGTTGACGGGGATGCTGAGATCGAAGACAGCTTTTACTTCAACCATAATATAAATGAGTTCGAACAAGATACTGTCTATGTCTGGGCTAGTCAAAACCCTGTTAACGAACTAATTTACGGCTATGGCGGGGTTAAGCTACTGCCAACAAAACAAACTTTAGATATTGATCCAGATAGTCCAGACATGACAACGGCGATCAGCGGCAAATTTAGCTATATAGATACAATATCGAATAAAACAATGTTTAACACCGATCCGTTTAGTGCTTGGAAATCGGGGTTTAGAGAATGTGTTAAATTATCAAGCAACATTATTAGTAGACAAAATCAAACAGAAACAATACAACGGCTAGACACGTGGTGTAACGTTGGAGCAAATAAACCGTTCGGTACGGATACAATCAAAGGAGCAATTGAAGGTAGAAGATACGGCGAAAAACATAAAAATAATAGTCAAAATCTTGCTCTAATAAACGACTTTGATTGGTTAAAAACCGAGTTTAAAAAAAATTATGGATAAAACTGAAAAAATACAACAGATATCCCCGGTAATGGACGCCGTTAGCCCGACGTTTTGCTTAGCCAAGTGGCATCACACTACACTCTATTTGCAAAGTGGCGAAACTCATAGTTGTTATCACCCTGCACCGCATGCTATTCCTCTAGACGAATTAAAACACAACCCCAGCGCCTTGCATAACACTCCGCATAAAAAACTAGAAAGAGCAGAAATGCTGCAAGGAGAGCGTCCAACGGGTTGTCAATATTGCTGGAACATCGAAGACCTCGGACAAGATTACATATCCGACAGGCATGAAAGAAATGCAAGCATATATACCAAGGAAAGATACGAACAAATTACAAAGGGTTCTTGGAATCAGAACGTTAATCCTGAATATGTTGAAATTAGTTTCGGAAACGAGTGTAATTTTAAATGCGGATATTGCCATCCTAAGCATTCTAGTAGTTATTATAAAGAAATTCAAGATTTTGGCCCGTATGATATGGTAAAAAACCATAGAAATGATATAGATTGGTTTAATGTATATCGAGAAGAAGATAATCCTTACGTAAAAGCATTTTGGGATTGGTGGCCTGAACTAATTCAAACCCTAACCATTCTGAGAATAACAGGAGGAGAGCCTCTACTTCAGCAAAGCACCTGGAGATTGCTTGACGAATTAGAAAAAACTCCACAGCCGCATTTAGAAATTAATATTAACACTAATTTAGGAATAAAAACCATCTTAGTAGATCGTCTCGCAGATAAAGTTAACAACTTAATAGAGAAAAAATGTATTAAGACCTTTAAGGTATTTACTTCAATCGACACATGGGGTAGACAAGCAGAATATTTGAGATCTGGCTTAGATTTAAAGCTATGGGAAAAGAATCTAGACACGTACCTGTCTAAGACTAATTTACCCGTTACCTTTATGATTACATTTAACGCCCTCAGTGTGGCAAATTTTCAATCGTTACTTCAAAAAATTATTGAATGGCGAGAAAAATACAATATCCAAGACCAAAAGATATGGCAACGAATACGCTTTGATACTCCTTACCTTAAAGAGCCATTACAATATGATGTTAACATTTTACCTAAAGACGACTTCATGCCGTATATGGAGGAAAATCTAGCATTTATTAAAAAAAATCTCGATAATAATGATAAAACCAAATATTCAACAATAGAATTTGAAAAATTTAAGAGAGTAGTCGAATACATGAGGACAACTCATTATCCGGATTACAAAGTATTAGAGGGAAGAAGAGATTTTGCAAATTGGTTTCGCGAGCACGACCGAAGAAGAAATACCAACTTCGAAGAAACCTTTCCAGAATATAAAGAGTTTTTTCAGCAGTGCAGTTCGGTATAATTAAATGAGCGATACTTTCTGTATTTTGCCTTGGATTCACTTGTATGCCGAATCAGACGGAAAAGTACTGCCTTGTTGCATATCTGATCACAGTCTACCTATAGGAAATGTAAGACTATCTCCCTTAGCAGATATTTGGAATAACTCTGAATACAAAAACATCCGTAAAAACATGTTAGAAGGGCGTAAAAGTAAATCATGTAAAGCTTGTTATAAAAACGAAGAAAATGGAAATGTAAGTTTTAGACAAGAAGCAAATAAAGATTTTAAAAAATACTTTTATCTAAAAGATTTAACAGCCGCCGATGGTGAATTATCAGAGTTTAGGCTACGCTATGTAGACATTCGATGGAGTAATATTTGTAACTTTAAATGTAGAAGCTGTAGTGCAACTTTTAGTTCGAGTTGGGCAAAAGAGGATAGTCATAAAAATGTTTATACATTCTCCGGCGGCGAGTCTAACAATGATCTTTATAACGATATAAGAAAACACTTTCCCTACGTAGATACGTTTTATTTTGCAGGCGGCGAGCCTTTGTTGATGGAAACTCATTACGATATTTTAAGCGAAATTATTAAACTTAATAAAAAGGATATAAAGGTAAAGTATAATACTAATTTGTCAAAATTAAAATTTAAAGACAAGTCTGTAGTAGATTACTGGAAAGAAATTGATTACGTGGTAATCTCAGGAAGTTTGGATAGTTGGAGCACTAGAGCCGAATATATTAGAGAAGGTACAAGATGGAAAGACATTGAGAATAATATTAAAACAATTAAAAGCCTAGGAAATAATGTTGCGCTATCTATGAGTTCGGTAGTCAGTGTGTTTAATGTTTACACTATACCTGATTTTTTTGATTACCTGTTAGAAAATCAATTATTTGTTTTGGAAGATTTTCAACCTATTTTATATTGCATACAGAATCCGTCTTTCTATACTTTTGACGTTATACCCGACGGTCTCAAATCTAAAATAATAGATAAATTAGAAAATAATAAAGATCGATTTAATCAACATGTTTTAGACCAAATAGAGGTAGTAATTTCTTTCTTAAAAAATTCGACATACGACCCAGATTTACATAGGTTATTTGTCGATATGACCAAAGAATTAGATTCTAAAAGGTCTAGGAATTTTCTAGATGTGTTTCCTGAATTACACGACCTTTGGTTTTAATTCTAGATTAAACTTACATTCTTTCTTTATTTTATTTTGCAGTTCGTCCGAAAGTTCGAATAAATGGAAGCCCTTTTTGTAAATTGATTCTTGATGATTGATAATAGAAATAAAATTTTCTTGTTTCTCAACTACCAGCGTTTTAGTTTGAGTTGAAAAATCGATCGACAAAACTGTTTCTAGATATTTTAAATGTTCTAGCGGCAACGGGTGCCCGTCGCTAAAAACACTGAAGTATTTTTTGTCTGATTTATCTTTGTTACTTGTAATATCGTCGTCCCACAATACCTTGATAAAACTATCTTTTAGTGTTTTTAAACTATCTTGATATAAGTTTATAATACGCTGATAGCTTTTGTCTGACGAATCTGCAATATTTTGCTCGGTGCTCTGCTGATCGCCGTGCTCTATTATATTAGACATTTGAAAATTATAATGTGTTATATTCCTACTGGCCATCGACGAAGTAACAGTGTGTATGTATGCTAAATCTCTTACTAAGTATCCAAACGGGTCCGCCCAATTTTTTACATATTTTTTACTATATATGTTCTGGGTATAAATATTTCCCGGCGTTATCCAGTTGCCTTTTATATGTCTATCTTCTCTAGCAACATTTGTCCACGCAGTTATAATTAAATCATCGGACGTGAATTTATACTGTGCATCTGCTTGACAAAATGTGTTAAAAATATATGTATTTCCGCCACCGCACAGCCCGTAATTGTACACAGGAACTTTTAACTCTTGTGCTAATATTTCAGGCCAAGTTAACCACCAATAATCTGTAAAGCTACAGCCAAAAGCAAAAATTCTTTTGATATTTTTCATTTAATTTTACCTAACATTTTTAATAGTTTTGATTTGCTGTATTTTGAATTGATCATTGTGCTAAAATTCCTTTTCAACTTCTCGCTGTTCTTAAATCTCCACGCGATTTGATCGTCTCTTGCTAGTTTTTTTAGATCGGTTACGGTATCACTAACCATTTCGATCATCGTTCTACATCGAAGAACCGGATCCTCTATCTCGTCAAAACTAAGATCAAACCAATCATCATACAATTCGTAACCAATTTTTGATAACCATCTATTACAGCCCTGCTGTCCGTAAATAACAAAGGGCTGGAAGTGTGCTACAGGTCTAAATGTTTTTTCGCTAAAAAACATGCTAGTTTTCTTCCAGTCTTTCTGGTGTGTTTCGTTAACTATTTGAAATAATGTTTGGTCGTGTATAATTCTATAAGGAGTATCGACAGCCCAGTTGATATTGAAATCGTCTCGATCTACAACAAGCGGAAGATTTCCTACCCAATCAAATACACTCTGCGAGTCTATGTCTTTTATTCCGTATTGAGATAACCACATCTCTGGATCTGTTTGTTCTATTATATCGTGGCTTATTAACGAATTATCCTTAAGATGGCTGTTGTATAGTAAAAAGATTGAAAGACTTCTAAAATGTCGATTAGTACGACTTAAGCTAGACAAGAATTTACTAGCAAAAAGTTTATTACATTTAGATACAGATAAATTGTAGTGTTGATTTATAACTTTATCTTTTTGATGATCGTCAATAGCTAACACCTGTTCGAAACTTGGAAAACAAAATACATTAAACGGTATACATCTGTTTTTTTTACAGTAAAATCTCATGTTTTCATCGTCTCGCAAGTTTGCAGAGACAAAAATTATTTGTTGAGGATGGACATTGTTTTTTTTGCAACTATAATATAGCGCATCAAAAAAAGGCCAATCATAAATTGGACTAAACCCTTCGGTGCTAGCATCAAACACAAAAAAACATTTTCTTTTTTGCATCCGTTTAATCTGCTTTGGCCTTACAAATTGAAAAAGATCTGTGTTAGCTGTATATGTTGTATATTTTAATAGCCCCTCTATAAAACTGTATTTTTTCAAGTACGCTAGTTCGTCGCAGTCGGTTAGCTCTCTTAACAGCACCGTAAAAATGCTATCTTGAGGCTCTTCAAAAAACTCGTTTTCTATTACACTATTGAAGATTCTTTTCATTTGATATCCGATTAAATACTATAATATTTATTGGAATCTTTAATACGTGTTAGATATATCAGAATCTAAAATAAAACAATTGCATATTTGGACTCATGACAACCTAATATCCGATCTATACGCTTTAGATGAGAACACCGAGTGTACTGTATTTTGTGCCGAAGAGAAACATATATGTGATGATTTTAGTCCCCATAAACTAAAAAATTCAAAAAATATATCATATGTGTTAGGCGGAACAGGAATAGAAAGAGAGCACTATCAAGCATACACTCAAAATTCTCGTACTGAGTTTTGGTATAATTTTTTTCTATATCATGCTTGTCCACAAATAGACACTTCTGCCTTGTCTAGACCTGCCAATGCCTGCCTTTTTATTTCTCTAAATAATCGTGCTCACTTTCATAGATGTTGCTTAATCGATACTTTAGCAAAATACAAACTTTTAAAAAATAATATCATAACTTGGCATAACCAAGAACCTCGCGGCTATAATTGGCAACATTGGAGACCTACTCATAAAAAATTAGAAGACGGGTTTCTTATAGATAAATCACAAGACTGTCTTCCTTTTGAATATGATCTAGCCTTGTTTAATTTGATATCAGAAAGCGATGATAGAGACGTCTTTGTTACAGAAAAAACATGGCATGCTATACTGGCAGGAAAGCCGTTCTTAGTTCAAGGCGCACCGAAATTCCACAGATTCTTGCAAACCGCAGGATACAAACTATTTGATGATATAATAGATTATTCTTTTGATTCTGAATTAGATATGTACAAACGAACAGAAATGCTGGTTCAAGAATTAAAAAAGTTAGAAAAACAAGACTATACAAAAATATGGAAAAAAATAAAGCCTGTTTGTGATCATAATCAAATGCTAGCACGATGCCATATAAGAGATCAAATAGGAGTACCTACGCTAGCCTACGAGTTTAAATATTATAATAAATTAATACAGGATGCAATATGCAAATTGGATACATCGGAGTAGGTAAGCTGGGCATGCCCTGCGCAGAAGCAATAGTAGAAAAAGGCCATACAGTCAAAGGGTACGACATCGAAGAATACGACAGCAACAAAGTCGAAATTGTAGGCAGTATTCGAGAATGTGTTGTGGATGCGGACATAGTATTTGTTGCTGTCCCCACACCGCACGACGCAGATTATGACGGTAGGGCGCCTACTGCCCATTTAGATCCTAAAGACTTCAACTATGACATAGTTAACGAAGTTTTGACAGAAGCTGACAAATACATGGCAGCCCAACAATTGTTAGTTTTAATTTCAACTGTGCTTCCTGGGACTGTTCGCAGAGAGTTTGTCCCTAAAGTAACCAACACACGTTTTGTATATAACCCGTATCTCATCGCAATGGGCACTGTTGCGTGGGACATGATCAATCCTGAAATGATTATGATAGGCACGGACGACGGCAAAGAAACAGGCGATGCAAGGCAGTTAAAAGATTTTTATGATACTGTGATGGAGAACGATCCTCGCTATGTTATAGGTACCTATGATGAGTGCGAGTGCATCAAGGTGTTTTATAATACCTTTATAAGCGCCAAAGTGAGCCTTGTAAACATGATCCAAGACGTGGCTATGCAACAGGGCAATATCAATGTAGATGTCGTTACAGACGCTCTAGCGCAGTCTAAGATGCGAATTATGAGCCCTCAGTATATGACGGCAGGCATGGGGGATGGCGGTGCATGTCATCCGAGAGACAATATCGCTCTACGTTATATGGCGCAAGAACTTGATCTAGGCTACGACCTGTTTGATGCTATTATGAGTGCGAGAGAAACACAGGCTGAAAATCTTGCCAAATATCTAGTTGACATTGCTAACGAAGAAAACATGCCAATATACATTCATGGCAAAGCATATAAGCCCAAGGTTCCTTATCTAGATGGAAGTTACAGTTTGTTGGTTGGGTACTATTGCCAAAAATACGGATTTGTTCCAACTTATATAGATCCGTATACGGGAGATTATTTTCAACCAGCCGAGCCTGGTGTATTCTTAATGGCGCACAGCGCTCAAGTAACATACGAATACACCAGAGATCAAACTAGCGCAAAAGATGAGATCTATTGCACAATACCAATGGGAAGTATTGTAGTCGATCCCTGGCGTAAATTTAGCTCAAGTGCAAGCCGCGTTATCCATTACGGAAACACAAGGAAGCGTTAGGCTTCCTCTGTTTTCTTGTCTGTAGATTTTTTCTTAGGTGGATCAAGTTCATCCGCCTCTCTACGCAATCTTGCCGCCTCTTTATACATCGCATCTGCTTGACTTCGATAAGACTTGGCTAGCTGCGTGTCGTCTAAGACATCGTTTGTAGTTTCCGAAACAGGCTCTGGCTCACCAGAAGGAAGCGAATCACTGGTGTTTACCGGCTCTGCATCTTCTTTTCTAGGAGCTCCCTTTACAAATGTATATAGGTCATCGATTGCTACGTTCTTTTGCTGTGCAATCATCTTGTTAAGCTCTGCTAATTCGACTTCCGATGTTGGGTTAGGAGTCATTAAGACATCACTGGTTGAAACCTTTTTGAGACGATCGTCAGCACGCAGTGCTTGCAGCATGGGTCTGCCGTCTGGAAAGCTTCTAATAAAAAGCATTTCGCCTAGCTCAAATGCCTGTTGCACCTGCTCTGTTTCGATCATGTCCATAAGCGAATCATGATACGAGTCAGGTAATGTATCAACGCGAAAAACCAAAGCTTGATCGCTCTCACCTGGGAGTGTTCTAAAAGCAACTAAAACTTTGCTTCCTGTATTCTTCATCTTTCCTGTATGTTTAATATTCTTCATTATTCTTCCTTTTGCGACGCTACTGACTGCAAAAATGTTTCTAGTTTATTAAAAGTTTTGCCAACTGCTTCTAATTCGTTGGCTCTAAATGCACCTCTTTGAGTTGCAATTTCTACAATGCTTTTAATAGCAGCTAGATCGTTAATATTTAATTCTGCAGCTTGTTTCTCTTCGGTTGCGGCCTCAACATTTTCAACTTCTGCTGCGTCTGCGACATTTTCTTCCGACATTATTTTCTCCTTGTGTATGGACATGCTAACATAAAATATGTTAATTCTTTTTCTTCTTCAAAACCAACTATTGTTGGAATTTCAAGTTTGTTCGAGCTACTTATAGCAGGACACTTATCGAGGAAATATCTGCCTCGAAGCTTATTTTGTATCCAAAGTCTTGTTTCATGTTTCTCCTGCTCTGAAATTTCAGTTGTAGAAAAATGAAACGGTAGACTATTTGTCTTTCTACAATCTAGTATATCTAATATAGATAAGTTATAGTTCAAAATTATTTACCTTTATAATCTGCTACTATTATTCTTTTTGATCTAATCGTCTTGCTAACGCTTTGTTGTGTCCGTATTTTCGAATGTCTCCGGAGAACAAGTATAGCTCAAACGCTGATGTTTCTTTAAAAACCGTTATGTGTTTTTTAGTTAAGTAATATGGCGATTCAATAAAATTATCTAGCCAGACTAGCACTTGTGGTGTGATTGAGAAATCTTTAGGAAAATCTATTTTATAGGATTTTAACTCTGCTTTTTCTATTAGATATTTAAATCCAAATTCTGTTAATCTTGTTCCGCCATCGGCGCGTATGTTATAAAACCAGTCTACCTTATTTTGTCTTGCCTTTTTTGTATCTGTAAAATCATCTCCTGCTGCTTTCATAAACGCTGTTACAAGATGATCTTTGATGTCCATCGACTAATCTTCTGTTCCTGTAGTAAATTTATAAACTGCAAAGTCGCTTGTCTTGAAAAGATTATTCAGTTTCTTAGCAAGGTTATGCGCATGGCCAGGGTTAGAAAAACTTACTTTTTTGTATTTCGGTCCTGGATAACTAGAAAGAAAACTTCCGCTTTTTAGATTGAAAGGTTTTCCTTTATAGACAACTGCCCATATAGCGTCGCTTTCTAATATTTGTTCAATTTTATATGTTTTTTTATCAGCATGTTCTAACAATATTTTGGGTTTTGGTCTACTCATTATTCTACGCATCCTAGTTAACTGCGTAGTTATTTATCTAATTAAAAGCCGCCACCGTCGAATTTTACATCAACCTCAGTACTTGTTTTTTTAATTTCCTCTAATGCAAGATAGATGTCTCCTACAGTTTTTCCAAGGTTACCGGTTAGTAATGCAAGGTCCTGCATGAGTTGTCGAGCTTCTTGTATACTGAGCCTAATGTCTTTGTTTTGTGAATTTTCAGCTTGAGACACACGCCTGATAAATTTCTCAATGGACGGCATAGTTTGCGGAACATTATTTTGTGACATTTGAAAGAGCCTGCTTCATTTCGAGTTCTGTTTTAAATGGCCCGCTATTCTTATAGCGCTGTATAGTAATCAGCTTTGGACAGAAGCTTTTAACCCAGCCCTTATCAAATTTAATAAGATAGTAGCCTGCACAATATAAACTTTTAGACGCCTTACTTTTAGTAAAAAGTGGCAGCTTTTTCCTTACGTCGAACATTGAATTATGCGGAGGAGTACTTGCAGGGAATCCGTGCACTTCTTTTGATTCTGGCTCGCTTTCTTGAATTACCTTGCTAACAAAAAAATCATTTCCGAATTTATCAATTATGTTTTTTTCGCTATTAAATATTTCAACCCCAGATTCGTTGCTCATTACATATCGATTATCCTCGTTTCTGCGTAGAGTAGCAAGTTTAACCCCGTCCTTTTCTACGATCCAGAATTTCTTATCGATTACAGGCTTTGCTTGAATTTCTGTCATACTGTCTCCGTCTGAATGTATTTTGCGTTTAGCGGTTCTGCATAACTCTGAGCTTGATCAGAAATCTTTTTCAAATCCCATGTGTGGCAGAATTTCATTAAACGGATACCGACCTGACTAACTGGCTCCGTGGCATCCGTTGATTCTTTAATCGTGGCTTTAATAATATTTCTAATCTCGTCTGGTTGTGCTGTTAGATCGATTAATTTACGATTTCTTTCGTAATCGTCTAGCACTCGATGTTCTTCGCCGTTATGATCGACCCATCGCTGTAGCATGAGGTTGTTCCAATTAAAACCTTTACTATTTTTATCTTCGAACGCCTCAATTAGCCCAACCTTGTTCTTAGTGCCTTTCTTGCGCACTCCCGGATATGCGGAAAACACGTTGTCTGATGTATCGCCTCGAATACATTTTTCAAATAGCAGCCAATCTGGATCGGGTGCTGCCTTTTCTTCCTTTGTTTTTTTGTCAATTACAGGATTCCCTTTCCCGTCAAAGTATCCGGTATGCGTAGTTGTAATATCTTGCACACCGTTATATTGTTTTACATTAGGAGCAATTAGCTGAGAAAAATCACTATCAGTAGAGATAATTACATGATTTTCATCTGGATGTTCTTGAATCCATCCCGCTATAAGATCATCCGCTTCGAGCTGCCTGTGTTGCAACACCGTACAATTTGTTTTTCCTGTTACAAACTCTTTAAATGTGTCAAATGCCTCCCAAAATATCTTATCTTCTTCTTGCTCTTTTTCTGTAAGCGCAGCTCTAGCATCAGATCGATTTCTTTTGTACGGCTCGTAATAGTCTTTTCTCCAGCTTCGGCCTTCGAGACAAAATACAACATGGCTGCCGTTAAAGTCTTGCCATGCTTTTCTTATGCTATTAAGTGTAATATGGAAAGCCATGCCCAATTTAATATCAGCGTCGCCTTTAATTACATGCCGAGCTCTAAAAAACGTATTTGCCGTATCTACAAGAATATAAGTCATATTAGTTATCTCTTTTTACTGCATCAATATCAAGCATGCCGGTATTTATTGCACCGCCAAGATCTCCGTCGACTACTACATTTGCACACAGTTCTCTAAACCACCTATCGACTATGTCTTCTTCAGAATCGCCGTCGAATCCATAACCTTGATCTCGCAATTGATCAACAAAATACTGGTTCCAGTCAAGCTCAAAAAAACCGTTACGAACGTTGTTCTGATTAACGTGAGTATCAATCACTCCCACCCATGGCTGCTTTTTGCGAGTAGCCTTTTCCTTATCAGTCAACGTTTTTTTATCGGCCTGCTCGATTCTTTCATCGGCTTCTCGAATTTTTTCTTGAGCTTCTTGTTTAATTTTGTCTAGCCCGGTTAATTTCTCTAACCATTTCATAAAGCTTTCCTCTGTAACTGATTATTTTTTTGTGCAATACCTATGTTCATTGTGCTGTCTTTCTTCCAAAACTCAAACATACATCACCTCGTTGGATTCGTCGCTTCTAATTACTCCTAGCACTATTGTGAGAACAAAATTAACGTAAGGGATCAAAAACAGCACAACCCACCAGGGCGATATGCCAGCATCTCTACAACGCCGAACTGCCGTAGCAAGTTGTAGCCATGCGGTTGCTATAATTACAGCTAATAGCACAAAAATTGATGCAATACCTGCGTTTGGATCTATCATAAACAACAGCGCTTCAGAGACCAATGTGGCCAAAAACGCTACGGCAAAACTGATAAAAATCACGGCCCAGTATTCCTGTCTCTTTGCTGTACCATAAAAACTAAAATATTGTGTCACTCTCTTACTCCTTAAAATCCGCTTTTGCGTAGTCGTTCTGTTGGGTCATCATGTTCCCCAGGCGTTGCCGAATAGTTCAATGTGGAGTCGGGGCGTGTATCTCCAGCCTCTTGACATTGCGAGTTTGGCAACTCTGTCTGTGTTAAGTTCGTACTCCTCCGAGCGTCCGCCGAGTGGCATGATGTAGACCGGACATTCGATGCCTGCTTCTTTAAACTGGTTAGTAGCAGCAGTAACTTCGTCGACATCTCTTTCGTCAGCAACCACAAACTTAAAATACTGGTCGCTACAAGGAACATCATGATATTGCCCAGCAATCTCAGGCCTAATAGCATCTGACCAAGACTCTCCCGAAACGGTGAGCTTTGGTGAACACGAAAAGGTAACATGTATTCTGTCTTGAGTTCTAAGCCAATGCTCAAAATCTGGCTGTAACTTCTGTGTTGCATTTGTTTCAATGGTGACATGTTTAAGGTCCTGCATGTTAGGGTGCGCAAACAGTTCTGGCCAAAATTTCTGCCAAAGCATGGGC
>Ga0102927_1000122_pt1 | contig 16757 bp, 11 predicted proteins | sample SalPon1_A_H2O_MG_FD_78208 | JGI IMG/M metagenome (GOLD analysis project Ga0102927, IMG submission 78208) | Salt pond water microbial communities from South San Francisco under conditions of wetland restoration - Salt Pond MetaG R1_A_H2O_MG | ecosystem: Environmental > Aquatic > Non-marine Saline... | reverse complement strand
GACGTGACGGAGAAGAATCACGTCAGGTCGTGGTACGAGCGTGGTACCCATGAGTCGGAGGTGGATCCGACGTCGGCCTCGTCGAAACTGGCGTCGTCGGAGGGTGTCGATTGCAGGCGACGAACGGGGCCGTGTACCCTTCGCACTGATTGGTGTGTTGTTGATTGTGAGTGCCTCGACGTACGCGGCCGGGGTTGTCGATCAGGGCCTTATAAGCGAGAACCGGAGCGTCGACCGGGCGGTCGACCGCGTGGACGCAGATACGACGGCCGCACTTAGACACGCTGCGCGCGAAGCTGCGTACACGGCCGCTGCCAATCCGGTGGTGCGGCCACCACGGGAGACACCGGGTGACCACGGTGCCAGCGAAGCCGCCGTTCGGCCAGGTACCGCGTTCGAAGATTCCTTTCGGATACGCGCGGCACTCGCCGGTCACCGGGCGCTCGCAGGAGTAACGGCGTCAGTCGGCGGTGTCACGGCGACTGCGCGGTTCGATCAGCTCACTACGCCGCTTACTTCCGATGAGCTTGTGACGCTCCGCGAGCAGGTCACGGTGCAGCCGGCTGCGGACGGCACCGCGACGCGGGTCGTCTTCGAGAACGTGACGATTCGTGCGACGCGCAGCGGCCGAATAGCCGCCGAGCAGACGCGCGATCGATCCGTCGTCGTCGCCGTGCCAACGCTCGCAGCACACGATCGGACCACGCGATTCGAACGACGGTTGAACAACGGACCGGTTGAGGGGCCGGGGTTGGGTCGTCAGCTGACCGCGAGTCTCTATCCGATCACGTGGGCGCGCGGCTACGGCCAGTACGGGAAGGTACCCATCCAGAATGTGCTCTCGAACCGGCACGTCGAGCTCTCGACGAATGCGGGGATCGTTCGCGTGCAGCGCGACGTGTTCGGCGCAAGTGATCCGGATGCGCGCGGTGGAGTGGCCGCGGCAACAGCGCGGACAGGAATCACGGATCTGCTCGCGCCGACGCCACTCGACGAGGCGGCTTGGAGTGACGCGGTGATCGGGACACCGGTGCCGGCGTCAGCTGTCGACCGCGACGGGTTCAAGGCCGCCCGATCTCACACCGATACGACGCGGCGCGTCGCTGTCGGGCACACAGCAGACGTCGCCGCGGTCGAGGTACACGATGCGGTCGAGACGATCGCCCGAAAGAGCCATCGGGTCGAGGCCACACTCGCAGTTGAGGCAGACCGGGTCAGCTACGGCGGTCGGCCACGTCCCCCACATCCCGATCCCTCCGAAGACGGCTGGTCGCGTGTCGACATCGACGTCGAAGAGACGGTCAGTGTGCGTCCAGCCCGCACCGTGCCGAATGCAGTACCGTCGGGGATTGTTCGTCCCGGAGAGCGGGTCGACTTCGGGAGCGTGAGGCGAACAGTCGTCATCGAACGAACCGTCTCCGCCCGATGGGAGCGGATCGTCGAACAGACATACACGGTCCCGGTAGCAGGTGGGCCACCGGTCACAGCAACCCGAGAAGTCACCGCGGGACTTCGCACGACGCACGCAAGCACAACTGATCGGTACCGAGTCGAGGTCACGGTACGGGGTGCACACGCCCCGCACGACGACGCCCCCCGGCGACCCGCGGCAACCTTCGGTGCGGGGAACAGCTATGGCGGGGCAGACCTCGGAGATACGCCGGTAGCAGCCAGAGAGGCGCTCGGAGTCGCGACGGCTGGTTCGGTCGACCGACTCGCCGAGCGTGCGGTTGAGTCGGGTAATATCCGCCGGTCCACGGCCGTGTACGGACAGGCAACACAACGCGCTCACGACCATATCGCGGCCGACCTCGACGACGTCCGAGCCGAGATCAAAGCGATAGAGACGGACCTCTCGATGGAGTCGATGGCTCAGGGCGAGGCGACGCCGTACACGGAACTCGCCGAGCGGGTGCGGGACCGCCGCCGACAACTGGTAGACACGCCGACGACGTACGACGGTGCAGCGGACCGAGCCAGGGTTGCTGTTCGGGTCGCCTACATTGATGCCGTCCTCTCAGAGCTGTCAGTAGCAAGTGATGAACGCGAGACGACGACGGACGCGCTGTTCGAGCGCGTCGAGGGAGCGCTCGGCGGACCGTCAGTCGGTGAGGTGCTGGCGGGTCGAGAGGCAGCACGGGACGTCGACCCGTACACGGTCGGGGCGGACGGCCCCGGCGGCGCCGTCACCTTCGTTCCAGACGCCGCTCCGGGATACCTTCCGCGAACGGCCGTCGATGGACGAGCCGTTGACGCGGTCGACGGGTCGATACGGCCGCTCGCGACGCGAAACGTGAACTACGTCACCGTGCCGTACAGTGACGTATCGACTGGGATCGTCGACCGACTGCTCGGCGACGGCGGGCGCGTAGGTATTGGTGTCGCCGGACGGACGCTGCTCGCTGCAGACCGTGCACTCGCCGCTAACCCCGACCCGGACCTCCGGGCCGATAGGAATACGCTTGCAAAGCGCGTTGGTGAGTCACTACGTACCGTCGACCAGGTGCTCGTCGACGCGATAGACGAGCGGACTGACCTGTCACACACACAGCGCCGGGCTGCCGTCTCAACCGCAGCAGCGAGACACGACAGCGTCGGATCCCAGGCCGTCGCCGTCAGCGATGGCACGTACGTGGAGGCAGTCGCCGACGAGGCGTCGCGTCTCGGTGGGCTCACCGCCAGTGAACGTCGCGCACTCGCGGCTCGACTGCGGGTTGCGACGATGACGGCGACCGGCCGTGACGACGTCCGGATCCCCGTGAGCCTCGTTGACGAGCCTACACAGCTCGCTCGCGAGCAGACACGGGCCGAACTAGCCGGAGCCATCGAGATGGGCGCAGAGGCCGCTGTCGCGAACGCCTCCGAGCGGTGGGTGCCCAATTCGACGCCTCGGGTCGGTGCCGGGCTTCCCGTGGCACCGGTGCCCGCCTACTGGATCGCCACGGTAAACGCCTGGCGCGTCCAGGTTCGGGGTGCGTACCCGCGGTTCACGCTCACCGCCGATGTCGGGCCGCCAAACCGACAGTTCGAGTACGTCCGTGAGGCGTCGGTGGTGACCACGACCGTCGGCGGTGACACGATTCAGCTGGGGAGAAACGAACCGGTGGCGTTCGAAACCGGGACCGTGATCGTCGTCGCGGTGCCACCCGGTCCACCCGGTGTCGGCGACGTCGACGGCACCCGCGACGAGCGATCGCCGGGGTGGTGACGTCGCGGACAGTCCCATTGGCGCGTGGGCGACAGCGCGAGCGTGTCGAGAACGTGACCGGTGCCGTTTTGAGCCGCCGAATCCGATCGGTGGTATGTTCCACGAATGCGTCGAGACGGCCACTAGCGGCCCGGATGCTGCCGATGCGGACGACGCCATCGAAGCCGACTCGCTGTTAGCGGCGTTCGAAGCGTGCTTACGTGAGGCCGTAGAGGGCGACGACCGCGACCAGATAATTGCGGAGACTGGACTCGACTCGGCCGAGGTCGCGGCGGTCCTTGACGGCGACGCGTCGTCGCTCACCGTCGAAGCGGGGGCCGCGGTGCTCGCCACCACTGTCGAGTACGACGCCGAAACGATCGTCGCCGAACTCAGGGATCATCTCTTATTGGGGATGACGACGGCGGTACTCGACGTCGATACCATCGCCGCCGAGATAGCGGTCGACCTCACCGGACAGGAGGTACAACAGGCGCTTGAGGGCCGCACGGCCATGACTCTCGAACAGCTCGCAGACGTGTTGGCGGTCATCGAGCGCCGAAAACGATGAACGTCGTCGTCGTCGGCTGTGGGTATATCGGGTGTGCACTCGCCGGTCAGCTTGCCGAAGCCGGACACGAGGTCGCTGGTGTGCGGCGGTCGCCGGACGGGCTGGAGCGTGTCGAGACGATCGACGAGTCGGTCAAGGCGGTGCGAGCAGACGCGACGGTGCCGGCCACACTAGAGTCGCTCCCCGACGCCGACGCAGTCGTGTTCGCCGCCAGTGCAGGGGGTCGCGGCGCAGACGTCGCGCGTGAGGTCTACGTCAACGGATTACGGAACGTGATCGAAGAGTACGGTGCGCGACGTAATTCGCCGGACCGGCTCGTGTACACCTCCTCGACGGGAGTCTACGGGGACCACGACGGCGGGTGGGTCGACGAATCGACGCCGATTGACCCGACAACGGCAAAGACGCGCGTACTGGCGACGGCCGAGACGGTTGCACTGACAGAGGCGGCGTCATACGGCATCGACGGGACGGTGGCACGGTTCGCCGGACTGTACGGGCCCGACCGGTATCGGCTCACACGATACATCGAGGGGCCGGTCACCGCCGGCTACCTCAACATGGTCCACCGCGACGACGCAGCCGGCGCGGTGCGGTACCTCCTTGAGGCGGACGTTGCCCGCGGTGAGCCGGTGGTCGTCGTTGACCATGAACCGGTCGATAAACATGTGTTCGCCGACTGGCTCGCTGCGGAGTGTGGCGTCGACGCGCCGCCGAAGCGATCGAAATCGGAGCGGATTGCGGACGGCGACCTCTCGGCGGCAGCGGCGCGGCGGATACGAACGAGCAAGCGGTGTTCGAACGAGAGACTGCGGGCGCTCGGCTACGAGTTCGTGTATCCAACGTTTCGAACGGGATACCGTGCGGCAATCGAGGCGTACTCTCCGTCGGCTTAGTCGGCCACGGCGTGTCGGCCAGGAAGGCGGCAGTCGTGCGCTTCAGCGCGGGGAGGATTTCACGCGAACGCCAGTGAGTCGTCGGCGCCCGTGTCGGTGTCTTGTTGGAGCTTCTCGTACGCCTCTAGGAAGTCAGCGTTGGTGACCGTGGTGCGGTCGTCGCGGATAGCGAACATCCCTGCTTCCGTACAGATTGCTTTGATGTCGGCACCGGAGGCTTCCTCCACCATCTCTGCAAGCTGCGCAAAGTCGATGCTCTCGGCGAGGTTCATCTTGCGAGTGTGGATCTGGAAGATAATCTCACGGCCGGCAGTGCCCGGCTTCGGCACCTCGATGAGGCGGTCGAACCGCCCGGGGCGCAAGATGGCGGGGTCGAGCATGTCGAAACGGTTGGTGGCGGCGATGATCCGCACCTCGCCGCGCTCGTCGAAGCCGTCCATCTCAGAGAGCAACTGCATCATCGTGCGCTGAACCTCGGCGTCGCCGGAGGTCTTCGAGTCGGTCCGCTTTGAGGCGATCGCGTCTATCTCGTCGATAAAGATGACCGCGGGTTGGTTCTCACGCGCGACTTCGAACAGGTCGCGCACCAGCTTCGCTCCCTCACCGATGAACTTGTGCACGAGTTCGGAGCCGGCCATCTTGATGAACGTGGCGTCGGTCTCGTTGGCGACCGCTTTCGCCAGCATTGTTTTACCCGTACCCGGCGGCCCGTACAGCAAGACGCCGCTTGGCGGGTGGATACCGACGTCTTCGAACATCTCTGGGTGTTCGAGCGGCATCTCGACGGTCTCGCGAACCTCCTGCATCTGGTCTTGTAAGCCGCCGATGTCCTCGTAGCTGACGTCCGGCGAGTGTTCGACCTGCATCACGCGTGCCCGAACGTCGGTCTCTTTTTCGAGCTTCTTGACGATCGAAAGCGAGTTGTTGACCGCGACGCGGTCGTCCGGCTCGACCTGTCGGCGCATCTCGGCGGTGATCTCCGTGAGCGCCTCCTGGTTGTTGCCGTGCTGTTTGACCACCGCGCCGTCCTCGGTGAGTTCCTGCGCCGTGGCGACGAAAAGCGGCGACTGCTTCAGCTTCTTGTTCTCGTGGGTGAGCCGCTCGAGCTTCTGCTGGTATTTGTTATTCTCGGCGTTGGCATCGAGCAGCTTGTCACGCATCTCCTCGTTTTGCGATTCGAGCACCTCGAGACGGTCCTGAAGCGTCTCGATTTTCTCCTGTCTCGACGCCGACCCCTCGTCGTACGGCATGTCGACGTCGTCGACGGTATCACTCATTGAATCAAAGAAGGCGACTCGCAGATAAGAGGCTTCGGGTGGGGGCACGTTCACGGGTGACCGCCAGACGTAGTATTTTCAGTAGTAATAAAAATGGATAGTAAATATTATCTTGCAGCATGAGTGAGTGGCCGTACGAATGAGTGCCACGGATGTCGCCGCCGTCGACGACGAAGCGCCTGCAGACCGATGGGAGCCGATTCGCGACCTCCCGCCGAGCGCAAAGCTTGTCGCGAAGGTCCTCGACTACAACGACACGCTGACACAGAGCGAGCTCGCGGCGGAGACGCTGTTGCCGCCTCGGACTGTTCGGTACGCCCTGTCTCGGCTGGAGGAAGCCGGCGTGATCGACGCGCGGTTCTCGTTTACTGACGCTCGCAAGCGGGTATACACGCTCTCGATTTGAGCCGCCGCGGGCGACAGTTCACGTGTAAGGACGCACCAGTGTCGGTATGGTCTCGACAACCGACGTCAAGCGCGCCCTTCGGGCGCTCGCACTACGAACGGACACGACGACGCGCCCGTACACGGCCGTGATCAACGAGGGTGATGCGGCCCGAGACGACCTCCGGCGAGCCGCCGGGTTCGTGAGTGCCGTGGGTCTCGATCGGCTCGAACGCGCTGTCGACGCGGCGGCCCGGGCGGGAGACGACCAGTGCGCGGACCGCGGGCGGGAGGCGCTCACCGCGTACCACAGGTTCTGTGATGCCGCCTCTCTGTCGGGACACGGGTCGACATCGACACTCGAACCGAAGTCCAAATGCCAGCCGAACGCCGGCCCTATCGGTCTCCGTGACGCCGATTCAGGGGTGGCCCATCACGGCCCCGGAACCACTAAGCCTCCGACGGGTGAACCATCGGAACGATGACACGGGTGATTCACACCGGCGACACCCACATCGGGTACGCGCAGTACCACTCGCCGGTCAGACGGCAGGACTTCCTCGACGCGTTCGCGGCCGTCGTCGACGACGCGATCGACGGCAATGTCGACGCCGTGGTTCACGCGGGCGACCTCTTTCACGACCGGCGGCCGGCACTGACGGATCTCATGGGAACGATTCGCGTCCTCAGACGGCTCGCGGACGCCGACATTCCGTTTCTCGCAGTCGTTGGTAACCACGAGGCGGCTCGCGGCGGCCAGTGGCTCGATCTGTTTGAGCGGCTCGATCTGGCGACGCGACTCGGCAGCGAGCCGATCACGGTCGACGACACCGCGTTCTATGGGCTCGATCACGTCCCGGTATCCAGACGTGACGAGCTCGCGTACGACTTTGCGCCTCACGACGCGTCGTACGCCACGCTCGTCGCGCACGGCCTCTTCGAGCCCTTCGCGCACGCAGATTGGGACACCGAGGTGGTGCTCGAAGAGAGCGATGTCGCGTTCGACGCGGTGTTGCTCGGCGACAACCACACACCCGGGCGGGCCGAGGTCGCCGACACGTGGGTCACCTATCCGGGGTCGACCGAGCGCGCGAGCGCGAGCGAACGCGAAGGACGCGGCTACAACCTCGTTCGGTTCGACGACGCGGCCGCTGCCGGCGACGACCAGGTCGAGATACGCCGACGGGCGCTCGAGACGCGACCGTTCGTCTTTGTCGAGGTCGACCTCGACGCCCGCGAGGGGGAGCCGGCGGTCCGTGAGCGCGTGCGCCAACACGACGTGACGGACGCGGTCGTGCTCGTCGAGGTGACCGGCGACGGTGACCCGATCACCCCGGCGGCGGTCGAGGCGTTTGCCACCGACGAGGGTGCGCTCATCGCCCGGGTCTCGGACCGACGGACGGTCGAGACCGACGAGTCGGTCGACGTCCACTTCGCCGACCCCGAGTCGGCCGTTCGCGAGCGCGTCGAGTCGATGGGACTCTCTGCGGCCGCACTCGACGTCGACGACGCGGTTCGGTCGACGGGGGTCGCCGATAGCAACGTCCGCGAGACGGTGAAAGACCGGGTGACGGACCAGCTCGACGATCCAGGGGCGTTCGTTACGGCGGACGACACCGCACCCGCGGAACACGGCGGAGACAACGTCGACACCGACGACAAGAGTATCAGCGACGCCGATGAGAGTGAGGGGGTCGACGAGAGTGGGACCGAAGCCGATGAGAGAGAGGACGTCGACGAGAGTGGGACCGAAGCCGATGAGAGAGAGGAAGTCGACGAGAGTGAGAAAATCGACGAAGCCGACGGGGAGAGCGGCACGGACGACCCGACAGAGACGAGGCCCACGGACGACCAGGTCTCCATGGAGGACTACCTGTGAGATTCGAGCGGATCCGGCTCAAGAACTTCAAGCCGTACGGTGACGCCGACCTGCGGCTCACGGAGGGCGTCACGGTCATCCACGGCCTCAACGGGAGCGGCAAGTCGTCGCTGCTTGAGGCCTGCTTCTTCGCGCTGTACGGCTCAAAGGCGCTCGAGGGAACCCTCGAGGAGGTCGTTACGAACGGCGAGGACGAAACCGAACTCTCGCTCTGGTTCACCCACGATGGCGTCTCCTACCGCGTCGACCGGAGACTGCGCGAGTACGACGACCGAGTCGATCACGACTGTACACTCGAGGCGACCGACGGCGCGGAGACGACTCGCGACGGAGCGACCGCAGTGCGACGGTTCGTGACGGAGCTGCTCCGGATGGACGCCGACGCCTTCGTCAACTGCGCATACGTTCGACAGGGCGAGGTGAACGCGTTGATCAACGCGACGCCAAGTCGGCGGCAGGACATCATCGACGACCTGCTCCAACTCGGCGTGCTAGAGGAGTATCGCGAGCGAGCAGGCGACGCGCGACTGGGCGTCGAAGACGTGTTGAACGCCAAGCGGGCCGTCCTCGAAGAGAAGGAGAGCCGAATCGAGACGAAGGCCGAAGCGGATCCACACGAGCGGCTCAACGGGCTTGAGTCGAAGCTGACGGACGTCGAGGCGACGATCGATCGGTACGAGACGCAGCGCGAGCGTGCGAAGACGTCGCGCGACGAGGCCGCAGCAATGCTCGAGACGCACGAAGAGCAGCGCGCCGAACTCGAGTCGATCGACGAAGAAATCGACGCGATCGAGTCAGCAATACGGGAGACAGAGCGCGAACGCGAGGCACACCGCGAAGCGATCACCGAGGCACGCGAGGCTATCGAAGGCGCTACCCACGAGCTTCAGACGCACCTCGAGGCGGCCGGACTCGACGAGGCGACCGAGGAGGCGATCGCCGAGCGACGAGCCGAACTCGATGAACGAGCGACCGTGGTGCGTGAGTCGCTCGACGAGAGCCGGGTGAATGCGGAGGCATTTCGCAACCAGGCGGCGAACCTCACGGAGAAGGCGGACGACAGGATCGAGCGCGCAAAAGAGGTGACGCAAGGGGCTGTCGATCTCGAGGAGGCAGCCGACGAAGCCGAGGCGGAGGCGACCACACACGACGAACGAATCACAGAGCTGCGAAACGAAGCGGAGACCCTCCGAAAGCGGTTCACGACGGCTGATGTCGAGCGCGATGCGGTCACCGAGCGACTGGAGACCCTCCGCGAACGGCGCGGAGCGGTCCGCGAGCAGATCGCGACGCTATCTGCCGATCGAGAAAACGCACGGGAGCGAGTCGCGGAAGCCGAAGCGCTGCTCGACGCCGGGAAGTGTCCCACGTGTGGGCAGTCAGTCGACGACGCCCCACACGCGACGGGTATCACAGACGATCGCCAGCAGGTCACCGAGTTATCGAGCGCGCTCGAAGACGCTTGTGATCGCGAGCAGGAGTATGACGACCGGATCGAGCGGATTGAGGCGCTCGTCGAAACGGCGTCGCGGCTCGATACCGTCGAGGATCGCATCACGCGGCTGGCCGACGAGGCCGAGTCGGTGCGGGCAACCGCCGAAGAAAAACGTTCGTCCGCCGAGGCGAAACGCGAGCGGGCCACCGAGCTCAAGGCGGAAGCGGCCGACCTCCGCGCAGTCGCCAACGACAAGCGCGAGGCGGCCGAGACGGCGGCTGACCGCGTCGGTGAGCTCGAAGCCGACCGCGAGGCCATCGAGGCGTCTCGGGAGGCAGTCGAAGCGGTCGAAGACCGGATCGACCGCATCGACGAGCTGGAGGCGACAGTCGAGCGGCGGCGCGAGAAGCGTGCGGACCTCGACGCGGTGAACGACGAGCGACGCGACCGGCTTGCAGACAAGCGAGCGCGCCGTGACGAGTTGCGTGAGGCGGTCGACGAGGAGGCGATCGAAGCGGCCCGTGAGCGGCGAGCGGACGCCGAAGCGTATCTTGAGCAAGTGGACGAGGAACTTGACCGGCTCGACGGCGAGCGAAGCGACCTCCAGAGCGCGATCGGAAGCGTTCGCGGTGAGATTGAAGCGCTCGAGACGCTCCGCGAGGAGCGGGACGCGCTCGCCGCTACGGTCGCCGACCTCGAGTCGCTCCACGAGGAGGTCGCCGATCTTGAGTCGACGTACGGTGACCTCCGAGCGGAGCTGCGCCAGCGAAACGTCCGCGAGCTCGAGCGGACACTCAACGAGACGTTCGAGCTGGTGTACGGCAACGACGCCTACTCACACATCGAGCTTGACGGGCAGTACGCGCTCACCGTCTACCAGAAGGACGGGGAGGCGCTCGACCCTGATCAGCTCTCCGGCGGCGAGCGGGCGTTGTTCAACCTCTCGTTACGCTGTGCGATCTATCGGCTGCTCGCAGAGGGGATCGAGGGGGCGGCGCCCACGCCGCCGTTGATTCTGGACGAGCCGACAGTCTTTCTGGACGCAGGTCACGTCTCACGGCTCGTCGATCTCGTCGAGGAGATGCGCGGGTTCGGCGTCCGACAGATCGTGATCGTAAGCCACGACGACGAACTCGTCGGTGCCGCAGACGAGCTCGTCACCGTCGAGAAGGATCCACGGACGAACCGGTCGACCGTCACGCGCGCCGAGGCCGTCGGCATAGAAGCGGCATCACTTAGCGACGACTAAATTGGGCTCACTCACCCTCAGGGTGAGCGTCAACCTCGGATGATCGGAGCGACGCGATCGCGGCTCTCGCAAGGTCGGTCGCGGCGTACCCACGCCGACCGTCGACCTCGGTAGCGTCGACTAGTCCGGCGACCTGGAGCTCCGTGAGCCGTCCGTGGAGGTCAGACTCACACAGGTCGTACGCGTCGAGGACGGTAATCGCCGCAAGCGGGCCCCGGTCGACGAGCTCGATGAGGAGGCCGAGCGTCTCGTCGTCGTGAACCGCCCGAATCGTTCGTCGAACCGGTTCGTCGACAGCGCCAGCGGCGGTCGACAGCGGGGAAGCGTCATCGATCACCTCCAGGTCACTGTTTGGCAGGTAGCGCTCTTCGCCCGTCTCAGGGTCACGGACTCGACTCGAATCACTCGACCGCTTGAGGAGGAGATACGCGGTTCCATCCGTGTCTTGGACCGTTCGCATGGAATGTTTGAATCGAGTGAGACGTATTACCGTTCCGGGAAGTCATCGTCGGCAGGGTCGTCGGCCAAGTCATCGTCGGCCGGGTCGTCGGCTAAGTCTTCTTCGGCCAGGTCGTCGATCGGGTCCTCATCGGTCGGATCGTCGGTCGCGACGGCTTCTGGCTCTGCATGCTCGTCCGCGGGCTCGCGCGACTGATCCCACGCCCGCCACGTTTGGTAGGTTCGTGCCCCAGCAAGAACCCCAACAAAGAGCAGGAGCGAACCGACCTGGGTCATCCCCTCGAAGTACCATACCATCGGACCGAGCGCGACGAGGAGTACCGCGACGTTCGCGTAGATGACGGCAGCGACGAACGCGCTCAGGGTGTTGTTGTCGAGGTCGCTCGCGCCGGAAAAGTCGCCGCCGTCGTCGAACGTCTTCACGCTCGGCGCCTTTGGGATGTCGGGGCGGAGCTCACGCTCGGCGTCGGACGGTTCACCGAACGGGACCTCGCCCTCGTCCTCTTCGTCGACGGGTAACACACGATACAAAACGGGACGACAGGGGAAAGTCGTTGTGTCCGGCAGTCAATGGTGCGCCGAAGCGGTCGATGACCCGACGACCGGTCAGGTCGCGTCAGCGAGCGGGATCGTCTGTGTCGCCTCGACCCACGCGAGCGGGTTGCTGGTGTCGAAAAACACCACGTTACCGTCGTCTTCGTACGCCTCTACCTCGGCGGCTGCCGCCTGGAGGGTTCCGGAGCGGTGCGTCGGGTCGTCCCGGCGAGGGGTCGATGACATAGACTGTGATAAGTACTCACACGGTATAGGTGTTTCCGTGAGACCACGTGCCGGCTGGGTGCTGACACAGTGGACGAACGGCGGAGTCGATTCTCCGTCGGCCCGAACGCCGAGCTTTTTAGCGAGGTACGCACAAAGAACGGTATGACTCAGTCGGGGCTTTCGGACTTCTCTGCGCCCGGGGGGGCGACCGGCGACGGATCCGACGCGAGCCGGGACGACCTTGCTACCGAGGAGGCGAAGGTCGTCGCAGGCGGCGGACACGGACGCGTCAGTGACGTCGTCGACGTCGACGAGGCGGCCTTTCCGTCGTCGGCCGGTACCGTCGAGCTGCTGATCACCCAGATCGATTACACCGTCGAGGGGTATGGTGACGACGAGTATCCCGTCATCCATGTGTTTGGGCGTCGACCCGTCCCCGACGGCGACGACGTCGCAGAACACGTCCGTGTACTCGGTGTCGAACCGTATTTTTACGTCCCCACAGCAGAGCTCGACGCCGACCCGGTAGACGTGCACGATGCCGTCATCGGCACTCGTGAGGCCGACCCGGACGGAAACACGTACCAGAGCATTCGCGGGGAGCCACTCACGCGAATCGTGACACGGACGCCCCGTGACGTGGGGAGCATCCGCGACGAGTTCGAGACAACCTTCGAAGCCGATATTCGCTTTCCCAACCGGTTCCTGATCGACAACGGGCTCAACGGCGGACTCCGCGTCGAGGAGCGCCGGCTCGACGACGACACAGGGACAATACAGGTCCACGAAGGACACCTCGAGCCAGCCGACGTCGACGCCGAACTCCGGGTGAACACCTTCGACATCGAGGTCGACGACCGCCGCGGATTCCCCGAAGACGGCGAAGAGCCGATCATTTGTCTCACCAGTCACGACTCCTACGACGACGAGTACGTCGTCTGGCTGTACGAAGCGCCCGACGCAACAGCCGCGTCGCCGACCGATCTCCCCGGGTACGAGGGCATCGGCGAGGACGCCGTCACACTCGACGTTCGGACCTACGAGACGGAGGCGGCCATGCTCGACGCATTCGTGACGTACCTCGGTGAGACGGACCCCGACCTCGCGACGGGGTGGAACTTCGAGGACTTCGACGCGCCGTACCTGCTCGACCGCCTGGAGATCCTCGACGAACGCACTGAGGAGTACGACCTCTCTATCGAACGACTCTCGCGCGTCGACGAGGTGTGGCGGTCCGGCTGGGGCGGCCCGAACATCAAGGGGCTCGTCGTGTTCGACCTGCTGTACGCGTACAAGCGGACGATGTTCACCGAACTCGAGTCGTATCGGCTTGACGCGGTCGGGGAACGCGAGCTCGACGTCGGCAAGGAGCGGTACGCCGGCGACATCGGCGACCTCTGGGAGCAGGACCCAGAACGGTTGTTGGAGTACAGCGTCCGGGACGTCGAACTCTGCGTCGAGATCGACCGGAAACAGGACGTGATCGCCTTCTGGGACGAGGTGCGTACCTTCGTTGGCTGTACGATCGAGGACGCGCCGACCCCCGGCGACACCGTCGACATGTACGTCCTCCACAAGGCGTTCGGAAAGTTCGCGCTCCCGACGAAGGGCCAACAGGAGTCGGAGGACTTCGAAGGTGGTGCCGTCTTCGACCCGATTACGGGCGTCAAAGAGATGGTGACGGTTCAGGACCTGAAGTCGCTGTACCCCATGTGTATGGTGACCATCAACGCCGGCCCGGAGACGAAAGTTGACCCCGACGCGTACGACGGCGAGACGTACGTCGCACCCAACGGGACGCACTTTCGGAAGGAGCCGGACGGGATCATGCGCGAGATGGTCGACGAGCTGCTCTCCGAGCGCGAACAGAAGAAGGCGCTCCGGAACGACCACGACCCCGGCACCGAGCCGTACGAGCAGTACGACCGGCAGCAGGGAGCTGTCAAGGTTATTATGAACTGCTTCACGCCGGACACCGAGGTCGTGACCCCTGACGGCGTTCAGCCGATCACAGAGCTGGAGGCCGGTGACGCCGTGTACTCGCTCGACCCCGATACAGAGGAGATGGAGGTGAAGACCGTCGAGGAGACCCATGCGTACCCCGACTACCGGGGCGATCTCGTCGACATCGAAACGTCGAAGATGGACTTCCGGGTGACGCCGAACCACCGGATGCTCGTCCGAAAGAACGAGACGAACGGGATCACCGAAGACGGGTACAGTTTCGTGGAGGCGGGCAACCTCGACCGGGCGACAAACTACGAGCTTCCCCACGACTGGGACGGACCGGACGGCGAGCGGGTCGACGAAGTAGATCTGACGGAGCTGATCGATGGCGAGTACGAGGTATGGGTCCGACCGAGCGTCCACGGTCACACGTTTATCGCCGAACTCGGCTGGACCCCGCGACGCGTCCCGAAGGCGGACGTTGGACAAACCGGCTACGTCTTCGCCGCTGAGGAGTTCGAAGAGCACCGCGAGTACGTCGAGTCGGTGTGCGAGACGAGCTTCGTTCACCGCGAGTCCGGTCGAAAGTGGATCCCGCGGACGTTCGACGGTGACGACTTCCTCGAACTACTCGCGTGGTACGTCACGGAAGGGAACGTGTACACGTCAGAGGAGAAACGGTTCGGCGACAACCGTCGCGGCTCCGCGACCAAGATACAGATCGCACAGAACGCTGTGGCCGACGGCGGCGACTCCCACCACGGGACGATCGGCCAACTCCTCGATCGGATGGGGCTAGACTACTACGTCGACGACCGCGGTTATCAGTTCACCTCGAAGCTGCTCGGGGATCTACTTCAGGACCGCTGTGGAGACGGGAGCTTCGAGAAACAGATTCCGGATCGGGTCTTCGAGGCGAACGCGGGACAGAAGCGCGCGTTCTTGGAAACGCTGATCGACGGCGACGGGGACCGACAGTCTGGATCGTGGCGATACACGACGTCGAGCGAGAGGCTCCGGGATGACGTACTCCGTCTGTGTACCCACCTCGGACTCACCGCGAACTACAACCGCGACAGCGGAAGCTGGCGAATTTATGTCACAGAAGACTCGAAGAACACGCTCCGGATGCACCGGAGTGGTGACCGGAGTACGGCCGAAGACGGCGTCTACTGCGTGACCGTCGAGGACAACCACACACTCCTCGCAGGACGGAACGGGAAGTTCCAGTTCGTCGGGCAGTCGCTGTACGGCGTAACGGGGTGGGATCGGTTCCGGCTGTACGACAAAGAGGGCGCAGCAGCCGTCACAGCCACCGGACGGGAGGTCATCGACTTTACCGAAGAAGCCGCCAACGAGATTAACTATCAGGTCGCTTATGGTGATACAGACTCGGTCATGCTTTCTCTTTCTGACATGTCCAAGGAGGAGGCCATCGAGACCTCCTTCGACATAGAGGACCACATCAACGAGCGGTACGACGACTTCGCACGCGACGAGTTGAACGCCGAGTTCCATCGCTTCCAGATCGAATTCGAGAAGCTCTACCGCCGGTTCTTCCAGGCTGGTAAGAAGAAGCGATACGCCGGCCACATCATCTGGAAGGAGGGCAAAGACGTCGACGACATCGACATCACCGGCTTCGAGTACAAGCGGTCCGACATCGCCGGCATCACGAAAGAGGTCCAACAGCACGTCATCGAGACGATCGTCACGGGCGACGACATCGACGAGGACCTCGAGACGGTAAAGACATACCTCGCAGAAGTCATCGATGACTTCCTCGCGGGGAACGTTGACGTCGAAGAAGTCGGGATCCCAGGCGGGATCGGCAAGAAGCTCGACGCCTACGAGACGCCGACGGCACAGGTCCGTGGCGCACAGTACGCCAACGAACTGTTGGGGACGAACTTCGGGAGCGGGTCGAAGCCGAAGCGACTCTACCTCTCGAAGGTGCACCCGGACTTCTGGCAGCGGATGGAGAAAGAGGAGGGACTCGACCCACAGCGGAACGGGCTCTACGGAGAGTTCAAACGCGACCCGGACGTGATTTGTTTCGAGTATGCCGATCAGATCCCCGAGGAGTTCGAGATCGACTGGGAGAAGATGCTCGAGAAGACACTAAAAGGGCCAATCGAGCGGGTCATCGAGGCGCTCGGGACGTCTTGGGAGGAGGTCAAAACGGGCCAAGAACAGACCGGACTCGGCTCGTTTATGTGAGGTGAGAAACTCGGGTTTTCGTCCGTGAAAGAAATCTTCTCGAAAGTGTGATTTTCGACGGAGAATCCGTAACTATTAACGTCGAGAGCCCCCACTGTGGAGACACGAGGCACATCACCACAGATGGCAACTCTCGAGATTACGAACCTACACGCACGAGTCGCAGAGGAGGGCGGTGAACGGATTCTTCGCGGTGTCGACCTCGAGGTCGAGTCCGGCGAGATCCACGCGCTTATGGGACCGAACGGCTCCGGGAAGTCGACGACCGCAAAGGTCATTGCCGGCCACCCGGCGTACGAAGTCACAGACGGCAGCGTCGCACTCCACCTCGAAGAGGCTGACGTCGAAGACATCGACGTCGAACTCGACGACGAAGACTACCACTGGGAGCTGCTCGAGCTCGAGCCGAACGAGCGCGCCGCACTCGGTATCTTCCTCGGGTTCCAGTACCCAGCCGAGATTGAAGGCGTCACCATGACGAACTTCCTCCG
>Ga0102927_1000121_pt1 | contig 16765 bp, 12 predicted proteins | sample SalPon1_A_H2O_MG_FD_78208 | JGI IMG/M metagenome (GOLD analysis project Ga0102927, IMG submission 78208) | Salt pond water microbial communities from South San Francisco under conditions of wetland restoration - Salt Pond MetaG R1_A_H2O_MG | ecosystem: Environmental > Aquatic > Non-marine Saline... | reverse complement strand
GCCTACCTTATATTTAGCATAAAGTATTTTTTTAACAGATTTAGCAAGTCGATTTTTTGAAATTTCTCCACTCAAAACAGCCTTCTTTATAAGTTGAATAGCCTTCGGTACATCTTCTGAAATTAATAAGATATCACTTCCCGCTTTGAAGGCTTTTAAGTCTATTTCACCTGGCATATTATTATCACTTGCGCCTTTCATATTTAAGGCATCGGTAATGACAATACCATTAAAATTTAGCTCTTCAATAAGCAAATCTGTTACTATTTTTGAAGATAATGACGAAGGGAGGTTTTGTCGATCTTCTAAACTTGGCACATTAAGATGAGCTACCATAACGCTGCTAACACCCCCATCTATCAAGGTCTTAAACGGCTGCAACTCTATATTTTTTATCCGATCTAAAGAAAAATTGATGGTAGGTAATGTTTTATGAGAATCTAGTTGTGTGTCTCCATGGCCAGGAAAGTGTTTTGCACTCGTTAGTATTCCTGCATCATGCATACCCTTCATAAGAGCTACAGAATGCGAGGTGACTTTATCCTTGTCTTCCCCAAAGGACCTGTTTCCTATTATCGGATTTTCTGGGTTGGTGTTTATATCTGCAACAGGTGCAAAATTGATATGCACCCCCAGTCTTTTGTTATGCTTACCTATTTGGTAACCCACTTTTCTCACTATGGCAGTATCCTGAATAGCTCCCAAAGTCATATTCCAAGGGAAAGCATAAGTAGAATCTAATCTCATGGCAAGTCCCCATTCTGCATCCATGCCGACGAGAAGTGGCACCTTGTTTTCACTCTGCATAGAATTCGTGAATTGAGCTTGTCTTGCAGGCGTACCTAAAGAAAAAATAACTCCCCCAATATGATTTTCTTTGATGAAGTTTTTGATAGATTCAAGCTCATTATCAGATTTGTTTGTGAACACATCAATCATAAACAATTGGCCTATCTTTTCTTCAAGGCTTAGGCTGGCATAAGTAGATTCTACCCATTTCCTCTGAGAATCTATATCTTCTGAGAACAAACTGCTTTGAGAATGCCCTAAATTGTAAAAAAGTAAAGTCATCATAAAGACAACTTTACAGTGAAAGTGATTGTACATAAGTTTTATAATAAGCGGTTATGCCAACTTTCAGTCATTGGCACTTCCCAAAATTCTTTATATTCTGCCTTAGTGTTCACAAGATTATTAAACACAATAGTTTGTGGAGACACAGCTTTTTGTTTCACCATTTTTTTAAAATCTAATAACGGCTTATGAGCTACAAATTCTCCGCTTTTGAAATTAACATTCATCTTATCCAATAAGTCCACATTATATTCTTTCTCCAAACTTTGTATAAAATGAACGGATTTATCTATTGAACACCCGCTAGCACTAGCTTGAGATTCATCCAGTCCTAAAACAATAAAACGATTATATCTTATTTCAAATGCAGCTTGTAAGGCCTGACCGTGGGCAGTCCAATCTTTTAAAAAAGCTAAAATTTTAGGTTGTATTTGCTCAAGTTCATCTTCACTGAAACTTCTATTGGCTTGAAAAATCCAAACTCTCGAAGAGTCTGGTAAGTCTTTAAAATCTACTATCATATCCTATAAATCTTCTGCATTAGCTATCATTTCAACAACATCTAGTACTTCTATATCGTCTTGTTTTTCTTTATTCTTCACACCATCCGTCATCATAGTATTACAAAATGGGCAGCCTGCGGCAATCACATCAGGAGTGACCTCTAGTGCTTGTTCCGTCCTGTGTATATTTACTTCCTTATCACCTTTCTCGGCATCTTTAAACATTTGCGCACCTCCCGCACCACAGCATAAACCTTTAGATTTACAGGATTTCATTTCTACTAGCTCCACCTCAAGTTTTTTTAGTAAATCTCGTGGGGCTTCATATTCCCCATTAGCTCTACCAAGATAACAAGGATCATGAAACGTGATTTTTTTACCCTTAAATTTGCCTCCCTCTACTTTTAATTTGCCTTCGTTCAGAAGTTGTTTCAAAAACTGAGTGTGGTGCATGACTTCATAATTTCCACCTAAGGCGGGATACTCATTTTTAATTGTATTGAAGCAATGTGGACAAGCAGTCACAATTTTTTTGACTTCATATCCATTCAAAACTTCAATGTTTGTCATGGCTTGCATTTGAAACAAAAATTCATTTCCAGCTCTTTTGGCAGGATCTCCTGTACAGCCTTCCTCTGTTCCTAAAACAGCAAAATCCACATCAGTATTATTTAAAATTTTCACAAATGCTTTAGTGATTTTTTTAGCTCTATCATCAAAACTACCTGCACAACCCACCCAAAACAGGACTTCTGGTTGCTTCCCTTCTGCTAAATAAGATGCCATGGTAGGCACTTTTAGTTGATCACTATTCATACACGTGTTTTTAATCTTTAAATACTTCTACAGTTTCTTTTTTATTTATAAGGTCTGTGAATTGTCCTTTATACCGTGTGGCTTTTACGATGTGGTTATCTATCCAGTGGTAATTTCCACCTCTAGGTTTGCCCATCAATAAGCTATGGTATCTGAAGCCGTGCTTGTTTAGCCAGTCTTCTGTTACTTGTCTATGCTCTTCTACCCTAGAAGTAAAAAAACATATTTGATGTCCTTCATCATACCATTTGTTCACAATCTGAAGAGCATCTTGAAAAGGTTCGCAGGTTGCCATACGTTCTGGCTCTTCGTTTGGAACATCATCGGTGATTGTACCGTCGATGTCAATTAAGTAGTTTTTGATTCCTTCTGGTAAGCTTGGGCTTATAGGTAGGCCATTGGAGTCTGTTTCTTTAGTTTTCATATTTATGTTTATTCATTAACCCAATTAAGTCTATCTTGTTGATTATAAGGCCACGGTGCAGCATTATTTTCAATATTAGACATTGCATTATTCAGCTCCGAAGGAGCGGCACTTTCTTCCATCACCAAATACTGTCTCATGTCCATTATAATAGATAATGGATCTATTCCTACAGGACAAGCATCTACACAAGCGTTGCAGGTAGTGCAAGCCCAAAGTTCTTCTCTCGTGATATAATTGTCTAGCAACTGATTGTCAGATGTTATTTCTTCTTTTTTATTCAAGTGTTTTCCAACTTCTTCCAGCCTATCTCTGGTGTCCATCATGATTTTTCTTGGAGATAATTTTTTCCCTGTTTGGCTGGCAGGACATTCTGAAGTACACCTACCACATTCTGTACAGGTGTAGGCACTAAGGAGCTGAAACCAATTTAAGTCTTGAACATCGCTTGCGCCAAACTTTTCTGGCATATCATCATCTTCACCTTCAGGTTCAGCAAAAGGGTCTGCATTAGGATCCATCATTACTTTTACCTCATTTGTCACCGCTTCAAGATTTTTAAACGTTCCTAAATTGTTCAAATTTGAAAAATAAACATTCGGAAAAGCCAAAAGAATATGAAGGTGCTTGGAGTAATAGAGGTAATTCAGAAAAATTAAAATTCCTACAATATGAAGCCACCAAGCTGTTCTTTCCAAAATTATCAAAGTTTCTACACTTAGACCTTCAAAAAGTGGTAATAAATATTGGCTTATAGGGAAAGCACCTACTATGCCAGCTTCGTTGGCATAATGCGAAGCACCAAGCTGCTGAAGCTGTAAATCTGTAGCATTCATTGTAAGAAACAGAACCATCAACACGACCTCGAAGTATAAAATATAGTTCGCGTCATTTTTAGGCCACCCTTTTAATTCTTTAGATAGAAAACGCTTAATAGTGAGCATATTTCTCCTCATCCAAAAAACGATGACACTCACTAAAACTAAAAAGGCTAAAATTTCAAAACTACCAATCAAAAAATTATATACGGAGCCAAGAAATCCAAAAATTCTGTGGGTTCCTGCCACACCGTCTATAATAATTTCTAAAACTTCAATATTAATAATCACAAACCCAACGTAAACTATGATATGAAGTGCTCCAGCTATAGGTCTGACTACCATTTTGGACTGACCCAAGGCTACTTTCATCATTTTCTTGAAGCGCTTATCCTTTTGGTCATTTCGATTTACATCTTTACCTAAATTTATATTTCGTTTTAAGACCGAAACATTTTTAGCAAAAAAAGCAACGGCTGCAATTAAAACAAGAATAAATAAAATTTGTGGTAAATATTCTAGCATATCAATTTTGTTCTTTGTTTTTGTATGGTCTATCTTTTCTACCAAATACTGAAAAATGCACATAGCGTTTAGGATTCAGTTTTAAATCCCTCATCAGTTCTTCCATTTCTTTAGTAGCATTTTCAAGGTTTTGATACAGTTGATTATCATTCAATAATTTACCAAAACTTCCCTCACCATTGTTCAATTTACCAGATATTTCATTAAGGTTTAACAGAGTTTCATCTGCATTTTGGGCTATTCTTTTGAATTCAATTTGAGATAAAGAATCTGTAAGATTAGACAAATGATTTGAAGATTCACTAAATTTTTGAATCGTAGAATTAATCTGATCTTTATTGGTTTCTAATATCCCATTGATTCTAGAAGAAGACGAGTTTAAAGAAGTTAGTGTGCCATTTAGATTTTTGATAGAAGATCTTAAATTATCACGTGTATCTACATCTAAAGTATAATTGATTGCTTTTAGTAAGGTATCAATTTGAATCACCGCATCAGACACTCTATCTTTAAGAGGGGTTAGTTTTTCATTAACCAACTCTATGAGACCTTCTTCAACAGAAGATTGCAATGTGTCTCCAGAGGCGGCTAGCACACTCTTGTCATCGTCTAGATTTATTTGCATAGACTTACCTCCTATCAATCCACCACCATAAATCTGAGCCACACTCTTTTTAGAAAATGCAATGTCATTATTGACGTTAAGCGTAACAAGAAGTTGACCAGAATTCATAAAGTCAATGCTAGTTACCGTCCCTACCTGATAGCCATTGATGCTAACAGGCGCGGAAGGACTTAGACCTTCTACATTATCATACACCGCATAAAAAATTCTGGATGAATTGAGTAAGTTATTCCCTTTCAGGAAATTATAGCCAAATATGAATAAAACTATAGCTGCTATGGCAAGAATACCTACTTTAAGTTCTTTTTTCAAGAGTAAATGTTTTGTTTCAAATGTAGTAAACTTTAATGAAAACTACTTATTATCTCTTGTGTTCAAAGCTTCTTTTATCGAAATTTTTTCACCCAAAGGATTAAAGGCGACTATAAAGGCCGAGGTATAACCCTGCGCCTTTGCTTTATCTTTTAAGGTTTGTGCACTGACGTAATTATTGGTTTGTCCAAAAAGATATTTATAAAGATCATTTTCCTTATATCTTTCCACAGGAGAAAGTTGATTGAAGTTCTGTGGGCTAGGCTCGAGTTTTCTTGAGCTTGCTGCAATTTGAATTTTGAAAGTTACAGATGAAAAATCTTCCATCACATCTCTAGAACTCACTTTGTATTCGCTCAACTCTGCTTCTAATGCTTTCACATTGATGATGTTTTTATAATCGTTGATGCCGTTGATGATTGCATCAGAGAGTTGTTGCTGCCCTCGTTTAGAATTTAGAAATGCACCTTCAGTTTTGTTAGTAAGAAAGCCTGTTTCTATCAAGACGCTAGGCATATAGGTTTCTCTTAAAACCAAGAACCCTGCCTGCTTCACACCTCTATTTTTAAAGTTCATGGTGTTTTGAAACTGTTTCTGCACAAAACTTGCCAGTAGCACACTTTGGTCTAGAAATTCTTCTTGCATAATTGTAAAGCCGATGTACGATTCTGGAGAGTCTGGGTCAAAACCGTCATATTTTATCTCATAATCATCTTCAAATTTGATTACAGAGTTTTCTTTCATGGCTATTTTTAGGTTGTCTTCATTTCTATGAAGTCCAAGCACAAAAGTCTCTGTGCCTGATGGCGCACTGTTGGCCACTCCATTACAATGTATAGAAACAAATAAATCTGCTTTAGATTTATTAGCGATATCTGCCCTTTCGTGGAGTGGTATAAAAATATCTTTTTTTCTAGTGTAAATTACTTTCACATTCTCATACTTCTCAAGCTGCTTTCCTACTTGGAGCGCTATTTCCAAAGCAATGTTTTTTTCATAATAGCCATTACCCCTATTCCCAGGGTCTTCTCCACCATGACCAGCATCTAGAACTACTACAAATGTATTGGAATTAGCTTGAGCAGAAATGAAGCTAAAGCTCATAAGAAACGCTATCGTAATCAATACAAAGCTAGTGGATAATTTGGGTAGAAACATATATTTTGAAGTTGAAAATGTTATTAGAAACTTTTTTAGGAAGCATAAAAATAAAACGTAATTTTGAAGCCATAAAAAAATCACCGTCTTACAAAAATAGTACATAAACCATTGCGTACAAATATACTTCATATTCTTTTTTGGATTGGGCTTTTTGTCAATTTTGGGCTCTATGCGCAAGAAGAGGAAACACAAAGACCAGACTTTGGTTATCTCATCAAAAACAAAGCAGATTCTATCACCAAAAAAATTCAATTTGCTATCGGTGATACCCTTGTATCTAAAAAAACCGTCAAAAAAAGAGAAACGCTTACTGATGTTGTAGATGCTTTCGCCAAAGACTACAAAAGATTATCAAAAAAAGAAAACAAAATGTACCTATACAATGAAGCTGTTATTGAATATGGGGACATGACTATAAATGCAGGAAGAATAGTCTTGAATAACTCAACTAAAGAAGTATTTGCGGCAGGTATTGTAGATTCAACAGGTGCATATACGCAAATGCCGAGTTTTCAGCAAGGGCAAAATCTGGTAGAGCCAGACAGTTTGATCTTTAATTTTGATTCTCAAAAAGCTTTGGTTTTTAATTCAAGGACGGAGCAAGGAGGTTTTAAGGTGAAGGGAGAAGTATCAAAACGTCAAAATGATTCTATTTATTACATTACCAACGCCAAGTTCACCACAGCTGAAGATATAGAAGATCCGGATTATTATTTTTTTGCTAGAAAGATAAAGTTTGTACCAGATAGCAAAATCGTAACAGGCTTTGTCAATATGTTTATAGCAGATGTGCCAACCCCTTTAGGTTTGCCATTTGGGTACTTCCCCATGTCTGATAAGCAAACCTCTGGATTTATTATTCCCGCCTATGGTGAAAATATAAATAGAGGTTTTTTTCTACAAAATGGTGGATATTATTTCGCTCTTAGTGATTATGCTGACCTTACCGTAGTAGGAGATTACTACACAAATGGCAGCTACGGGCTTCGTTTTGAAAGCAATTATAAATCTAGGTATAGATTTAATGGCAATTTAGCCTTGCGGTATGAGAAATTATTAATTGAAGAGCGAGGATTTCCAAACTTTAGTGAAACTACAGTCTATAACTTGAGATGGAGCCATAGCCAAGACCAAAAAGCCAACCCATCCTCAAGATTTTCAGCTTCTGTAAATTTAGGTTCTAGTGATTATTACCAACAGTCTGTTAACCAAAGTAATACTGGGAATTTTCTAAACAATACATTAAACTCTTCGGTATCCTATTCTAAAACCTTTGATGCAGAACCAGCTATGAATCTAAATATATCTGCCACCCATAGCCAGAACACTAATACTCAAAAAATTAATCTTACACTTCCTACCTTACAATTTAGCATAGGGAGGGTCTTCCCTTTTGAACCCAAAACAGGAAGCAAAAAAGGAGCAATTCAAAATATCAATTTACAATACAACCTTAGGGCTGAAAATAGAATTTCTACCACAGATTCTTTATTCTTCAAGCCAGAGATGTTTAGAGATGCAGATGTTGGTGCTAAACACAGTATCCCGATATCTACTAATTTTAAAATTTTTGAGCACTTTAGTGTGAGTACGAGTGCTAACTTTAATGAAGTATGGACGCTCAAAACATTTGAACAAAGGTATGATGAACAACTAAGGCAAGTAGAAAAAGACACCGTGAATGGATTTGACTCCTACAGAACCTATAATTTCTCCACCTCTGTGGGTACTACGGTTTACGGAATGTTTGATTTTGGTGATGATAAGAAAATAAAAGCGATAAGACACGTGGTAAGGCCTTCTATCTCCTACAACATAAGTCCTGCTTTTGATCAATATTATGATGAATACACTCGAACTGGCGTAGCAGGTCTGGAGGATGAAGTTGTGGAATACTCAAGATTTGAAGGCACACTCAACGGTGCTCCTGGCAATAGATTTTCTAGTAGCATGTCTTTCAACCTTACAAATGACATTGAAGCTAAAGTCCGAAAAAAGGATTCTACCCTTACAGGCGAAGACCGCTTTGAAAAAAGAAGTCTATTGAGTAATCTTGGGTTAAGCACTAATTATAATCTAGCAGCAGACTCATTAAATCTCAGCCCAATTTCTGTGAGGGGAACACTCCCTGTAGTGAAAGATAAACTAGCTATAAATTTTTTAGGTTCTCTGGATATGTATGCTTTAAACAGCAATAACCGAAGAATCAACAAGCTAAACATAGATAACGGTGGAAGTTTGTTTAGGCTTACAAGGGGGAATTTAAGTTTTAGCTACTCTTTTTCTAATGAAGATTTTCAAAAAGAAGAAGATGAAGATGAAGAAAAAGATGATGAGGAAGAAGATTATGATTCCGAAGCCTATAGAAATGGAGGCAGACCAGATGATCTTTTTGGTACAAGTGAAATGATGAATAGGCCAACCCCTAATGAAGATGAAGAAGAAAATGATAGTGAATGGTATAATTATGCCATACCTTGGAACTTAAATTTGTCTTATACAATGACGTATTCCAACCGAGCTCGAGAAAATGAAATCAGCTCGCACTCCCTTATGTTTTCTGGGGATATAGAGCTTTCTCCTACTTGGAAGGTTGGAGTATCCTCTGGATATGACATCAAGAATAAAGGCTTTTCTTTTACTCAGCTTAGATTTGCAAAGGATTTAAAGAGTTGGCAGATGAGCTTCAACTGGACGCCCTTCGGCGTAAGGAAATCCTGGTTTTTCTTTATAGGCATAAAATCAAGTATTCTTCAAGACATAAAATACGATAAAAACAGAGAACGAGATCGAACATTAAACTAATACCTCATGAAAACAATTATTAAAACAGAACATGCAGCAGCTCCTATTGGGCCTTACAATCAAGCTGTAATGATCAATGGGTTTTTATACACCTCTGGACAGATTGCTTTAAATCCTAAAACTGGTAAAACTGAATTCAGCTCTATTGAAGAGGAAACTGAACGCGTAATGAAGAGCCTAGAAGCTATTTTAAAAGAAGCCAAGCTAGACTTTTCGCATGTCATTAAAACCAGTATATTCATTTCTGATATGGATAATTTTTCTAAAATCAATGAAACTTACGGGTCATATTTTGATGAAACTACTGCCCCAGCAAGAGAAACTGTTCAAGTAGCAAGACTTCCAAAAGATGCAAATGTAGAAATAAGTCTGATTGCTTTTCAGGGTTAGAAGAGGTTTCTATTCAATTTCTAGAGCTTGGAAACTTGATAGGATGGTATTTCTAAGGAATTATCATCCGTTTTTTTCTTCTTTTCTTTTTTAGAATAATCTTCATTTAAAATTTTACTCCACAATTCTTTGAAGGTGTTAAAATCTACAGTATAAGAAAGCCCCAGACCTTGTGTATAGCCAAGCTCTTCACCTATAAATTGGATATCACTTTCTCTGTTGAAAACATTGGCACGCAAACTACCGGTTTCATTCAATAGAAAATTGATCTCTACATCTCCAAAAACAACAGACTCTGTGACGCCTCCCACTGGAACGCCAAACCTTCCGTTGATCACTACCCTATCACTGATGTTAGTTTTGATAGAAAGGCCTACACGATCGGCTAAATTATTTTGATTTAGGCTTCTGTTATTTTGTTGATAGTTGAGACCAAGCTTAAACTTGTTATCTTCTTTGGAAATAATATCATCCACAAGTCCAGATGCCCTTTCTATAAGATTACCCGTTATAGCATTTTGCCCTAGCCCTTCTTGGCTGTAGAAGGTGCCTTGGGTCACAAGAGATAAAGCTTGTAGCTCAGTATTTTCACGACCTTGTACTCTATAATCAAGCTCACTTTTCACCACAGAAGATAAGTTAGGATAATTCAGACTAAAATCTATATCTGGCTGAATAACCTGTCCGCTTAGGTTGATAAGAACTTCCACTGGAATTTCTCTATTCACAGAGGGATTTTCGAGCAAAACAGCGGGGTTTGCTTCTGTAATGTATTTGGCTTGTACGTCAATATTGGCTTTTACTGGATCTCCATTCCAAGTCAAATTTGAACCTGGAACAACTTCAAAACGCTTCTGTACTAATCCAGAATATTTAAAATTGTATTCTCCTTCATAAGCAACAAAATCGCCATACATATTGAATTTTCCATTGGTATTGATTTCTATAAGAAGAGTTCCTGCCCCTCTACCCTTTAAGGTACTGCCACTTTCAGGATCTACAACTATTTCAACTTCTGCATCGCGTGTGATGTCTAAATCAAAATTTAGACTAAGGCCTTTTACATCCCTCAGTTCTATTTTTCTGCCTGCTTCTTTAGATAGCTTGTCCTCTAAGCTCAGAAAGTAGATAAATGAGTTATCGCCAAGCGATTCAGAATCGTCTAGTGGTATTTTAAAGACTGTATTTTTTTGAGTGATAGCCTCTACATTTATTTCAATTTCATCAGTAGGGCCTGATATAGAAGCATTCCCGTCTATAAATGCTGTTCCATAATAAAGGTCACCTTCGTTAAATTCAGTATCCAAAGCCACTAAGTTGTCGGAATCTAAATTTAAATCCAGAAACCACTCTTGTAAGTTTTGATGTGTAATCTTTCCACTAAGCTCTCCTTTAGTCTTGTATTTTATATCCGTAACACCAATAGAGTTGAAAACAAAATCTTTATCATCAAAACCGATTCTAGAATTTTCATCAAAATCAAAATCGATATTTAGGTAAGGTATTTTTAACCCAGCTTCACTAAGTGTTAAACTTCCATTGAAGTCAGGATTTGAAAGTTGACCAGACACCTCTACGTTTCCAGAGGCAAACCCTCGAATTTTGGAGAGAACATCCTCACCTAAATTACTGAAAGAGCTGATATCAAATTGATTGAATCTAGTGTTCACATCAAAATATTGTTCATTTTCTTTTGTGAATATAGATCCATCAGCACGGAATAGCAGGTTCTTATTATATTTAATTTCAGATTTTAAATCGAAAGAACTCAAATCTTTATTTCCATCGGCCATCAAGCTAAACTCACCGTAAGGCACACCATTAACATTTAGCTGTTCTACACTAATATCAAGATTGGGGGCATATAGTTTTTCTTGCTGAAAAACATCCAATTGTCCATTCAATAGTCCTTCTACCGATAAGCTATCTCGCTTTGGCACGACATCCTCTAGTTCTACATTTTCAAAACTAAGCCGTATGTCTTTGAATGTAGAATCTCTTAAAACGCCATCCAGCAGAATAGACTGCTCTCCACTGGTCAAACCTAGAGAATCTACGTTGAAATTTTGAAATCCACGTTCTATTTCTACTTTATTGTTTGGGTTTGAAAATCCATTTATAAACCATAGTTTATCATTATAAGAAATACTCGATCGCTTAAAACCAAAAGTAGAGGTATCATCAGTATCCAAAGTTTGATAGATGCTTAGGTTAAAGTTATCTTGTTTCAACTTACCTCCCTTAAATTCTGTTCTTACAAAAAGAGTATCTTTCAAGTTGACATTTATCATATTAAAATCTGAAATATCATAGGCAGAGGTCATGATATTTCCAATTTCAACATAAGAATTATATAATGGATTATTGGTATCTACCTGTATGTTTATAGATTCAAGTCTATTATCAAAAATATTCAAGAATGGTGATCTAAAATTCAGTGAGAAATCATTAGCACTAGCATCAATACTTCCTCTCATATAAGTATTTGGTGCAACTTCAATCCCTGGGAAAAACACTTCCACAATTTTATTATAGAAGTTCAGGTCAAAATCCACATACTGGTTATCAAAAATAGAATTTTGCTTAGTTTTAAAATATAAATTTTCTAAAGCTTCAGAAAAAAGCTTATCTAGTGTAGATAATTTAAACTCCCCTTCTAGTTTTCCACTGATCACATCTGGGCTGTCTATACTGATGGTTTGTTTGTCCTCCTCAAAAGAGGACTCTACAACAAGATCATCAAATTCAAAATTTTCTTTTGAATTTTTATATTTGAAAGCATTAAAATTTAGAGAACCCTTAAGGTCATCCAGAGAATTCCCAACAAGGTTAACATTCAATTTACCTTCAAAATCTGCTAAGTTGTCGTTTTTGATAAAATTTAGTTGAACTAAATTAGCATATTCTACATTTGCATTAAAGTCATAAGTATTTTCTTTGCCTGAAGCATCAATCATTCCTTCAAAATCAAACAAAAAATTTGGGTCTAAACTTTTCAGTGTTCCATTAAAGTATGGCGCTCTAAAACTTCCATTTAAGAAGATATCTGTATATTCATAGCCATTTATAAAGAGAGATTGAACGGTGCCTTTAGCCAGGGTGCTCAATGAATTTTTTGTAAACCCAGAGCCGTTTACATTAAAATTAAAAGAAGTAGTTCCTAAGGTTTTGATGCCAAACATCGTTGAAACGTCAAAATTTGAAACCTCTAAAAACCCACTATAAGAGACACGCTCGGGGGTTTGATAATTTTCAAAATTCAAGTTGAATAAAGCTCTACCTAATATGGAATTCATATTCATTTGTGCAAACAATTCATTTTTAGACAATTCCAATCTTCCAACCAAATTAGTAGTCTTGAAAGTTTTAAAATAAGATGGCAAGTTATCTTTTAGAACTTCAGGAAAAAGAGCCAAAACATCATCGTAAGAGGTGGTCATCACCAGATTATTTGCAGTCATTTTGAAAGGTGAATCACCAAAAGAATTGATGAGATTCAGCTTTCCCTCAATCTGTGTAGAATTACTCCCTTTGAGGTTTATAGATTCAAAAGTAAGGTCATTAAGCTGACCTATAGCTCTCCCCTTCATATCCAACTCCTGATCGTACCCAAACCCATGATAAAACCGACGTAAATCTGTGCTAGATATCAAAGATTTATTGAATTGAGCTTCCACATTGACCTTATCGAAAAAATATTTTAAATCCTTCCTGTCGAAAGAAAATTTAAGTTGTCCACCAATGTGAGAATAGGGTGTGTCCAATTTTAAACTCTCAAACACCATTTGCTGAGGCGTATAAGAAAATTCTGTACTAAAATCTTCAACAAGAGTACCTTGTTTTAAGATTCCGGATAGTTTACGAAGTTTAAAATCTAACTCTGGGCCGTTCAGCTTGAAGTTGGAGACGTTAAAATCTAAATCATTAATAAAGAAAACGGCATCATCAGACACATTTTTATTTTCAATAATAAATTCACTTTCAAGTGCTAAAACACTATTTATTTTGAGCTGAAAGGCTTGTTTCGATGTTGATGTAGTATCATTGAGTTTATCAATAAACTTTGAGAATTCATCAGTATCTTCATTTTTATAATGTTTCAGTTTGAACTTAAGTTGGTCAATTTCTGTGTTCGAAAAATGAAGGTTTTTTCCCGAGATATTAGTAAGATTTATCAAAGAAGTAGATAGCGATTTAGCATAGATTATGGTATCATTATAATCATCTCTCAATAATAGATCATTCACTAGTAATTCACCTTTATAATCAATGCTTAAACCTGAGACTTCAATGTTTGTATTATAACTATCATTGAAGGTAGATGCAAACTTATTGCCGTAGTAGGACTGAACTTGGGGAATCAAAAAAACAAGCACAATAAGCAACAGCAACAAAACAATAGCTGTGATAATTTTTTTTATGAAATTCCAAATAGATTTTAGCACTCTACTCTTATTTTTTTCAAAGATATAGCAAATACTAATCCAAAATGCCACCGATGAAGGGTCAAATTTAATTAGATTTGCTAAAATTATCCTATTGATGACAAAAGATAAAGATGTTTACATTTTAGGAATTGAATCCTCATGCGATGATACTTCAGCTGCCGTGTTTTGCGATGATAAAGTGCTGAGTAATATTGTAGCTACACAAGATGTACATAAAGCCTATGGTGGTGTTGTGCCAGAGCTAGCCTCCAGAGCACATCAACAGCATATTGTACCTGTAATAGATCAAGCCTTAAAAGTAGCCAAAATTGATAAAAAAGCCTTATCAGCAATTGCTTATACAAGAGGACCAGGACTTATGGGGTCGTTATTAGTTGGTAGTTCGTTTGCGAAATCATTAAGCTTGGCGCTAAACATCCCCCTTATTGAAGTCAACCACATGCAGGCGCATCTTCTTGCTCATTTTATAAATGAAACGGATAGCAAAGTACCAGAATTTCCATTTTTGGGGGTTACTATAAGTGGAGGACATACTCAGATTGTGAAGGTGAAAGATTATTTTGATATGGAAGTAATCGGAGAAACTCTGGATGATGCAATTGGTGAGGCTTTTGATAAGTGTGGAAAGATGCTTCAACTCCCCTATCCTGCTGGTCCAGAAATTGACAAGCTTGCCAAAACGGGGAATCCAAAGGCCTTTAGTTTTGCGAAGCCTAACGTAAAAGGTTTAGATTTCAGCTTTAGCGGGCTTAAAACTTCTGTGCTTTATTTTCTTCAGAAAAAAACTAAGGAAAACCCAAATTTCATCCCTGATAATATTGAAGATCTTTGCGCGTCATTTCAATATAGAGTAGTAGATATATTACTATCAAAATTAACAAAAGCAGTTAAAGAGACCGGCATCTCTCAGGTAGCTATAGGTGGTGGCGTTTCGGCTAACACGGGCATAAGAAATGCACTCTTAGAAAAACAAAACACATCAAATTGGGAAGTATTTATACCAAAGTTTGAATACTGCACGGACAATGCTGCAATGATTGGTATTGTTGGGTATCTGAAGTATAAAAACAACCAATTTACAGATTTTGCAACAGCTTCAAAAGCGAGGTATGCTATTTAAAATGAATCCAAAAAATACAAAAGAATTTCACAGCTGATGCAACTATTTTACGAATCAAATTTCACTAAAGAATCGTCGATAATCAGTATAAGTGCTGAAGAAAGCCGACATATTTCTAAAGTTTTGAGAAAAAATATAGGAGATCAAGTTTATATCACCAATGGATCGGGCTTATTAGCAAAAGGAATTATGAGAAGTAATCACCCAAAAAAATGTGAAATTGAAGTTTCTGAAATTCAAGAAAAACAAAAGCCAAGAACACATTTACACATAGCTATAGCGCCAACCAAAGCAAATGACAGATTTGAATGGTTCCTGGAGAAAGCCACCGAAATAGGTATTCAAGAAATCACACCTTTGCTTTGTGAGCATAGTGAACGAAAAGTGATTAAGAAAGAGCGTTATGAAAAGGTACTGCTGTCTGCTATGAAGCAATCTTTGAGTCCATTTTTGCCCAAGCTTAATCCACTTACCCCTTTTTCAGATGTTATTAATTCTGAATTTAATGCCACAAAATTAATCGCTCATTGTGAAAACTCACCAAAAGAAAAACTATCAAAATTATGTGTTGAAAAGAACCTAATACTGATAGGCCCTGAAGGTGATTTTTCTTCAACTGAAATTGATAAAGCCTTGGCTAATGGTTTCACTGCAACCTCACTTTCAGAATCTAGATTAAGAACTGAAACTGCGGGCATTGTCGCCTGCCACACTGTAAATTTAATTCAAAATTTATGAGACAAATTTTTATTTTGATATGGATAATGAATCTCGGAAGTCTCCAAGCACAAGAAATAGCCCTACTGAAATACGACGGTGGTGGCGATTGGTATAGTAATCCTACAGCTTTGCCTAATCTTGTAGAATTTACAAATGAATCTACAAAAAGTAGAATCAGCTCGGACATTAAAGAAGTGAAACCGGAAGACCCTGAGTTATTTAATTATCCCTTTATTCATCTTACAGGGCATGGTAACATTTACTTTTCTGATGAGGCAGCCAAAAATCTAAGAACATATTTACTAAGTGGAGGTTTCCTGCACGCCGATGATAATTACGGCTTGAAACCCTATTTCGACAAAGCCATTAAAAAGGTATTTCCTAATCGCAAACTCAAAAAATTATCAAGTTCTCATCCTATATTTTCATCCAAATTTGAATTTAAAAATGGATTGCCAAAAATACATGAACACGATGGTAAACCTGCCGAAGCTTATGGCATTGAAGATGATAAAGGGAAATTGATGGTGCTCTTCACATACGAAAGTGATTTAGGAAATGGATGGGAAGATGCCTCGGTTCATGGAGATCCGCAAGAGATAAGACTTGAAGCTTTAAGAATGGGAGCAAATATTTTGAAGTATGCTTTAGTGAAATAGAATGAGAAATAAACAACTACAGCATCATCAGGTTAATTTTAATAAAAACTCAGCAATTGAAATCAATTTATTATTGAATCAAATTGATAGCCCTGCCAATTTGGGTAGTATATTTAGAAACGCTGAAGCCTTTGGTGTAAAAGCTATCTGGATACATGAAGCCAATAAAAAAGAGCTGGAAAGTAACCGATTTAAACGAACATCAAGATCTACTGAAAAGAATTTAGATATTATATTTTATGATAACTATCAATCTGTATTTAAAGTTTGTAACGGTCTTAAAGTTGGTTTAGAAATTACAAATAACAGCAGGAATATTAAAAAATTAGGTGAGATTGAAACAGATCAGATTCTTTTGGTCTTAG
>Ga0102927_1000117_pt1 | contig 16923 bp, 8 predicted proteins | sample SalPon1_A_H2O_MG_FD_78208 | JGI IMG/M metagenome (GOLD analysis project Ga0102927, IMG submission 78208) | Salt pond water microbial communities from South San Francisco under conditions of wetland restoration - Salt Pond MetaG R1_A_H2O_MG | ecosystem: Environmental > Aquatic > Non-marine Saline... | reverse complement strand
GACGCCATTACCCACTGGAGCATTATTAGCTTCATTCCATTCCGGCCTTTGTGTATTCATCCAGATACCTGCTTCTACAACGAAGTTAGAAAACTTTGACAGCGTGGTTGCTAATATTTTTTCAATAAAATTAACATGGATGATTTTGCCGTTTTTTCTTAATAAAGCACCATCAGAACCTAATTCTTCTCTTAAATTTCTAATGGATTTATCTTCTTGATGATCAAATTCAATAGTGTCTTTTGGGTCAACAACTAATTGATTATAAGGTTTTATTTTGTAAGGAACATTAGCATATACAAATAGCTCTTTATCAAACAGTGAATTCAGTCTTTCCGGGTTGTATTGACAAAAAAACTCTAAAAATTTGAGTAGATAAATGATTTGGTGATCCCCCCAATAACCAATATAAGACCATGGATCGTCTGGTTCAATTACTTCCCAATCAAAGCCTTCTTTTGTAAGTCGATAAGGGTTGTATCCATCAAATGTACTTGCATTTAGAAACTTGAATATCATACCTTCTATAAAGGCAGGGTATGAGTAAGCTAAGCTTTCCCAATTTTGAAAAATATCCCTCCAGTTGCCTTCATAATCTAAAATCTTAGCACCTTCTTCATCTTTTAGATTGATTGAAAATTCATTCCATGGACGGCTGGGATCGCCATGTCTTCTGCTAAATTTCAATGGTAAATACTCTAAACAAAGTCGGGCCAGGTCAGGGTCTGTCTCCTGTTTAACTAAATCTCTGAGATTGTCTAATGAAAAAATATGTCCTAGCTGACCGATTTGAGCTTCATGTTTTTTTGCTATCTCATGATTTGCTCTTGTGATATATTTTATAAAATCATTATTCTCAATAAGGTAATTATGATCAAATATACCACCTCTCATGATGTTAAAGATGGTATTTGAGTAATGTCTAATATCTCTTAATTGATCGCTGGAAAATTGAAGCCCATCAGCCGCCGCAGTTAATCTGATTAATTTTTGTGTTCCGGCATCTATATCATCTTCTAATTTTTTAGCAAGCTTTTTATCATCATTGATTGCTGCTATAAGCTTTATAACAGAAGATTGATTATAATTAACATCTGCTACTATAGACCAGTTATTAGATTGAGAACTTTTTAAAGAAATTTTTTGATGCACAAAGTAAGCACCTTTTTCAGCTTTTATATCTTTCTCTTGATTTAAGGGCTTACTGTTTCTGAAATTTTCTAATTGAAGAGATGACAATAGATAGGTAGGCTTCTTAACCCCTAAACTCCATACAATATTTGCTTTTAATGATTCGCTAGGCTCAGCTTTATCTACAGGTATGGCGCTGAGGGCGTAAATACCCATGCCGGATTCATCATCTAATTCACATCTTTTGTAAGCATCTACCAGGTTTGAACTTTGAACCTGTAAGTCTTTATCAACATTTGCGGGTAGAATATTTTGCAATCCGTCTACACATTCTATCTCTATGGCTTGCTCATTTAGATTTTTAATTCTGGATTTTTTTACAAATCCAAATTCATCACTTGTATTCCATTCGTAGGAGAAAAGAATCTGAAGGTCATTGTTGATTTCTTCAAAAATCAGTTTATGACCATAAATACTTTTGTATAAATTTCTGGTTAAATTATATTGATCACTAAAGCGTTTAGAAAAAGGTTCCCAATAATGAAATCCATCATCAGTAGCGACTTTGAAAATCGTCTTACTGCCTGTGACATGAGCAAATTCTGTTACTTTATCATCTGTATAATAGGGAAATAAGGAATATTTAGCATTTTTTCTTCCGGCTGTTACTCCTCCATTACTGGAAATGAACATCCAGTGATTAGATGGACTTACCAGACTCATAAAAAAAGATCTTAAAGTATCAGCATTACTTATTTTTAGATAATCATCCTTGTTATACTTAATGATTTCTAATTGATTTTCATCAGGGCTTTGCTTTTCTAAGACTTGGTCTTTTATCATTTATATTTAAATTAATTGGTTATTTGTTTAACAATTTATTATGGTTTAAAAACTTTTATATAATCAACTTCAAGTGTTTGCGGAAAAACGGTGTCAGCTGAAGGTGAACCCACAAAAGTTCCACCTACGGCCATATTAAGCAGCATGAAAAATGGCTTATTAAACACCCATTCACCGGTAACATCATCCGGTGTAATTTGATTATAAAGCGCATCATCAATATAGAAGTTGATATAATTTTTATTCCATTCAATGCCATAGGTGTGAAAACCGGTGTCTAATCTATCATTATTTAGCTCAAAGCTTTTTGTGATAGCATTTCCGGCAGAATAGCCTGGTCCATGAACACTACCGTGAACAATATTTGGGTCTTGGCCTCGATATTCCATAATATCTATTTCTCCTGTTTGTGGCCAACTTACTTCATCAATATTGTCACCTAACATCCAGAAAGCAGGCCATAATCCGCGTCCCCAGGGCATTTTCATGCGGGCTTCAATTCGCCCGTACTTAATGTCAAATTTATTTTTTGAAATCATTCTAGCTGAAGTATAGCTGGAACCTTCAAATGATTCTTTCCGAGCTGTAATGATCAATTTACCATTTTCTACTTTTACATTCTCCGGTCTACTCGTATAATATTGCAGTTCATTATTTCCCCAACCGTTTTCTCCGGTACCTATTTCAAAAGACCAAAGCGAACTATCTATTTCACCACCTTCAAAGTTCTCCTCTAATACAAGGTTATCAAAAGTAGTGATTGTTTGCGTCTCTTCATCTTCACAACTTGCTATTAAACAAACTGTTAAGAGTAATGTTATTTTTTTTATCATAATTATCTTTATTAGAATTCTATTCAACTACTTTTATGTCATCAAAATAATAAGTTGTACCATCTCCGGGGACACCATCAATAAACTCAAAAAATACAACTATTCTTTGGTAATCAATTGAAGTGTCTATTACATCACTAAAGTCATATTCAAGTTCAATCCATTCATTAGATGTGGTTACATCAGCATCTATAAAAATTTGATTACCTCCACCGGCTTCTTCAAGTGCTAAACGTATAGGTATGTTTTCTTTTGGCGAGTACACCTTCATTTTTAATGTTTGATTTACACCAAGTTCTATAGGTTGATCAAGATCGATGGATGTTCCGGCAAAAAAATTAGCTCCATCAGTTTTAGTCGTTTCCATAACAGTTGCAGAAGTATTATTACCACCAGCAACCGGATTATTAACTATTGTGCTTTGGGCACCTTCAAATCCACCAAAGCTATAATTTGCTGTATTAGAAATCTCAAAATCAAGAGGAAGGGTAACGACTTGCGGCGTTATATTACCACCATCTTCTCTGTAAAAATATATATTGTCTGCATAAAATTCTGAAGGTGGAGTAGAACCGTTAACATCAGCTAATATAATTTGTCCCAAATTGGTTCGTGGATCAAGGTCTGTAATATCAAAATCGATTTGTATCCATTCACCCGATTGAAAATTAGAAGTAAAACCTTGAGATATGCTTGTATCATCACCTCCATCAAAAGCTGCATCTGCACCAAAATCAACCAGATCAATTCTAAGTCCTGTATTAGAAGGAGGATCATTAGGTAGGAAAATATCCATGTGTAAATGAGTAGCTAATTTTCCATTGATCGTAGGTACGTTTTGATTGAATTCGATACCTACAAAATTGAAATTCAAATAATACAGAACATCATTACCATTTACTGTAAAGTCTGAAGAAGTAGTCGTTTGAAAAGGCTGATAAAATCCATTGAAAAAATCAACGGGTTTGTTTTCATACGAATTACTAAAAATAGAAATAACACTTTGAGGGTCATGAGTTGGAGTAGGAGCAGCGTTAAATTGACCTAAGGATTCTACTGTAAAAGAGCCTTGGGCCTCAACACCACTTAAGGTTGCTGTTATGGTTGCTGTTCCACTACCTACAATACTTACTTCACCATCCTCATTTACCGTAGCTACTTCTTCGTCAGATGAACTAAAATTAAAATAAAAAGGGGTAATTGAAGTAGTAACATCACCCTGAGAAGCAGTGTTTAGCGTTTGCGTTAAGCCAGTAATATCCAGCGAACCTCCAATAAATGTTTGTGTTATTACATTTTCACTATTTTGTATTGCTGGCCTTGGCTGAGCTATAGTTCCTAATTTCTCGAATTTAAGATCGTCAATCCAAAAGGTGTAAGCTGCACCTCCCGTTTCGTCTGTACCGTCAGCATATCTAAACATTCCTCTTTCATTGACAAGAACTGACGGATCAGCTAATGGAATGATTATTTTTTTCCAGGTTGTACTTAGGGAGACAGCATTTAATGTGGTTACATATTTATTTTCTAAAAAATCTTCACCAAAACCAAATTGATCAACAACAACTCCTTGAGAAGCTTTTGCCCAAAAGGTTAAAGCATCATAATCCGTTAAGTTTCTACCTGTTCCATCAATTCTAAAAATTGCACCTGCAAAATTACCTTCTGGATCATTTGCATTTGGAATATCAAATCGCATGGAGGCTTCCCCACGATAACTTTCCTCATCATCTACGGTCCAGGCAGTTTGCTTAGAACCATCAAAAGGTAAGTAAAATTCAGTTCCCATTCCAACAGGTGAATCTGTGAATACGTCTGGTGTATTTGGGAACTCGGCTAAAACAGCATCTTCTGACACCTCTCTTTCACAACCAAAGCTTATCAACAATAAGCTTGCGAAAAGGCAGTAGTAATATAATTTGTTTATCTTCTTATTGACCATAATTTTTTTTATTTTCCAATGTTGATATGTATATACGTTCTAATTTCCCATTCCGATCCATCCGGAAAGCCAACTGGATCTAATGTAGGTTGAGGTGGAAATACGTTTTCTGGTGGAGTAGCTGGTGCATACCTTGGTGAATTTTCATCTAAGGAACGCCAAATTCCACGGATTCCTATTTTTGTACTTGGTAAAACAAACCAACCCGGTTTTTCTAAGGTAGTTGATACGTCTGCCATTAACTGAAGTGGATATGTCAGGTTAAAATCTCTATGATAATCAAATGGACCCCAATCATTTACTTTCATTTCTGTTTGCAATTTCACCTTTTTATAGATAACCCTTATATCACCGCCAAATCTTTTGATAAGGCGAGGGTCGCTACCTCTTGCTTGACCATTACCATAATACATGTTAGCAACAATACCTAGATCAGGTGTGAGCTTAGAAACCATTCTGGAATTCACCTCCCAAAGGTCTTGAGCGGGTACTGAATTAGGGAAGGCAAAAATGGAACGATCTGCTAAGAAACCAATATGACCATCCATGGCAGTAGGATGATGTCTATAAACAAAACCAGCATTCATAGCAAATTTAGCATCTTCAACTTCATCATTATTCCACTCATACATATAAGTTCCCGGTGTAGGGTCGTAAGTGATCAACATCTCACCTGCAGTTGTCTCTCTGTTTGAACGAACGACAAATGGATCTGATAGAATGTTTCTAAGTCTTCCAGGTGCTTGAACATCATTAGGTATAGGATCTACAAGCGGCTGTTGCCACATAAAATGAGGAGCTATTTGAAACTTTCCTGTGTTATAAGTGAAACCGGTTAAAAAATTCGTCTGGTTTCCACTTCCGGAATCTTTAAGTTTCCATCCGGTTAGCGTCATAGTTGCGTCAGCACCACCATTAGCAATGAGACCCATAGCTGCACCTTGAGCATACATATTGAATTTGCCGCCTTCGTAAACTACTTTAGCTTTTGCACCCCAATTATCACTTGATTCAATCTCATCTAAAACAACATTGCCATTATCATTTATATCTTGATAAGAACTTCCGTTTAAGGGACTACCGCTCCAAATTCCACCTAAGGTAAAATCAAAGCTTCCGAACTTTCTTTCAACCGCCAATGTTGCCCTTTCAGTTGGCCAAGGTGGAATAACACCACTTCTTACCTGATTTTGATCAAGTACTCGGGTACCATCTTCATTGAACTCAAGGTCAGTTTCTACATCCCTGTGATAAATACCAGTTAAATTATATTTACCTAGTTTTTTTCTGTACTTGATCAAGGCAGTAGGATTTGCGCCCCACCATAGCTGAGGACCGAATGCAGCTTTCACTCCATTGATAGGACCTTTACCATCTAGTTCAAAACCAGAGATCACCCCATTATAAATATCTAGATTAGGTCCGTAATTAGCTTCTGGATAAAGCCCAAAAAAGTCGCCTTCATATTGCCAGTGATAATGTCCAGTTCTATAGAATCCTTTTAGTTTAAAAATATCTGTTTCCCATTCATATTCAGCTTGATAAACGGTTAATCTGTTGTTATCTTCTAATACTGTTTCACCTTCAGGAGAATCAACAGTTATTGGTCTTGCTCTATTTTCATAAAACAGTTCATTAATAGGATTAGTTGCAACGTTTCCTACAATATTAAACTCCACATTAGCTCTCATATTTGGAGTTGGTCTTCCTTCAATTCCTACAAAGTAAGATTCCATATTATCAAATCCAGTTTGATTTGGATATGCATTACTTTCTGGGTTAGGATTATCAGGCGTCGTTAGTAGGGTTCCTCCAGTAGTAAAAGTAGTAAATTGAGCTGATAACCTACTTATGCTCAATTTCTCCTGACTACCACCTTTCAAAGCCGCTTTATCTCCGCGTGCTCTTAGGACAGCATCCATAATCTGAAGATTATCAAAGTAATTATTAATAAATTTTATACTAGTATCTTTAGCGTAAGGATCTACTTGATGCGCTTCTTTTAGTGCATAATAAGCAGCTCTTGGATAAAGGTCATACAAACCTTTCTCATTAGTTGGACCTTTGGCACAAATTCCAAACCACTCTTCATTCATATTATTTTGGCCTTCTGCATGATCAATGTAATAACCTGCGTTAGACCATGATGCATTACTATTATGCACTTCAAGATCTTCTGTTTGACCATATTTCCACCAGCCATCACTAAATTGGAAGGTAAAACCTCCTATAGAATTACCCGCTTTTCCTAAACCTGCCGCATTTTGATATATTTCTTTCCAATTGTTGACCATAAAGTGAGCCTGCATTTTTTGATCTTCCTGATTTTCTATTGCATTAAATGCATCGGCTCCAAATTCTGTAAACATGATAGGTTTGCCGTATTCTTTTTTGACTCTGTTGAAAGCATCACCAAAAGATTCCCCTCTATACATATTGGTACCATAAATGTCTACATCTGGGCATTCTTCAGCAATAATGTCAAGGAATAACAAATCTCCGTTACATATAGCAACAGGAACTTCATTGTTTATAGATTTAATTTTATTGGTAGCTTCATTCATCAAAGCATACATAGGTCGGCCTCGGTTTTCACCTACTGCTCGTTTTTGATCTTCCTCATCCGGGAAGTCTTCAGTTTCAGCACCTGCCCAAAACAAACCATAGTTGTTTTCATTACCTAATAAAAACATCAATAATCCGGGTGTTCCTTTATATTCCCTGGCTAGTTTTTCTACTTCTGATAATAATAAATCCTGGGTTTTAGGATCATCATATTTAGTAACGGGTGTCCATACACCATCGATAGTAAGACCATATCTACCAAACGAATGGTTCAACATAGTGTAAATACCATAGTTTTCATAAATATATTTGATCCATTTGGGTTGGATACCTGTATATACTCTAATGGTATTTACGCCCATGTTTTTGAGCATGCTCATCTCATCATCTAAAGCTGCTTTTATGGTGTTATCAGATTGCTCCCAAAGGCTGTAGTTGAAATTTTCACCTATAGGTACATAACTCCAGTTCATACCATTGATCATGAAATCTTCACCATTTACTTGTAAGCTCATTCCATTATCTTTATTAACGACTTTTACTTGTTGACTTTGCGCAAAAGCATTTAGACTTATTGCAAATAAGACTATTACTAAGAAGTTTTTAATCATAATATTAAGTTATTAATGTTGACAAGCATAATTATTTTGTTTTATGAATTTAATTTATGTTACATAAATTAAATAATTACTGATATACTCTTATGTAATCAATTTCCATTGAGCTTTCATTAAAATTCGGATCTACATCACCTACAAATGTACCGCCCATAGCTACATTTAAAATGATAAAGAATGGCTGATTAAACGGTAAACTCGGATCATTTATAAATTCGTGATAGATTTGATTATCTACAGCAAAAAGGATTTTATTTTCAGACCATTCTACGGTATAATTATGGAATTCAATAGATACATTATCTACACTTGTTATTTCAGAAACAGCATCACCACCTGAGTTATCAGGAAAATGCAAGCTGCCATGTATAACGCCGGGGTCATTTCCGCTATGTTCCATTATGTCTATTTCACCAGTATCAGGCCAACCTACCTGACTAAAATTGCTGCCTAACATCCATATAGCAGGCCATGTGCCATCTCCTTGTGGTAATTTAGCTCTAACTTCAATTCTTCCATATTGAAAATCAAAATTATTTTCGGTTTTTAATCTTGCTGATGAGTAATCAAAACCATTTGTGTTTTCTGCTCTGGCTGTAATTTTAAGCATATCATCTTCAACTACAGCATTATCTTCTGTATAATATTGTAGTTCTTGATTTCCCCAGCCATTATTGTTCCCTGTTTCATAGGTCCAAACGGACTCATCTAAGGAATTCTGATCAAATTCTTCTTCCCAAACCAGGTCTTCAAATTGGGAGTCTAGTTCATTATCTTGATCACCAACAGAGCCATCCGGATTAGTTGTAAATTTAATATACCAGGCTAAAGGGTCAGATTGTCCTGATAAGCCTCTAATATGTAAGAAATTTTCAGTTATCTCTAAAATTTCATATTTACTGGTATTGATATAATAGCTCATAAAACCGTCATCACTAATCTGAAAACTTGTACCTCTGGTTTGATCTTGAGGGACACTAGATTCTGATGCTAATAAGGAAACCATTTTTTGACCTGACACATCAAATGGTAGGCACTGGTCTGAGTCACCGCCACCGCCTCCAATATCAAGGAATGCAGCGTTAAAGAAGGTGATATCTTGATTAACATGATCAAAAGTTATATCCTGCCCATCTATTCCAAACGTAATTTCATCATTATAGAGACAATTAGCAAGCAAGCCAGGAGTAGCTGAGAAAAAATCAGGTGTAGGAGAATCTATTGGTCCAACACCCAAATGCCCCGCTTCTTGAGAAGCCACATACCATGTTTTAGATGACCCACCGGTTAAGAATTGCTTAGCTTCTTCATCTTCAAATAAGCTTAAAACAGTTATGTCTATAGATTTACTTACTGATGTTCCACCTATACCGGATGCTACAACGTTAACGGTGTAATCATTTAGACCATTTCTGGTATACTTTTTTTCAATTATACCACTTTCTGCTGAATCATTAGCTCCATCACCAAAATAAAAACGATAGTTCATTGCATTATCAGCTGATGCGCTGAAGATGACTTCACCACTACCATCTCCATTGGGATTATCTTCATCAGCACCTAATATTTCAGCTTCTATAGTTAAGTTGGAAGGTTCTACAACCTCACCGAATTGCTGATCATCTTCTTGGCAAGAGAAAATGCTTATTGTAAGTATTATTATTAATAAGTTTTTAATCTTCATAATCTTAATTTATATAATTAATATCGTCAAAATAATATTCATTCCCCTGACCTGCTGTTCCTAAATTAAAGAATACAATAGTTCTTTTTAGTTCAAAAGATGTATCCGCGCCGGAAAAGTCAAATGTTAACGTCTCCCATTGACCTGTTGTAGTTGTAGTTGCAGTGGCTTCAGCTGCATTATCAGAGTTATTGATATCTTCAAATTTTAAAATCACGTTTGTATCAGGAACAGCAGACCATACATTTAATTCTATCTGATCACTAATTGTGAAATCTACTGCTGTATTTAAATCTATAAAGGCAGCTGCAAAATCTTGAGCACCATCTGTTTTTAAGGTCTTAGCTACTTGTGCAGACGTATTTTCACCGCTAGGATCCGGATTAGCTTCTACATTAGTGGGAGCTCCCCCGAATTCTGTAAACTCATAATCTTCAGGATCACTTTCAAAATCTAATGGAAGCTCAACCGTAAAAAGTTGAGCTAATTGGATATTATCAAAGTAATAAGTTTCACCAGTTCCCGGTGTGTTGAAATTGAAAAACAGCACAACATTATCATAATCAACATCTTCTTCAATATCCGTAAATGTAAAGGTTAGCGTTTCCCATTCATTAGCTACTGTAGTATTCATCTCTACCTCTAAAAATTGATTTTCAGGATCTTGAGAATTTTCAATTTTTAGTAAAACCGGTGTACCGGCTGATGGGGAGTATACATCTACTGAAATAGATGAAGTGCCACTAAAACCTATTGGTGTATTGAGTGTTGCGGCAGTTCCAGCCCAAGGTTCGCTTGCAGCTACTTTTGTATAGCTCCCTACTTTAGGGCTGTCATTAACCGCATTTGAATCAGGGTTATCTACGATAGGTATTCCTAAATCTTCACCACCGCCAAAATTATTAAACGCATAATCTATTGTTTCGGATTCAAAATCAATGGGTAAAACTAAAGGATCAAATATTTCAATTTCTTCAGTATAAGTAGTTGTAGCTTCACCACCACTTAATGCTGTAAGCGTAACTGTATAAGTGCCCACTTCCTCATAAGTATGTGAAATACTTTCATTTAACATGAAAGTTGTAGCTTCATCACCTTCTTGCTCATCTCCAAAAAACACATCAAAACCAACCGCATTAGTAGCAGAAGCTTCAATGTTAATCGTAAAGGGATCATCAGCGGCTTTAGTTATATCAACTTCTAAATTTTCCGGAGGTAAAAAGGAAATGACCAGTTCTTGAGTAATCGTTGTAGACGCTCCATTAAGATTAAAACCACTTACAGATACATTATACGTCCCTTCCTCATAAATATGCTCTACACTATTACCATTTTGAAAAGCGGGCGATACTTCCGAGCCATCTCCAAAATCAATTCTAAATTCACTTACATTATTTCCAGAAGGCGTAATGCTTACCAGACCAGAATTATTCTGAGTAATATCAAAATCAACAGATATGTTTCCGGGTTGTCCTAGATTTACATTCTGGAGTTTATCTGCATCTTCACAACTCACAATCCCTATAAGCATGAACATGATCATTAAAGTCTTCAGTTTGTTATTCATAATATTTATCATAATTGTTAATAATCAGGGTTTTGTTCCCAGTTACCTTGAGAGAACTGTATCTCTTCAAGTGGAATAGGGAAGAGGTTATGCTTAGGTGCTTGAAATCCTTCTATTTCTTGCGCTGCTCTTCCGGTTCTTACCAGATCAAAGAAACGATGCCCTTCACCTACCAATTCTAGTCTTCTCTGTAAATAGATGTCATCCAGCAATTGTGAACCACTAGAATTAATGGCGTTCAAACCAGCTCTTTGTCTTACCTGATTGACATAAGTTCTAGCCAATTCATCATTGATACCCCCTCTGTTAAGCGCTTCAGCAGCCATTAAAAGTACATCTGCATATCGGATAGCTCTATAGTTGTTAGGGTGGGTTAAATTAGGATCAGAAGCCCTGTCGTCGTTCTTTCTGGGAATATATTTACGATTGTAAAATCCGGTATGCCCGGTTACAGGATCTTGATTACCTATTTGATAACTGGCATCTGTCTCTGCTGCCCAGGCTTCTATATCAAGTATAGAAAGTTGTTTTCTAAGGTCATTATCATTAAAGGCATCCACCACTTCCTGACGTGGTAAATTAAATCCAAAGCCAGAATCATAAACAGGCCCCGAATATTGACGAACACCGCTGAAACCTACCATAACATTTCCCTCTACACATTGTAAACATCCAAAACCGGCACCTTCAGTATTCGTGTATTGGATTTCAAACACGGATTCCGGGCTATTTTCATTGGCAAATTCAAAAAGCTGTAAGAAGTTTTCACCATCTTGTGTACCGAACAAGTGAAATTGGCCGGAATTGATGACTTCGTTAAGCTGTTCAGCACTTTGTTGGAACTTTTCTTGATACAAGAATACTTTACCTAATAAAGCTTGCGCTGAAGCTTTTGATGCTCTACCCACTTGAGGTGGTTGAACACTTAGATCAGAAATGGCTGCCTGGAGGTCATCTTCTATGTAAGCATATACATCTGCTACTGGAGAACGAGGAAGAGAAGTTTCCTCACCCAGCTCAAATTGTCCTTCCGGTTTGATCGGTATAGGGCCAAACCATTTTACTAATTCAAAATTAAAATAAGCTCTTAAAAATCTGGCTTCTGCAATAATTTGGGCTTTACCCTCAAAATCGATATTATCTTTGTTTTCAATAATAAAGGATGCGCGCTGTACACCGGCAAAGTTAAAATCCCATACATCATCAATATCTTGATTAACAGGTGTATGTTGCATTTTATCAACTTGTTGCCAGCCGACTACATCCGTAGCGCTTTCACCACCTGCATTTGTGTTATCTGAGGCAATTTCTCCTAGTATAACATTTAAATAAGTTGATTGTAAAATGTCATAACTTGCAATAAGCGCATCGTTATAATCTTCTTTATTATTAAAAAAATTACCTGATGTTACCGCAAATGGAGCATCTTCCTGTGTAAAGTCATCATTACAACCTACAAGGCTTATAACGAGTAATAATAATATAAATCTCATATTTCCTGTATTGTTCATTTTTTTAAAATTTTACGTTCATTCCTAATGAATAAGTTCTAGGTAGTGGATAAAAACCGGGATCTATGCCACCGCCTATCGGTGCACCACTTGAAGCAGTAGGATCAAAACCGGAATACTCGGTGAAAGTAAATACGTTATCTACTTTAGCATAAAACTTAACATTCTGTAATTTTAGCGATGTAGTTAAGTCATCAGATAGGGTATATCCAAGGTTTAAAGTCTGAATTCTTAAAAAAGAACCATCTTCAACATAATAATCTGAGAATAATTTGTTAGAAGTAGCACCTGCTGTAACTCTGGGATGCTGATTGGTGCTTCCTTCACCGGTCCATCTGTTCAATCTGTATCTTAAACGGTTTACATTAGGCTGATCTCTTTCAAAGTTTCTTACTATTTCATTGCCAACATTAGCAAAAGAATACGCTTTAAAGTTGAAATTTTTATAGCTGATACTCAAATTTAATCCCATGGTAACGTCTGGTATAGGGTCGCCGATGTAGGTTCTGTCGTCAGCATTAACCACTCCATCATTATTGATGTCTACAAATCGCAAGTCACCAGGTTTAGTGTCAGGACCAAGTCCGGATTGAGAAGCGTGCGCATCTATTTCAGCTTGATTTTGAAAGATGCCATCGGTCTTCAATCCATAAAAATACCCAATTGGAAATCCTTCTTGCATTCTAGAAGGAGGTAACTGCCCAACGCCAAATTGACCACCTCTTATGACATCTGTGCCGTTGACTTCTGTTACCTCATTATCAATGGTACTAAAATTATAACTAAAATTAAATGACCAGTCATCATCAATAGATTTACCATAAGAGACGCTTCCTTCATAACCTTTATTAACTACGGTACCTGCATTGATGGTTGGACCGCCTGCGCCAGGAGCAGCTACCCCGAATATTCCTGATACCGGTATATTAGGGATGAGTAGATCTTTTCTCTCGTTGCGATAGAAATCAAAAGTCATACTTAGTTGGTTATTGAATAGTTCAGTATCTAACCCAAGGTTTAATTTTTGGGCAGTTTCCCACTTTACGTTAGGATTTGGAAGCGAGCTTATGGCCTGTCCATTGGTTAATGCTTGTTGATCACCTAATACATAGGTTGCTTCTCCTTGCATGAGCCCTAAATATAGAAAGTCATCAATTCTATCATTACCTAATTCACCATAACTACCTCTTATTTTAAAATAGCTTACGGCATCCAAATCTGGGAAAAAATCCTCCTCGGATGCGATCCAGCCGGCACTAAATGATGGGAACCAACCTGTTTGGTTTTTAGGCCCAAATCTCAATGACCGATCTCTTCTTAGTATAGCTGTTAATAAATATTTGTCATTAAAAGTGTAATTTAATCTTCCAAAATAAGATAATCTTCTGGCTTCACTAACAAAAGAATCACTTGTAAGGTCTTCGCCTGAACCAGTTGCGGTTCCTATGTCTGCAAAATCAAATGAATTACCCGGAACATCTTTTCTTGATCCAAACAAGCCCTCACCATGAGCGCGGAAAACAGTCATACCTGTTGTGAATTTAAAATCATGGATGTCATTAAAAGTCTTGTCTATCGTGTTATAAATATCAAAGGTGTAATCGTAAAATTCCTGATGATTTTGATTTACTTGGTTCCTTGTACGATTGAATATCTTATTATCTCCAAAATTAAAAATTGGAAAGAACTCTCTATTATTCAGATTGGTATAGTTAAATCCATATCTTCCTGTGATCGTAAAGCCATCTAAATATTCAAGGTCTGCTTTAAAATTACCGCTTAATCGATTTGTTTCATAATCATTAAATGTTTGTTCTATTTGCGTGATCGGATTAATAACTTCTGCACCTAAATTGATTGTTCCACTAATATCATCCATGTTTGAATTAATAGTAGGTGCTATATTCACGGCATTGAAAAGTACAGAACCCAGTCCAAATGAGTTAATTCCTTTGCTTCTGTTATTAGTGAATATAACATTAGTACTTACTTTTAGGTAATCTCTTACATCTGAATTCACCGAAAGCTTAGCCGTTGTCCTTTTGAATCTTGACTTATCACCACCTACGATTCCTTTTTGATCTAGATGAGAAGCACTTATTGAATAATCAGTTGTTTTCCCTCCACCACTTACAGATATGTTGTGGCTCATTACTCCGGCAGTTTGGAAAGTCTCATCTTGCCAGTCAGTATCGTTCTCTATCGCGTTTAGATTTGTAAAAGGCAAATCTTGTCCCGCATTAGCGTAGCTTTCGTTGAGTAATAATGCATATTCGTTAGAATTAAGTAGCGGTAGCTTTCGGGTTGTTTCCTGAACACCAAAGTAAGTACTATAGTTAACCTGCGGATCTTGATTACGTTCTCCATCCTTGGTTTCTATAAGAACAACACCATTAGAGCCAATAGAACCATAAATGGCTGCCTCAGCTCCTTTTAATACAGTTATGGATTCAATATCGTTAGGATTTATAGAATTAAGACCGCCATCATATTGAAAACCGTCTAAGATAATGAGCGGAGCATTGTCACCATTAGTAGCTATGCCTCTAATCCTAATATTGGATTCTGCACCCGGAGAACCGCCCTGAGGCGTAACATTTACACCGGCTGCTGTACCCTATAGCGCTTGCGCTGTATTAACAGGCTCAATATCTTTTATACTTTCAGAACCAATTGAAGAAACCGAACCGGTAACATTTCTTTTACTACTTTCTCCATATCCTACTACTATAACATCTTCTAGTGTTTCTTGGTCGGCTTGAAGTTCAATAGTAAATTCTGTTTTGCCTTCAACCTTGACTTTTTCACTCTTAAATCCAAGGTAAGAAATAACTAAAGTAGCATTACTTGAAACGTTCTCTAAACTGAACTCACCATCAAAATTTGTAGTAGTGCCCATATCAGTACCCTGCACTTTTACTTCTGCATTAGGTAAAGGTATTTGACTAGAACCATCTAGTATCAAACCTGAAATGGATTTAGTTTGTGAAAACATACTAAAGCTTAGTATGCAAAAAATCAGAATTAAACAATTTTTAATCATAACATCTATTTGATTGATAAAATTAAGCTTAGATTTTAAAAATTTAATAATAAATGCACCTACAATACAACTACAACGTTTTAGTAGTAGCTGAATTTTAATTTTTATCCCTATTTAATTCAATGGTTTAGAATGTTTTGAGAGTAGTGTTAAAATTATATGATATTTAAATAAAATAGTATTAAAAGGGACTTGTATAGTTAATGTATAGGCTTTTTAATATCTTGTATAGCTGTTATAATTCTAAAATATAATTTGTTAAGCTCGCATTACGGTCTAAACCCATTTTTTTTCTTAATCGATATCGCTTTACTTCAACACTTTTAACAGAAATGTTGAATAATGGAGCGATTTCCTTTGATGTTAAGTTAAGGCGTAAATAAGCACATAATTTTAGGTCATTAGCGGTAAGTGAAGGATGTTTTGACTTTACTTTTTTTAAGAAATCCTTATCTGCATTATTGAAAGCTTCTTCAAAAAATTTCCAATCGTCTGTATTGTTTATATTTTTATCAATTAAATGTAGAACTCTCTTAATAGCATTTTGAGGTGGTTTAGTTTCTTTAATTTCTTGTTTTAGCCTATTCAAAAACTCATTTTTCTTAATCAAACTCATCGTTGAAATTGCCAATTCTCTGTTTTTACTTTCAACATCTTTTTGAAGCTGTTGATTTTTCACCTTCATGATTTCTTGCTGGGACTCCAGTTCTTTAAGTTCTAATTTTCTTTTATTGTTTTCTTTAATTTTTTGTTTTTGTTTTTTGTAGTGTTTTTTGTGCAATTGACTGAAAACTAATAGTAAAGTTATTAAGATTAGGATATAGCAAAATATCATCAGGTTAGAAAGCCAAAAAGGTCTGTTTATGCTAAACGAGTATTCAATATTATTAGAGCTTCTTTGTTTACCTATCCTTCCCCTGATTTTTAAGGTGTAATCACCAAAAGGCAGATTCTCAAAATTAATGATATTGCTTTTACTCCATTTACTCCATTCTTTATGATAGTTTTCTAATTTATATTGATACTCTGTTTCCATGTAGGGTTTAAAATCTTTGAAACTTACCTTAAATTTTAATGAATTCATCTGATTTTCAATCTCAAGAACAATATTATTTTTTAAAGGTAGTTGTTTTTGCTTTCCATTTTTAAGATTAGTTATTGTATCAGGATTAAGACCTAATCCTAAG
>Ga0102927_1000112_pt1 | contig 17041 bp, 17 predicted proteins | sample SalPon1_A_H2O_MG_FD_78208 | JGI IMG/M metagenome (GOLD analysis project Ga0102927, IMG submission 78208) | Salt pond water microbial communities from South San Francisco under conditions of wetland restoration - Salt Pond MetaG R1_A_H2O_MG | ecosystem: Environmental > Aquatic > Non-marine Saline... | reverse complement strand
CATATCCAGTGAGGTCATGTAGTCACCAACCCAGGCGTCCCACGTCTCGAGCCCGTGCTCGTCTACAAGCGCTTGTAGCCGCCGATTCACGACGAACAACTCCATCTGCGGGGTGCCACCCATGCCGTTGACGATCGTGAGGACCTCCTCGCCGCCGTCTACGTCCAGGTCTTCGAGGACCGACTCGGTCAGCGCGTCCGTGACCTCGTCGGCGGACATCACGTCGGTTCGTTCCGTGCCGGGTTCACCGTGGATACCGATACCCAATTCGATCTCGTCTTCGCCGAGGTCGAACGTCGGCTCGCCCTTCTCGGGTGTGACACAGGAGGTGAGCGCCATCCCCATGGTGCCGACGTTGTCGACGACCTTCTGTGCGACCCGTCTCACTTCATCGAGGTCGGCACCCGCTGCCGCCTTGGCGCCGGCGGCCTTATGAACGAGGATCGTTCCGCAGACGCCGCGACGTCCGGAGGTGTACAGTGAGTCTTCGACCGCGACGTCGTCGTCGACGACGACCGTCTCGACGTCGACGCCCTCCATCTCGGCCAGCTCGATGGCGGTCTCGAAGTTCATCACGTCGCCCTCGTAGTTCTTGATTACCGCTAAGACGCCCTCACCGGCGTCACAGGCGTCGATCAGCGCCTCAAACTCGTCGGCGGTTGGCGAGGAGAACACGTCGCCGGCGGCCGCGCCGTCGAGCATCCCGTCACCGATGTAGCCCGCGTGTGTCGGCTCGTGGCCGCTGCCGCCGCCGCTTACGACACCGACTTTCCCGTCAAGCGGGCCGTCATCGCGTACCACGACTTGGGTGTCCGGTAGCCGCCGGAGTCGGTCGGGATGGGCCGCTACCATTCCCTCGAGCATCTCGTCGACCACGTCGTCAGGATCGTTGATGAGTTTCTTCATAATGCAATATGATAATGGATCGTTATAGAAATAAAGTTACTGTGCCGCATCGCTGTCACGTTTGACGGTAGTCGGCCGATGGAGGGATGTGAGTGGTCGATAGAGACGTGAGTGGTCGATAGAGACGTGAGTGGTCGATAGAGACGTGAGTGGTCGATGGGGGGTGTAAGTGGCCGGTCACCACCGGAGCGACCCGGGGCGTTTTTGCCCGAACGCTTCACACCCCGGTGTAGTGACCGCCTTCGCCGTCGACCCCTCGACGTACGTTCTCTTCGTCCTCGCGGCCGCGACGCTGATCGTCGTTCCTGGCCCGGACACGTTGTTCGTCCTCTTGCGTGGTCTCGAGAGCCGGGACGCAGGGCTTCGCGCCGCCCTCGGTGTCACCGGTGGTATCTTGTTTCACACGACGCTCGTTGTCGTCGGCGTTGCGGCTGTGTACCGGACCGTTCCGGGCGCAGAGCGCGTGATACAGGTCGCCGGTGCGCTCTATCTCTGGTATCTCGGGATCGATACGCTCCGCTCTGCGGGCGACGATGAGTCCGGAGCTGCGACCGGTGGGGTCCGCGAGGGGTTCCTCGTCAACGCGTTGAATCCACAGGTCGCGCTGTTCTTTCTCGCGTTCTTGCCCGGCTTCGCGGCGAGCGCCGGCGGCACGGGAGCCGACGAGACGTCGCTCGCCGTCCTCGGCGTCACATACGCCGGGCTCACGGCAACGTACCTCGGCGGCGTGGCCGTCGTCGCCGACGGCGCCGCGGGGGCACTTCGCTCGCCGCGGGCTGGCCGGTGGCTTGACCACCTTGCCGGCGGGCTCCTTCTTGCGCTCGGCGGCTGGGTGCTCGTTGGGTGACCGGCGCGGACCGACTCGCGTGAACCGACCCGCGCGGACTGGCCGGCCACAAGCGGTAATTTGTCGCGGTGAGAACGGGCCGTATGGACCCGCGAATACGCGAACACGCCGAGACTATCGCGACGCACTCGACCGGCATCGAGGCCGGTGACACGGTCGTCGTCCAGCTTCCACCGGCCGCCGAGGACCTCGCAGTTGCACTCCACGAGATCTGCGGCGATCGCGGTGCACAGCCGGTGTTCCTCTCGTACTCACAGCGCGCAGACCGGGCGTACAAGCGCGCGGCGGACTCGTTCGAGGAGCCGGCACACCGCCGGGCGTTGTACGAGGAGACCGACGTGTTTGTGATCGCCCGCGGCGGCGCGAACGTCACCGAGGGTGCCGATGTCGCCCCCGAGACGAACGCCGCGTACAACCGGGCGATGGAGACAGTGAAACGTGAACGCCTCTCGAAGCGCTGGTGTCTCACGCAGTATCCGACCGCGGGCCACGCCCAGCTGGCTGGGACGAGCACGGAGGCGTACGAGGACTTCGTGTGGGACGCCGTCTCGATCGACTGGGAGTCACAGGGAGCCTTTCAGGCACAGCTGGTCGAGATACTCGACGACGCCGAGACGGTCCGGATACGATCGGGCGATGAGACGGACCTCACGATGTCGATCGCCGGCAACACCGCAGAGAACGACACCGGCGAGGCGAACCTGCCTGGCGGCGAGGTGTTCACGGCGCCGGTTCGCGAGAGCGTCTCCGGTGTGGTCCATTTCGACCTCCCGTTGTACCGGTACGGCCGAGAAATCGATGGCGTCAAGCTTCGATTCGAGGACGGACGCGTCGTCTCACACGCTGCCGACCGAAACGAGGAGCTGCTGACGGGCATCCTCGAGACCGACGAAGGGTCCCGGTACCTTGGGGAGCTAGGTATCGGGATGAACCGTGCGATCGACCAGTTTACCTACAATATGCTGTTCGACGAGAAGATGGGAGACACCGTCCACATGGCGGTCGGGTCGGCGTACCCGGAAACGGTCGGTGAGACGAACACGGTCAACGAGTCTGCAGAACACGTGGATATGATCGTCGACATGAGCGTCGACTCGGTAATCGAGGTCGACGGTGAAGTCATCCAGCGCGACGGCACGTTCGTCTTCGAAGACGGCTTCGAGATGGCCTGAATCACCGTCAGCTCGGGTGTGTCCTGCCGTTCGTCTATGGTGTGATACGTCGGTCTCGCCGCCCGCCTGCGTGTCGAACACCCGTCTCGCCGCCGTGACCCAAAGGCACATTTACGCGCGTCTCCTATCAGTGTTTAGCGAATGTCTCATAGCCCCTCACTACCGGACCGCCCGCGTCTGGAACTCGATCCGGAGATGAGCGAGGCGGAGCGCCTCGAGGCGATCCGGCAACACTATCAGCGGATCGTCCACGTGAACGACGAACTCGAAGACCGGCTCTCGCAGGCAGAGGGCCGCCGAGGCGACCTCAAAGCGGACGTCGACACGCTCAAACGCGAGAACGAGGTGTTGAAGACGTCGTCGCTGTACATCGCCTCGGTCGAAGAAATCACTGACGACGGCGTCGTTATCAAACAACACGGCAACAACCAGGAGGTACTGACACAGACGGCGACCCGGCTCGACGCCGACCTCCGTCCCGGCGACCGGGTCGCGATCAACGACTCCTTCGCCGTACAGCAGGTCCTCGACGACGAGACCGACTCGCGCGCACAGGCGATGGAGGTCACAGAGTCACCGTCGGTCGCGTACGCCGATATCGGCGGCATCGACGAACAAATACGCGAGGTGCGTGAAGCCGTCGAGGACCCGCTCGAGAACCCGGAGCAGTTCGAGACGGTCGGCGTCGAGCCGCCGAGTGGCGTCCTGCTCCACGGGCCGCCGGGCACCGGGAAGACGATGCTGGCGAAGGCGGTCGCCAACGAGTCCGACGCCACGTTCATCAAGATGGCCGGCTCGGAGCTCGTCCGCAAGTTTATCGGCGAGGGCTCACGGCTCGTCCGTGATCTGTTCGAACTCGCCGCAGAGCGTGAACCCGCGGTCATCTTCATCGACGAGATCGACGCGGTCGCCTCGAAACGGACCGACTCGAAGACCTCCGGCGACGCCGAAGTCCAGCGCACGATGATGCAGCTGCTCTCGGAGATGGACGGCTTCGACGAGCGCGGCGAGGTACGGATCATGGCGGCCACCAACCGCTTTGACATGCTCGATGAGGCGATCTTGCGACCCGGCCGATTCGACCGGCTTATTGAGGTACCGGAGCCGGACGCTGAAGGCCGCGCCCGAATCCTTGACATCCACACCGGCGATATGAACGTTGATGACGACGTTGACGTGAGTACGGTCGCTTCGGATCTTGAGGGATACAGCGGCGCAGACATCGCTTCGCTCGCGACCGAGGCCGGGATGTTTGCGATCCGTGACGGTCGCACCGAAGTGGTCCAGTCTGACTTCGAACGCGCCCGCGAGAAGCTTGCCGACGCAGAGAGCACCGACGAACAGGTCATAAACTACCAGTACTGAGCCGCCGACACACTGCCCTGTTGTCGCCTCCGCGTATCGCCGCCTCCGCGTATCGTTGGACTCCCGCGGCCGGTCGCGCTCGTAACGCATTACCTCCTTCGCCGTCGACGAACGAGTGATGAAGCCGATTCACGTCGCCGGCGGCGTCGGTGTCGCCGAGACTGCGATGGCCTCGTACGACGCCGCGCTCGCCGAGGCGAACCTTCACAACTACAACCTTGTCGCGGTGTCGTCTGTCGTCCCCGCTGACGCGACCGTGACGCGTGTTGAAGCCGCCCCCGACCTCGGACCCGCGGGCGGGGCGCTCACCGTCGTTGAAGCGCGTCGGACCGTCGGGCCGAGCGACGCGGTCGACTTCCGTGAAGGGGGACGGTCGGGGGCGACGGGATCTGCGGAGACGCGCGCACCCCGCCGTCATCCGGACGTCGCTGCCGGTCTGGGTTGGGCGACCGGTCCGGGACCTGGACTCTTTTATGAAGTCACCGGTGAGGACCCGGACGACGTTCGCGACCGGATCCACGCCGGCTTGGACGCCGGTGCAGCCCTCCGCGACTGGAATCTCACCGACCGTGCGACGCACGTGGAGACTGCGACAGCCGACGAGACGCGGTTTACCACGGCTGTCGTGATCGCCGCCTACGGCGAGGCAGAGCCGGTTGTGTGAGATACCCGAGCGCTCGATCGGGTAGAGCCGATCTGCTGGGCGACCCATGGTGTGGTTCTCGGTGACACGTGTCGACGACTTTTTACCGACGGTTCACATATCATTGTTGTCTTCGATGAACGGCAATAACCCGTATGCGGGATCGCCGGGCGTCACCGATGCCGGTGAACCCACGCCGGTCGACCTCTCGCCGGAACAGGAACGGCGGCTGCGACAGACGGTGGCTGGCATCGTCTCGCGCACCGAGTCGTACCTCCCGGACAGCTACGCCGTCGGCTCAGAGCTCTCGGTCGGTTCGAACGGCCCGCAAGCCACCGTCGCGGTGAATCCCCCGGCTGGCCACCCCGTTTCTGCTGGGTTCACACCCGACCGGGACGAGTTAGAGACGGGCATTGCCGAGGCCGACGCCGACGAGGTCGCTCGTGGGTTGGCTGCGAGCGCGGCGGCGCAGGTGATGGATGCTGTCGGCGACGTGACCCCGACCGCGAAATAAGCCGGCCACGACGAGCCGAATCCGTGGGATAGACGCCTAATTTGCCCGTGTGACACCCGGGCACTACTTTGTCACACCCTCCCCAACCGATTCACTACGTTGATGATGTCTGTGTGAGCGAGACGACTCCGCGACACACGGACACACTTTTCAGCCACACCCTCCCCAGCCGATCCACTACGTTGGTGGTGTCTGCGTGAGCGAGACGACTCTGCGACAACCGGACACACTTTTCAGCCACACCCTCCCCAGCCGATTCGCGAGTCGCCTGTGGCGACTCGCTCATCCCTCGCACGCGCTCGCAAGTCCGCCTTCGGCGGCCTGCGAGGCGCGCGCCACCGCAGTTTGACTATCGTCGCTCCCATCGCGGGAACCTCCTTGAGGATATCCGTTCGTGAAACCACCTGCTAACGCTACTACACGTCTCCAGCTTGCGTAGGCTACCGGCTTTCTCTTTGTTCGACCTTGTTCAACTCGATCAACAGCCGGAAGATGGCTTTCACGAGGTTCGCGTCGACGTCGAACTGCTCGGCGTTTGCGCCTGCGCGGTCCATCACGCGCGTCTCCTGTGACTCGTCGGTCGTCGGAAGGTCGCGCTGCGATTTCACCTCGGCAACGGTGTCGGCGACGTACGTTCGGCGGGCGATCAGTTCAACGATTTCGCGGTCGATAGCCTCGATCTCTTCGCGCAACTCGTCGAGCGTCATTTCTTCGGGGGTGGGTGTCTCTGAGCTCATAGGCTGTAGTCGATGGTGGCGCCATCGGTTCGTGTCGTCGTTCGTCGTAGTGTACCAGGGCGATCGCCCCAGCGCTCGGCAACCGCCTCAAGATCGGCGGTCGGGTCCGCATCCGCGGCAACCGCGACCACGCTCGGCCCGGTGCCCGACAGCGAGACGCCGGACGCGTGGGGCATCGCCTCCACTGTCGGGTCGGCGTCGAAGCCGAGCGCAGCCGAGAAGGCGAGTCCATTGACGGTCATCGCCTCGGTGTAGCGGCCGGCAGCGGCGAGGTCGGCGACGAGATCGGCCATCGGCGCGACCGCCGCACACCGACCGACGTCGGCATCGGCACTGAACGCGCGCGCTGGTGGTGTCCACACGAGGACGTCCCAGTCGACCGTCTCTCGCGACCGAAGCTCGTCAGCGTCGTTGTCGGTGAGACAGACGCCGCCGAGCATCGACGCGGTCGCATCGTCGAACGCGCCGGTAACCGTCACGCCCGTTTCACGGGCCGCGCGCACGCCGAGTCGACAGGCTGCAAGCCGGGTGACGTCGACGGCCGGGTCGTCTGGGTCGTCGCCAACAGTCAGTCCGAGCGCGGCACAGGTTGCGAGGACGGTCGCGTTGGCGGCCGCACTCGAGCTTTTGAGTCCAGCAGCGAGCGGCACGTCGCTCTCGGTTTGGACCAGACCACCCTCGCTGTCGCCCCACCGCTCGGTCGCGAGAGTAACACAGCGTTCTATCAGGGTGGTGTCGCCGTCCGGCTCCTCGGCGATGGTGCCGGTGACCGTGTCGCTGGCGGTGTCGAGCGTGACCGTCGCGCGGGTCTCGATGTCGAGCCCGAATGCCGAGCCCGCACCCGTCGCGAGCGCGTTCAACACAGTTCCCGCGCCGAGTGCGGTCGCCCGTCCCTCCATGACGGCACTCGCGGCGACCGGGCCTAAAGCGTTAGCGATTGCCTCGAGCGGCTCCGCTCTCGCACCGAACGAGGACCTTTTGACCGTCCCAATCTCATCTATCGGTATGTCTGCGTCCACACGCAGCGACGTGCCGCCGACCTCTATCGGCATCGACCTCGTCGACGCGGGAGTCGTCGTCGAGTACCTCGACGGTCGGACGACGCTGTACCGGGGAGTTCCCGAGTCGGTCGAAGGGACGGTGACGGCCGGCCCCGGCAAAGAGACCCACGTGCTCGTGACCGATCCAACAGAGACCGAAGGGGTGGTGACGTACGTTAACGACTATAGCACCGACGAGTCGATCCTTCGCGACTCCGGTGTGGGCCGTGTCGTGGTCGACGACGGCGAGACCGACGAGGTGTTCCCGGGCGTCGTCGTCGGCCGCGAGGGCCAACGCAACCGTGTGACGGCCGACCCCGACGTTGCGGGTGGACGAGTGTTCGTTTTCGTCGAGGACGGCTGGAGCGAACAAAGCTACGAAATCGTCGCCGGGCCAGACGCGGGACTCGACGCACACCGGTAAACTACCCTACCCTACTCCCTCGGCGCATACGCGCCTCGGTCCTTGAGGGTAGGGCTTTGATGTGGACTCCCGGCGATCAGTCGCCAGCAAGAGGCTGGTGACTCTCACCGTTCACCATCCCACCATTCAAACGCACGTCTACTGGTGCGTCTCCGCTCCCCGACTTGGGCGACGAACGGAGTTTGTGTGTCTCCTTCCGAACGTACCTCACGCCGATGTTCTTCGCCGCGTTGTAGTCTGCATTTACTTTGTACCTGCACTTCTGGCAACAGAACGCTTCTCCCTGCCGGTTGTCCTCGTGCGTGAACCCACAGTCCGTCCGAGAACAGCGTTGGGACGTGTGGTTCGGCTCGACTTGCTTCACGGAGACACCCCGTTCCGGGGCCTTGTACGAGACGTACTCCCAGAGGCGTCGGAACGCCCAGAGGTGGTGCCATTTCGCGTGTGGAAGCCGCTCTCGAATATCGGTCAACTCCTCGAACACGATCACGTCACACTCGTGTTCGACTGCTTCCGTGACGATCTCGTTGGCGACCGTGTGGATGTACTGGTTCCGCCATGCTCTTTCACGCTTTCCGAGTCGAAGCACGGCGTTGTGCGCAGCTTGCGTGCCCCGCTGTTGCATCTCGCCACGTCGCTTCTCGAACTCACGACACCAGTGATCGTAATCGTCTCCGTGCCAGAAGCGCCCGGTCGAGGAGACCGCGAGACTGTTCACGCCGAGGTCGATACCGAGGACTGTTTGGTGCTCGGTATCTCTCGAAACCCCTGCGCCCTTACCGTCATCTCCTTCGGAGTCGTACTTCCGGGTGGTGATGTGGAAATAGAACTCGTCATCTACTGCGTCGTACTGGAGCGTGCTCGCACGGAACTCGAACTCCTCGGACAGCACATACCGCTCGTACGGAGTGGGGCTATCCGAGGGAAGTTCAAACTCACACTCGACACGCCCGTTGACCGTCGAAAGTGAGACCTTATTCCGGTAGAACGTCGCGCTCCGCTTGTCATAGAGCATGCTCCACGACGTGAACTCCGGTTGGCTCACTCGCTTTCCGTTCTTCCACCGTTCGACGCATCCTTTGACGGCCTCGACGCCGCGTCGGATGGCTTCTTGAACGAGGTTCGAGGTGAGATCCGTTTCCTCGCGGAGTTCATCGTAGAGCGCATCCCGTGCGGTCGTGTTGGCCGTGACGCACTCGGCGTACGAGCGACCGGACCAACAGAACTCGGCGGCACGGTTGGCACAGTGAAGGAACTGCCGGGCGGATTCGTGGAGGTCGTCGCGGCGCTCGTCGGGAACGGCCAGTTTGACGGGCGCAGTACGTCGGACCTCCATATTTCAGATGTATCGCTAACGGTTCTTAAATACTTGGGAGTCAGGTCGTCGCAGTATGCCGGTTGTGTCGCACCATGTCGGTTTCCTCTCCGGCCTACTCGCTCACTCCGTTCGCTCCTTGAGGCCGGAGGCTCCACCTCGAAAATGCTGAATCCGTCCACCCCTACCGACCACGATATGCACTCATATCTCGTCGCCAGCCACGTCGATGATCGCGCGTTCGACGTCGCGGCGCACCGCATCGATCCGCCGGCCGACGGCAGCGACCGCGGCTAACACTGGATACGTGACTGGAAGCTCCTGATAGAGGTACGTCTGGACGTCGTCGGTCTCTCCGTCGAAGTGCATCGACCGCTCGGTGGCGGCTCGCTCCTCTTGGCGGTTCGTCGCGACCTTGTCACACCGACACTCGAGCACCTCGAGACGCGCTCGATGGGCATCGAGCGCGCCGAAATCCTGTTGTTCGACTGCCGTCTCACCGAGTGACTCGACCGACTCGTCCAGCGAGTGGAGCTCGTCGGCCGCGGCTCTCACGGATTCCTGCTCTCGATCGAGTACGGTCTCGAACTCGTCACGGGTTTCGATCGCTGCGGTGGTCTGTTCGAGGACCGATTGTCGGACATGCTCGTGAAGGACCGACTCGCGGGTGAGCGCGGCTGCGAGTTCCGGGCCGAACTCGGCGATGAGACTCGCCACGTAGGTGTCGTTGTACTCCTCCTCGTAGTGTGGGACGGACATTACCGTCGACCGGTAGGCGTCCCGGACGGCGAGCAGTTCGGTTCCCATCTGTGGCCGCTCGTGACCGATCGCCTGTGGGCTGGCTGACAGCCAGTCCGGTGTCACACCCGTCGATGTCGTCGCGGGGATCGCGTCGAGCCGCGACCGAAAGGCCGCGAAGGCCGCTCGCTCGTCATCCGTACGCCGTCGCTCGATACGGACAGTTCCGTGTGCGCGGCGCATCTGCGACAGCAGGGCCTTATTCCGACCTGCGACGTCTGCCGGATCGGTATCGTCGGCGGGTTCGGGTATGCCCATGGCAGTGGCCATCGGTCCACCCTCTTAGCCGGTTATATGTGGGCTCTAGACGGATTGCATTGGCACGGTATCGCTATATATTCGTCTTGGATTACCGCCCACTATGTCAAAATAGGCGCTTTGGGCCTCGAAACGCGGATATTCTGGGACCACAGTAATCTATATATCACTATCGTCTACTATACCCTCCCGTATATTCCTCATAGCATCGTATTTACACGGCTTCTACAGATACCCTGGTGATGGCACCAAGCCAGCCCCTGACCGAGGACGGAATCACTCGACGTCGATCACTCGCAGCGCTCGCGGGTGCCGGTACACTCGCGCTTGCTGGCTGTACCGAGACCGAGGGTGGCGACTCAAGTGGCTCGGACGATGCGAGCTCGAGCGGCGACAGCTCGAGTGATGCCGGCTCCGACGACTCGGGCGAGAGCGCCGACGCGAGTCTCTCGGGATCGATCAACATTGCCGGCTCTTCGACCGTCTTCCCGCTGATGACGGCCGTCGCGGAGGACTTCTCCGAACAAAACCCCGACGTCTCGATCGACATCAGCTCGACCGGGTCCGGCGGTGGCTTCGCGAACTTCTTCTGTGTTGGTGAGACCGATTTCAACAACGCGAGCCGACCAATAAAAGAAGAAGAACAAGAATTGTGTGCCGAAAACGGTGTTGAGTACGTTGAACTCGTCGCCGCGACGGACGCACTCACCGTCGTCGTCAACCCCGAGGCCGACTTTATCGACTCGCTCACTGTCGAGGAGCTCGCGACCATCTGGGAGTCCGACGCCGTCGAAACGTGGGACCAGGTCCGTGATGAGTTCCCGAACGAGGAAATCGAGCGGTACGGTGCCGCCGATACCTCCGGTACGTACGACTACTTCATCGAGGCGATCCTCGGCGAGCGCGGCCACACCGACGACTACCAGGCAACCGAACAGGACAACACAATTGCACAGGGCGTCGCCGGCAGTGAGTACGCCATCGGCTACTTCGGGTTCGCGTACTACTTCCAGAACCCCGACCAGCTCAAAGCACTCGGGATCGACGACGGTGACGGCCCGGTCGAGCCGAGCCTCGAGACGGCGTCAAACGGCGAGTACACACCACTCTCTCGACCGCTCTTTACCTACCCGTCGATCTCCTCGCTCGGTGAGGAACACGTCGCCGAGTTCGCGCGCTACTTCGTCGAACAGACCACGAACGAGGATCTCGTCGCCGGTGACGTCGGCTACGTGCCCGCCACCGAGGCGACCCAAGAAGAGCAGATGAGTGTGCTCGAGGACGCGATCGAACAAGCGCAGGGCTGATCGCCGAAATGAACCGGTGTATTGATTTACGACAGCGTTCCATACCCCCACACCTGTGACAGAGCGCACAGCGGGTCCGGACCTCACGAGACGGAGCGGACTCACACGACTGAAAGAAGGGACGTACGGCGGGTTCTTCGCCGCGTGCGCGGCGCTCACCCTGCTTACGACGGTCGCCATCTTCGCGACCCTGCTGTCGGACGCCGTCGTGTTCTTCGCAGAGGTACCGATACTGGAGTATCTCGGGGGCACCGACTGGAGCCCGAACCCGCGCGGTGGCGGTCAAACGTTCGGGATCGTGCCGCTTTTGATCGGGACGCTCGTCGTCACCGTGACCGCGGCGTTCATCGCGCTCCCGGTCGGCACGCTGACGGCGATTTACCTCAGTGAATACGCTTCGTCGAACGCACGTGCGATTCTCAAGCCGCTGCTCGAAGTACTCGCAGGCATCCCGACCGTCGTATACGGCTACTTCGCGCTGGTATACGTCACCCCGGCGCTGAAAGCGACACTGTTCCCAGAGATGAGCACGTTCAACGCGCTGTCGGCGTCGCTCATGGTCGGGATCATGACGATACCGATGGTGTCGTCGATATCCGAAGACGCGATGAGCGCGGTCCCAGATTCGCTCCGACAGGCCGGTTACGGCCTCGGTGCGACGAAGTTCGAGGTGTCGACGGCGATCGTCGTCCCGGCATCCATCTCTGGTATCGCCTCCTCGTACATCCTCGCGGTCTCACGCGCCATCGGTGAGACGATGATCGTCGTCGTCGCGATGGGCGCACAGGCGCGCATGCCGGCGGTCAACGAGCTCGCGTTCGGTATCCCAGTCGTCAATCCGGCCGACGTCCTGCTTGACTCGGGCATGACGATCACTGTCGCGATGGTCCAGATCGCTGGCGGCGACCTCGTCGGCGGGACGCTCCCGTACGACGCGATGTTCGCGCTCGGACTGACGCTGTTCGTGGTCACCCTGCTGATGAACGTACTCAGTGATATCATCGCGGAACGATACAGAGAGGAGTACTGATGGCGACAGACACGACCGACGTTGACGTCTTCGGTCAAGTGAGTCGGGTGCGCGGCGTCGCCTTCGAGTACCTGTCGCTTGCGGCGTCCGTGTTCGGGATTCTCGCGCTCGCGGTGTTGTTGGTGTACGTCACGATCGACGCGTTCGACCTGACGAGTGCAAGTCCGAGCTGGCTGTTGACGTATTTCGTGACGCTCGTCGGTCCTTACCTCGCGTTTTGTCTGTACAGCGCAGCCGACCGCGAGTTGACACGACGCGTGCTCGGCGTGCTCGGCGGTGGGCTCGTCGTCGTTGCTGCCGGCTTCACCGCCGTTGAGACGCTCATCAGACCGATACCACGGCTCTCGTGGCAGCTCGCGTACCTCTTTGCCGTCGGTGTTCCGGTGACCGGCTACGTGACCTACGTTGGTGCCCGCGGTCGCGCCGGGCAAGTCGGCTTCGGCCTCGTCGGGCGATTGCTCGGCGGCGCGGCGATCGGACTCGCACTCGGCGTGTTGTTTCTGGTGTTCGACCCGCGGCTGTGGTTTCTTGCGTACACACTCGGTGTCGTGCCGGCCGCACTGTCGTACGCGTACGGCACGACGCGATCAGCCTCACGAGCGGTGACGGCCGCGGCCCCACTTCTCGTCGCCGGCGTCGTCGTCGCCGTGCTGCTCCGAGGCGTCCTCCGGACGTACCCGACGACCCCGTACATCTACCTCTGGACGCTCGCAGTTCCGATCGCGGCCGTCGGTGGCTGGCTTGTCGCCTCGCGCTCGAGTAGACGAGCCGGTATTGTCGCCGGCGGCGTCCCACTGCTTGTCGCCGCCATCGGCGGACTCATAGGTCCGACGGGGCCAGTGTCGATCCTGGTACTCACACTCGTCGGCGTGCCGTGTGCCGTCTACCTCCACCGCGTGATCGAGCAGGGCCGAGGACTCACCGGACTGATGCTCCCGGTCGTTCTCGTCGGTGGCGCGCTCGCGGGAGCGCTGGTCGTCGAGACGTTCGGACTGGGGGCGCCCACCCCATGGCTGGACGGCTCGTTCCTCACCGAGGCACCCTCACGAAACGCCGTCGAAGCCGGACTGTATCCGGCTATCGTCGGCTCCGTGATCATTATCGCACTCGTCGCCGTGTTGTCGTTCGTGCTCGGCGTAGGCACCTCGGTGTTCTTAGAGGAGTACACTGCCGGCGGTGGCATCGTCGGGTCGCTGACGCGACTTGTCCAAATCAACATCGCGAACCTGGCGGCGATCCCGTCGGTCGTGTACGGGCTACTCGGTCTCGGCCTGTTCGCGAACCTGCTCGGATTCGGCTTCGGAACCGCCGTGACCGCGTCGTTGACGCTGTCGCTGCTTATTTTGCCGATTACGATCATCTCCGCACAGGAAGCGATTCGATCGGTTCCAGATGACTTGCGCCAGGGCTCGGACGCGATGGGCGCGACGCGATGGCAGACGACGAAGAACGTCGTCCTTCCGGAGGCGCTCCCGGGAATCCTGACCGGTACGATCCTGGCGCTCGGTCGGGCGATCGGCGAGACGGCCCCGCTCATCATGATCGGGGCGGCGACAACCGTGTTTAACGCCCCAGACAGTTTGTTCAGCAAGTTCAGCGCGATGCCGATGCAAATCTACGCTTGGGCGGGATTCCCGCAGGCCGAGTTCCGCTACGGCGTCGTCGCAGCGGGTGTCATCACCCTACTTGTGATCCTGATCGGCATGAACGGCACGGCGATACTGCTGCGCAACCGCGCAGAGCGAGGCGAGTAATCATGAGCAACGCACGAGAAGACACCGACGAACGCACCGACCGAGAACGAACCGACCGCGACACCAGGAATTCGCTCATCAAGACGGAGGTTCAGACCGACGCGACCGTGAACGAGGGTCCGGCGCCAACCGCGGTTGCCGCACACAACCTCAACGTGTACTACGGCGACGAGCAGGCGATAAACGACGTCTCGATGGAGATTCCAGAAAAGCGCGTGACCGCGCTTATCGGCCCATCGGGCTGTGGAAAGTCGACGTTCCTCAGATGTATCAACCGAATGAATGATATGATAGATGTCTGTCGCGTCGAAGGCGACGTCACCTTTGGCGGGAAGAATGTGTACGACGACGACGTTGACCCTGTCGCGTTGCGGCGAAAGATCGGGATGGTGTTCCAAAAACCCAACCCGTTCCCAAAGTCGATCCGCGACAACGTCGCGTACGGCCTCGAGATACAGGGGTACAGCGGTGATATCGACGCCCGCGTCGAAGAGGCGCTCAAAGGAGCGGCGCTGTGGGAGGAGGTGAACGACCAGCTCGACTCCTCTGGACTTGACCTCTCTGGCGGGCAACAACAACGGCTGTGTATCGCCCGAGCAATAGCACCCGACCCGGAGGTTATCCTGATGGACGAGCCGACCTCAGCGCTCGATCCGGTTGCCGCCTCGAAGATCGAGGACCTGATCGACGACCTCGCCGAGGAGTACACGGTCATCATCGTCACACACAACATGCAGCAGGCAGCTCGCATCTCCGACCGGACGGCGGTGTTTCTCACCGGCGGACAACTCGTGGAGTACGACAACACGACGAAAATCTTCGAGGACCCCGAACACGACCGCGTCGAAGATTACATCACCGGCAAGTTCGGGTAGGTGCCGCGTAAAACCTACCAGCGCCGACTCGAGGCGCTCCGTGAGGCCGTCCTCGAGATGAGCGCGCTCGTGTGTGATCGCTACGAACTGGCGATCGAGGCGGCGATCGACGGCGACGAGACCCTCGGTCGGCGGGTCGTCGACGGCGACGACGACGTGAACGAGCGCTACCTCAGGATCGAAGACGAGTGCGTCGCACTTCATGCCCTTCAACAGCCAGTCGCGAGCGACCTTCGGCTCGTGACGGCGTCGTTCAAGATTATCACCGACCTCGAACGTGTCGGCGACCTGGCGACGAACCTCGCGGCGTACGGGAGCGACGATGGACTCCACCCAGCCATGGAGTTCCGCGGCCTCGCCGAGTCGGCCGGCGACATGCTTGCCGACGCGATGGCCGCCTACGAGACGGGTGACGTCGACGCCTGCTACCATATCGCCGCCCGCGATGAGGACCTTGACGAGCGCTGTCGACGCGCCAGCCAGGCTGTTTTGCGGCACCTCGTCGAGACTGACCGTGCGCGCGACCATTCCTCGGAGGCGCTTGCCGAGGGGCTCGATGCCGTTTCGAATGGGCTCCTCGCGGTTCGAGACGTCGAGCGCGTGGGTGACCACGCGGTCAACGTTGCTGCACGGACCCTGTACATGATCGAAAACGACGACGAGCTGCTCTACTGAGCGAGGCGTGTGTCATCGTCTCGTGTGTACCACCTGCGTGCCGGCGACCACATCACCGAGTCGCCTGTTGCCGTCGGTGAGCACGGCGATTCCGGCACCGACCAGATAGAAGGCGGCTCCGTCGACGGCTCTGAGCACCGTCCTGACGGCTGCCGCCCGAAGCGTGCATCGTGAGCCGTCGCGCCCGAGCACCACTAGCCCGAAGAGCCGCTTACCGGGTGTCTGCCCGACAGTCCCCTCGAAGAGGACGTAGTATCCGAGGAACCACGCGGGACTGATCACCCAGAATCCGACGAGCGGGTTACTCAATAGCGCGAACATCGGAGAGCCGATGGGTCCAATAAACACGGCACTGAGCGGTCCGCCGAAGAGTCTGATGAGTCGGTCGCCGACGAATCCGAGTGCGAGTACGGTGATGACGACCAGTATCGAGATAAGAAGTCCGTCGACGATGAGCGCACCAAATCGCCGCAGCAAGAGATTCGTGTCTGTACTCGCGTCCGCGGGTGTTGTTGTCGATCGCATACGCAGGATGGCGCGGATTGTATTAAAACGTGATCGCCGGTCGACCGGGCGACCGACCGGCTCAGTCGCGGCCGGTGTCGACGCGCTGCCATCCGACCCATCGGTTCTCACCGTCGTCTTGTGCGATATCGAAGCCGCAGTCGGTGTACAACGACGTGAGAGCGTCGTCGAAGCCGACCGTGACCCGTCCCACCACCGGGTCAGCGCTCGCAGCAGCGACCGCGCGGACGACGAGCGCCGACCCGATGCCGTTCCCACGACGGGCGCGACGCACCGCGAGCGCGTCGATGTGAGCCGTGTCGGTTGCCGGCCGCGTCATGATGACCGCTCCGACGACTGCTCCGGTCCGCTCGAATCGAGCACAGATGACGGCGTCGGCCGCAATCCGTTCTGCGAGCGCCGAGACGTCCGTCTGTAACATCGCCGCGTCGAGCACGCGGACAATATCGAGGCGGTCAGCTGGGGTTGCTGGTTCGATCGAGACGCCGGTAGGAAGCGATTTGGCCGTGTCCGTCCGCGCGTTCGTGCTGATCTGTTCTCTCACCTCGGTGTCACCCCCACCCTGGATCAGCCGAAGCAGCCGGACGCGGTCGGTGTCGACCGTGGCGTCACCAGGCACGGGCGTCCCGTCAACGAGGATCGTCGTTTCCTGCGGGTGGTATCCGGCAGTGCGGATCAGGTTGGCGTACGTGGCGTCGTCGGCTACGACACACGTCTGTGTCTCACTGCCGACCACCTCGACAATCACCTGCATCCACGCACCTCGACGGTCACCGGCATCGGCTCACTCTTCGAGCCGATCACGGAGGAGCCCGTTCACCTGGCCCGGGTCGGCGCTTCCGCCGGTGGCTTGCAT
>Ga0102927_1000111_pt1 | contig 17043 bp, 17 predicted proteins | sample SalPon1_A_H2O_MG_FD_78208 | JGI IMG/M metagenome (GOLD analysis project Ga0102927, IMG submission 78208) | Salt pond water microbial communities from South San Francisco under conditions of wetland restoration - Salt Pond MetaG R1_A_H2O_MG | ecosystem: Environmental > Aquatic > Non-marine Saline... | reverse complement strand
GAGAGAGATGAGTGAGGGTGAATTACTTCAGATTGAAAAAGCTAGACGACTAGACATTACTGAGGATATTTATTATGATATTATCCGCCAGAAAACGGCTACGCTTATCGCTGCTTGTTGTAGCCTTGGAGCCGCCGCCGTAAAGCCTGGTACTGATCATGTGGAATCCATGCGAAGGTTTGGAGAGCTTATAGGGATGGCTTTTCAAATCAAAGATGATTTGTTTGATTATGGTGAGCAGAAGATAGGCAAGCCCACAGGTATTGATATCAAGGAACAAAAAATGACATTGCCATTGATTTATGCCTTGAATCAGGCTTCTAAAAAAGATAAGAGCTGGCTCATCAATGCTGTGAAAAACCATAATAAAGACAAAAAAAGGGTTAATGAAGTGATTGATTTTGTGAAATCTTCTGGAGGCCTTACCTATGCTCAAGCCAAGATGAAAGCTTTTCAAAAAGAAGCCTCCGACATACTTCAGCAATACCCAACGTCTGCTTACAAATCCTCTCTTCAATTGATGATTGATTACGTGATAGATCGCGAGAAATAAACTTTCAAAGGTCTAAACCTCACTGGTTTTTAAAAACCAGTGAGGTTTTTGTTACAGAAGACATTATTAATATGAGCACACTATATTAATACAATACACTATTTTTGTTATGTACTATAATTTTATTTTCAAAATATTGCTTCATTGATCAGTAAAACTACCATAGATAAAGTGTTTGATATTTCTCGCGTAGAGGAGGTTATTGGTGATTATGTTCAATTAAAAAAATCTGGATCTAACTTTAAAGGCTTGAGTCCATTTACAGAAGAACGTTCACCAAGTTTTATGGTGTCTCCAGTGAAGCAAATTTGGAAAGATTTCAGTTCTGGCAAAGGAGGAAATGTTGTGGCTTTCCTTATGGAGCATGAGCATTTCACCTACCCAGAAGCCATAAAACATCTCGCTAAGCGCTACAATATTGAAATAGAAGAAACCGAGCAATCTTCAGAAGAAAAAGAAAAGGCAAGTGAACGCGAAAGCATGTACTTGATTAACGAGTATGCTAAAACCTTTTTTATCCAGCAAATGCTTCATACAGACGAGGGCAAATCAGTAGGACTTAGTTACTTCAAAAGCAGAGGGTTCACTACAGAAACTATTGAAAAATTTGACCTTGGTTACTCTCCAGATGCTTGGCAAGCCTTTACAGACCAAGCCTTATCAAAAGCTTATAAGCTTGAATTTTTAGAAAAAACAGGCCTTACTATTGTGAAAGGTGAAAAGCGGTTTGATAGGTTTAAAGGTCGGGTGATGTTCCCTATCCATTCCATGTCTGGTCGTGTACTTGGTTTTGGAGGTAGAATTTTGACCAATGATAAAAAACAAGCCAAGTACCTCAATTCTCCAGAAAGCGAAGTCTATCACAAAAGCAAAGTACTTTATGGACTTTATCAGGCCAAGCAGGCTATTGCAAAGGCTGATAATTGTTATTTGGTTGAAGGCTATACGGATGTCATTCAGTTCAACCAAACAGGTATTGAAAATGTTGTGGCGTCTTCCGGCACCGCTCTTACCCCAGAACAAATCCGCTTAATCAGCAGGCTTACACCAAACATCACAGTGCTTTTTGATGGCGATGCAGCAGGATTGAGGGCATCTATCCGCGGTATAGATTTAATTTTGGAGCAAGGTATGAACGTGAAGGTGTGTCTTTTTCCTGAAGGTGAAGACCCAGATAGCTTTGCTAAAGCCAATTCAAAAGAAGAGCTACAGACTTATCTGGATAAACATGCACAGGATTTTATAAGATTCAAATCTTCGCTTTTAATACAAGATGCTGACAAAGATCCTGTGAAAAAAGCTGAAGTGGTGAGAGATATCGTGTACTCTATTTCCAAAATCCCCGATCAAATCACTCAGGAAATTTATATCCAGACGTGTTCTAACCTTTTGGAGGTTTCCGAAGAAGTTTTATTTAGTGCTTTAGCTCAAATCCTTGCTAAGGAGAGTAAAGAAGCCAAACGCGGGGCGAGGCAGAAATCACTTCAGGTAGTAAAGCCTTCACAACACGATGAGGTAGTTCCTAAAGTAGATCAGCAGTATGTTTTAGAGAGGAGTATTATTCAACTTTTACTTAGGTATGGCGACCAAAAAGCGCTTTTTGTAGATTATGAATTTGACTTAGAAAAAGATTCGTATATCGAAGTCAAAAGAGATTATGTGGTCTATGAAAAGATATTTATTGAGCTTCAGGATGATGAAATTGAATTTTCAAATCCTATTTTTAGAGAGCTATATGAGAAGGTTATAAAGATTTTTTCGGAAGAAGGTTCACTTAAGCTTGACGCTTTCATCAATCATTTACAACCAGAATTAGCTCAGGAAGTGACTTCCATATTGATGGAACATGAAAAAAACCAGTTGCATGACTGGGAGCGTCAAGAGATTTTTGTGATGGACAAAAGCATCATAGATCCACGCGAGGTGATGGAGACCATCTTGAATTTACGCCGTTTTCTCATCAGAAAAAAAGTCAATGAACTTAGTGAAGTGATACGGGATCAAAAAGAAAATGTGGACATCGAGCTCATGCGTGAAACCATGGAGTATAACGGTCTTGAGGTGCTGATTTCTAATAAATTAAATCGAGTTGTATAACAAAATACCGATTCATACAATCTATTTAAAAACCTTATATCCTTTGTTTTATGGATATAATTAATTTCTAAATTCCTCAGGAATTTCACATACGGGGATAGGTTGCATTTTGTGCTGATTGGCCTGATTAAGATTTTTATAAATACTAAGCACTTTTCTTTGTCTATCAGAAACAGAAGAGGTGTCGCCAGTAAATTCCATAGCCCATTCTAGCTCATCATAACTTGCCCCTAGTTGGTCTTCATCTGTTCTGCTATCCCCGAACAAACCATCAGTTGGTGTTGCATTTTGTATATCTTTTATTACATTCAGACCTTTAGCAAGTTCATAAACTTCGCTCTTCATCAAGTCTGCTATCGGGCTAAGGTCTACACCACCATCACCATATTTAGTATAAAATCCTACACCAAAATCCTCTACTTTGTTGCCTGTCCCTGCCACTAAGTAGCCATGAAGTCCTGCAAAGTAGTAGAGTGTTGTCATTCTGAGTCTGGCTCTAGAATTAGCTAAAGAAAACTCTTGCAAATTTTTATCAAGTATATCTGGTAAACTTGACTTGAAAGTATCAAAAGTTGAAGTTAAGTCCACTTTTACAGAGCCTACATTTCCGTACTGAGCTTCAAGATGTTCTATATGTGTTCTAGCTCTATTCACTTGGGATTCATGCTGGTGTATAGGCAGTTCTACACAGAGTGTAGGCTGTCCTGTTTTGGCACAAAGCGTAGAGGCTACAGCAGAATCTATACCACCAGATATCCCTATTACAAATCCTTTTTGCTTACTTTGTTTTAAATAGGCTCCTAGCCAGTTGGTGATGTAATCAATTGTTTTCTTACTATGCATAACACAAGTTTTAGGCTTTAATACTTACATTTGTATCAAATATAAGTAATCCATTTAGTAGTTCCACTTTATCTAAAAAAATATGAGATTTTGTTTGTTGTTGTTCAGTTTTGCACTACTTCTGTGGAGTTGTGACCAGCAGTCAAAATTGAATGCTGAGGCAGAAGCCTTAACTATTGAGGTTGATGTAGAACGTTTTGATGTTCAATTTGCCAAGACTTCACCAGAAGATTTTTCAGCGCTGAAGGCTAAGCATGCTTTTTTGTTTCCAGACCATATTCCAGATAGTTTATGGATAGAGAAAATGCAGAGTGAACTTCAGCATGAAATTAATACTGAAGTTTTGAAGTCATTTCCAGATTTTGAGACTGAAAGCCGAAGTATAGAGCGTTTTTTTAAATATGTGAAGTATTATTTTCCAAGGTATAAACTACCCAAAGTTTATACCTTGGCAGAAGAGGTAAATTATAGGCAAAGGCTTGTATGGGATGATGAAGCTTTGCTGGTGTCCTTGGATAACTATTTGGGCAAAGATCATAAGTTTTATAAAGGCTTGCCAGATTATATTGCCTTTCAGCAAGACAAAGATTTTATGATATCAAATATTGCCGAAGAATTTATAAGACAGAACCTAAAATCAAAGCAGTCCAGGACATTTCTTTCAGATATGATTTACTACGGCAAAATTTTGTATATGAAAGACGTGCTTATCCCCTTTGAACCTGATACCCACAAGATTTATTATTCAGAAGATCAACTTCAATGGGCAGTAGATAATGAAAGAAAAATCTGGTCTTTTTTTGTTGAACGAGATCTTATTTATTCTACAGATCAGCGCTTAGAAGATCGGTTTATCAGAATAGCTCCTTACTCTAAATTTTACTTAGAATTAGATAATGATTCTTCTCCAAGAATTGGCCGTTTTATAGGTTGGCAAATTGTAAGAAGATATATGAAAAAGTTTCCCAATACCAGCTTAAAAGAACTTTTAGAACTAAAAGCTGATATTATTTTTAAAAAATCAAATTATAAACCTTAATCATGATCGAAAAGAACTCTGAAATCAAAATCAATGTGACAACTGATGAAAATAGAATTCCAGAAAAACTAATGTGGTCTGCCGAAGATGGAGGCATAGACAATGAAGAGGCTAAAGCTGCATTTTTGAGCATTTGGGACCATAAAGCACAAGAAACACTGCGTATAGATTTATGGACAAAGGAAATGCCTTTGGATGAGATGAAGAAATTTTTTCATCAAATATTCGTGGGAATGACGGATACCTTCCAAAGAGCAACTGGTGATGAAAAGATGACAGAAACCATGAAGGATTTCTGCGCCTACTTTGCCGAAAAGCTAGACATCAAAGAAGGTAGTGGAGATGGAAAGTAACAAGGCTTTGTTTTTTGTATATAATGCTCACTCTGGCATGAAGCATTCAATATGGGATAGCATTCACAAACTATTAAGTCCAAACACCTATGAATGCGATCTGTGCAAACTCACCTATGGTCCTTTCTCTGAAAATAGAAGGTGGAAAAAATTCCGAAGTCAAAGCACTATAGAAATGAATTTTCTGCATAAGGATGAGTATCAAAAACTATTCAAATCTAAATTTGAAAAGCTATATGATCTTCCTGTGATATTGTTTCAGGATAACTATGAGTTGAGTGTATTGGTAGGAAAAAAAGAACTCGGCGAAATGAAAGACGTAAAGACCTTAATTGATACTGTACAGTCTAGACTCTAGCTATACCAGGCCATCGTTGATGTCTTGGATGTAAGACAAGATTTCATCTCTACCCGTTTGATGCGCAGAAGAAGTTATAAAATAAGGAGGAAGCTCTTCCCAAGTGTCCATGAGTTTCGCTTTGTATCCAGCTATGTTGTGTTCCAAGGCTTTTGGTTTTAGCTTATCAGCTTTTGTGAAAACCAAAGAAAAAGGGATGGCGTTTATCCCCATCCACTCTAGGAAGTCAAGGTCTATAGGTTGAGGTTCGTGCCTACTATCTACAAGAATAAATGTATTCACTAGCTGTTGTCTTTTTTCAAAATAAGCAGTGATGTATTTTTGGAAGGTTTTTTTCTCTTTTTTACTCACTTTCGCATAACCATAACCTGGCAAATCGACCAAGTGCCAATTATCATTGATCAAAAAGTGATTGATAAGTCTTGTTTTCCCCGGCTTACCAGATACTTTGGCAAGACTTTTTCTGCCTGTCAACATATTGATAAGAGAAGATTTTCCTACATTACTTCTTCCTATGAAGGCATATTCAGGAAGATGAGAATTCGGACATTTGGAGACCTCTGAATTGCTCATCACAAACTTTGATGTTTTTATTTTCATAAAGAAGCGGTGCTTAGAGTTCTCTTTTGGCAAGCCATGAATGCAGTAGGCTGTTGAATTCATCTGGATGTTCCATCATAGCGGCATGTCCACATTTCTCAATCCAAAACAACTCTGAGTCTGGAAGTAGTTTATCAAAATCTTTAGCCACCTCAGGAGGCGTCACCTGGTCTTGCCTCCCCCATATAATGCAAGTAGGCGTGAGCATATTTGGTAAATCTTTGGCCATATTGTGGCGTATAGCACTTTTTGCAATAGATAAAGTTCTGATGAGTTTACTTCTGTCATTCACTACAGAATATACGTCATCTATAATTTCTTGAGTGGCTACTTCTGGATCGTAAAACACATCTTGAGCTTTCTTCTTGATGTATTCATAATCACCACGTTTAGGATAACTTTCTCCCATAGCACTTTCGTATAATCCAGAACTACCAGTAATCACAAGACCTTTCACAACATCTGGGAACAGTTTTGTAGTCAAAAGACCTACATGACCGCCAAGGGAATTGCCTACTAAAATGACTTTTCCGTAGGCTTTAAAATCTATGAATTCTTTGACGTAAGTAGTAAGGTTTTTGATATTAGTCTTTAGTAATGGCATCTCATAAAGTGGTAATTCTGGAATGACTACCTTATACCCTTCTTCAGGAAAGTAATTCATCACCCCATCAAAATTACTCAAACCTCCCATCAGACCGTGTAAAATAACTATTGGAGTACCTTCACCTCTTTCAAAGTACTTAAAATCCCCTTCTTGCTTGATGTGTTCTTCCATTCGGTTTTTAGAATTTCAAAAATTCAAATATAAAGATAATTGTACAAGAAAAAACCAGAGATTTTAGACTTGTAGGTTCTTAGGATAATCACTTGCTTATGAGCTCTTTAAATGAAAATATAGTGCTCAATTGCTATAAATAAAATCCTAAAATAGCTTATTTTTTGGAATTATGACCTTTATCCACAGCTATTTAGCTTTCTGTAAATCTCTCATATCTATTGAATCTATTGCTTTGGACAAGTCTTAAAGTCTTCTAATGGAAAAAGTTATCCACAATGTGGTAAAAAGTGGTAAAAAGTGGTAAAAATTTCAATATATTTGAAATTGAAACCAAACCATCATGAATTCACTGATAGGAACATATGAATGCAAAGTTGACACAAAAGGGCGACTTATGCTACCATCTGGCTTAAAAAAGCAGTTGCTTCCTATGCTAGAAGAAGGGTTTGTTTTGAAGCGTTCTGTTTTTCAACCTTGCTTAGAGTTGTATCCTATGAGCCAGTGGAATGCGCTCATGGAGAAGATGAATGGGCTGAATAGGTTCAACAAAAAGAACAATGATTTTATAAGAAAATTCTCGGCTGGCGTAAAGATGGTAGAGGTAGATGCAAGCGGCCGCTTGCTGATTTCTAAGGACTTGATGCATTTTGCTTCTATCCAAAAAGAAATAGTCGTCTCCTCTGCAATAAACATTGTAGAGCTGTGGGATAAAGATAAATATGAATCTGTAGTGAGTGAATCTGAGGATTTTGCAGAGCTCGCTGAGGAAGTTATGGGTTTTGAAACTAATGAATGAAACGTATCACATACCGGTATTGCTAAACGATAGTATTGATGGCTTAGCTATAAAACCCAACGGGATTTATGTAGATGCTACCTTTGGTGGTGGAGGGCATTCCAGTGAGATATTAGCTCGCCTTGGAGATGAAGGTCGGCTTTATGCCTTTGATCAAGACCAAGATGCTTTGCAGAATAGCATTGATGATGATCGTTTTATACTTATTCCTGAAAATTTTAGATACATCAAGCGTTTTTTGAAACTAGAAGGTATAAAGCGAGTGGATGGAATTTTAGCAGATTTTGGAGTGTCTTCTCATCAGTTTGATGAGGGACAAAGAGGCTTCTCTATAAGATTTGATGCGGAACTTGATATGAGAATGGATCAGACATCTGGCAAGAGTGCTTCAGAGCTACTTAATACATATTCAGAAGAGCAGATTTCTCAAGTCTTATGGCAATATGGAGAAATCAAAATGTCTAGAAAACTGGCTAAAGCTATTGTGTCTGCACGTGTGGAGAATCCTATTTCTTCCACCTCTCAACTCAATGCTCTGCTAACCCCTTATTTTCCTCCTACCAAGGTGAATAAATTTTTAGCACAAGTCTATCAAGCCATACGTATTGAGGTCAATCAAGAGATGGAGGCTTTAAAGGAGTTTTTGCTACAAGCGCCAGAGCTTATTAAAGCTGGTGGTAGAATCAGTTTGATTTCTTACCATTCCTTAGAAGATAGATTGGTGAAACGTTTTTTGAGAGATGGTAAATTTTCTGGTGCTCCAGAGAAAGATTTCTATGGCAACTTGATAGTGCCTTTCAAAAAAGTGAGCAAATTGATAACGCCTACCTCGGAAGAGATGCAGCGTAATAATAGGTCTAGAAGTGCAAAATTAAGAATAGGTGAAAAATTATAATCATGTCCAAAGGCTTAGCTAATATTCTTAAAGGTAAATTTTTAGTTAGTGAGGGTGCTTTTACCAACTGGGCATTTATTGTGTTCTGTGCCATCCTTGCCATTATTATGATAGCCAGCTCTCATAGCGCCGAACGAAAAGTATATAAGGTAGCAGAACTCAATCAACAATTAAGGGAGCTGAGGAGCGAATTTGTCGATACACGCAAAACTGTCATGCAGCAGAAGATGGAATCCAACGTTGCTAAAAAAATGAGATTACGCTCCATCGGTTTATCTGATAAGCCTCCCTTCAAAATAACCGTAAAATCAGCAAAAAAATGACAACAGATAAAAGCATTTTGAGTCGATTTTATATAGTTGCTACAGTCTTTGTGGTCGTGTTTTTACTTGTAGGCTACAAGCTTTTTGATATCCAAATAGTAGAGGGGCAGAAATATAAAGACTTAGCACAACAAACGGTATATAGAAACTTTGATATTGAACCAAACCGAGGAAATCTTTATGATGCTCAGATGAATTTGCTGGCTACTTCTGTGCCTAAATATGATATCCGCTTTGATGCGATGACCGTTTCTGAAGCTAATTTTCAAAAATATACATCAGCTTTAGCTGAAGCGCTTTCAAAACAATTAGGCTCATCTAAAAATTACTACCTCAAAAAACTAAAAAAGGCCAGACAAACTAAAAACAGATACTTGCTTATAGCCAAGCAGGTAGATTATTCAGATTATGTAGCCATAAGAGAATTTCCGCTGTTTGACCTTGGGCCTTATAAAGGAGGCTTTATAGCAGAACAATCTACCGTCCGAGAAAATCCTTTAGGTAAAATTGGTGAAAGAACCGTTGGTTATGGAAATGTAGGCTTAGAAGGTGCTTTTGATGATTTTTTGAAAGGCAAAAAAGGAAGACGCTTGAAGCAGAAAATAGCCAAAGGCCAATGGAAACCAATAAGTGATGCCAACGAAGTTGAGCCAGAGGATGGCTATGATGTGATTTCTACCATAGATGTGAATATCCAAGATGTGGCACACCACGCTTTGCTTACGCAACTAGAGCATTTTGAGGCAGACCATGGAAGTGTAGTAGTTATGGAGACGAATACAGGAGAAATAAAAGCAATATCCAACCTAGGTCGCATCAAAAACTCTGATAAATACTATGAAAAATTAAATTATGCCGTATATGAAGCTCATGAGCCTGGCTCCACATTCAAACTCATGAGTATGGCAGCAGCTCTAGAAGATAAAGTGATAGATACCAGTACGGTGCTTGATACTGAAAAGGGTGTAGCCAGATTTTTTGATAGGAAAGTGCTCGACTCCAAGCGTGGCGGCTATGGCAAGATTTCAGCTGCAGAAGCTTTTGCTGTGTCGTCCAATACTGCTTTCGCAAAAATGATTTATGAAAATTATAAAGACAAGCCACAGCGTTTTGTAAATCGTCTTTATAATATGGGACTAAATGAAAAAATCGGATTAACCATCAAGGGTGAAGGCAAACCACACATCCCTCATCCTGAAGACTCTAATTGGTACGGCACGACATTGCCATGGATGTCTTTTGGTTATGGCGTGAGTCTCACATCTCTCCAAACCTTGACTTTTTATAATGCAATAGCCAATGATGGTGTAAAGGTGAAACCAAGATTTATCAAGCAAGTAAGAGATAAGAATACACTAATAAATTCTTACGCAGACCCAATTATAGAGGGGAGTATTTGTTCTAAAGAAACAGCTTACCAACTTCAAGACTTGATGAAAAAAGTAGTAGAAAATGGTACTGGAAGCAATATTAAGACGTCCAACTTTACAATGGCTGGTAAAACAGGAACTTGCCAAACGGAGTACTGGATAGAATCTGGGCGGTACATTTCATCATTTGTTGGGTACTTTCCTGCAGATGAGCCAAAATACTCCTGTATAGTCGTTATCCATAAGCCAAACCCTAAACTTGGATACTACGGAAGTACAGTAGCAGCTCCTGTATTTGCAAAAATTGCACAAAAAATTCATATCGATACTCCACTAAAAGACGACACCTCAATAGACTCAATCCAAGCAGATTTAGCTAATGAGAGCTATGATGAATATTACGATTTGTCTCAAAAGTATAAAACTATTATGCCAGATGTAACAGGCTATCCTGCCATGGATGCAGTATCTATACTCGAGAATTTAGGTCTAAAAGTGAACCTGATTGGTTCTGGCGAAGTTCAAAATCAATCTATAAAAAGGGGGACAAAAGTGAGAACAAACCAACGTGTAAATTTAATTTCAAGTTGAAACTACTTAAAGACATATTATATAAAGTTTCAATAGAATCTGTAAAAGGTTCTACAGCTGTACAGGTGAAAAATATTCATTTTGATAGTCGATTGATAAGACAAGGTGATGTTTTTGTGGCTATAACAGGGGCAGAAGCAGATGGACATTTGTACATAGATGCTGCTATTTCCAAAGGAGCAGTAGCTATAGTTTGTGAAGAACTGCCGCCTGAACTAGCTCCACAGATTACCTACATAGCAGTTAAAGATTCTAGAGAAGCACTTGCTTTTATAGCATCCAATTACTACGACAACCCCTCTTCAAATCTAAAACTTGTAGGCGTTACGGGAACCAACGGTAAAACCACGGTTAGCTCTTTATTGTATCAAGTGTTTAAAGCCCTTGGGTTTAAAGTAGGGTTGATTTCCACAGTCACCATCAAAGTAGATGATAAAGATTTTTCTACTAGATTGACTACACCAGATTCTATAACTATCAACTCCTACCTCAAAATGATGAATGAGGTAGGTGTAGAAATGTGTTTCATGGAAGTAAGCTCCCATGGTATAGCCCAACATAGAACATTAGGACTGGACTTTGTGGGAGGTATTTTTACAAATCTTTCTCAAGATCATTTGGATTATCACAAGTCGTTCGCTGATTACAGGAACGTTAAGAAACGATTTTTTGATCAACTCTCCACAGCTGATTTTGCCCTTACTAATGTAGATGATAAAAATGGCAAGTACATGCTTCAGAACACTAAAGCAAAAACGTATGGGTATGGTCTTAAAAACCTTACAGATTATAAGGTTAAGATACTGGAATAAAGCTTTTCTGTATGAAAACTAAACCTCAACGGGAATGAAGTTTGGTCAAGATTTATAGGAGATTTTAATGCGTATAATCTCATAGCTGTGTATGCCACAGCAGACTTGCTAGGCGTAGATGAGCTAGAAAATTTACAAACGCTGAGTCAGTTATCTCCAGTGGGTGGCAGGTATCAGCATCATATTTCGGAGACGGGTATTCATATCATCGTAGATTATGCCCATACACCAGATGCTCTAAAAAATGTATTAGAGACCACCAATGCTATCAGAACACGTAATGAAGAACTGATTACCGTAGTAGGTTGTGGTGGAGACCGCGATAAAACCAAGCGCCCTCTTATGGGGAAAATTGCGGGGAACTTAAGTACTAAAGTCATATTTACAAGTGATAATCCAAGAACAGAAGACCCAGATCAGATTATAGAAGCGATTGAAAAAGGCGTTGAACCTCAAGATACATCTAAAATTTTGAGCATAACTTCCAGAGAACAAGCCATCAAAACAGCTTGCAGTTTAGCCCATAAAGGAGATATAATTTTGATTGCTGGCAAAGGCCATGAAACCTACCAAGAGGTGAATGGACAGCGCACAGATTTTGATGATTTCAAACAAGTGAAGGAATGTTTAGTTCAATTTAATAAATAAGATATGTTTTACTATCTATTTGAATTTTTAGAAAACAATTACGACCTCCCAGGGGCGCGGTTGTTTCAATACATATCGTTTAGAGCAGCTTCAGCTATCATCCTTTCATTGTTGATTTCTACCATTTTTGGGAAGCGTATTATTTTATTTCTACAACGAAAACAAATTGGTGAAAGCGTAAGAGAGCTTGGTCTGGAAGGCCAGAAAGAAAAAGCGGGCACTCCTACCATGGGAGGGCTTATCATCATAGGGGCTACGCTTATTCCAGTGTTGCTTTTATCACAAATTGACAATATCTATATCATCCTTTTGATAGTGACTACACTTTGGATGGGAGCCATTGGTTTTTTAGATGACTACATCAAAACTTTTAAGAAAAACAAAGAAGGACTGAAAGGTAAATTCAAAGTAGTTGGTCAGGTTGGTCTTGGTTTATTTGTTGGTGCTGTGATGTATTTTCATCCTGATATTACTGTGCGTTCACAAAATAATATCAGCAAAACCGATACCATTCAGGTGAGTTCTGAAATTTCTCCAGAGGAAAAATCTACCACTACAACCATCCCTTTTTTCAAAGATAATGAGCTGGATTATTCCAAAGCTATTTCTTGGATAGGAGAAGGTGCAGCGGCTTATGCCTGGATTATTTTTATACCCGTAGTGATTCTTATCGTCACAGCAGTATCCAACGGTGCCAACCTAACGGATGGTATAGATGGTCTAGCAGCTGGTAGCTCTGCCATTATTGTACTTACCCTTGGGATTTTTGCTTGGGTATCTGGCAATATTGTTTTCTCAGATTACCTCAGTGTTATGAATATCCCAAGGTCTGGAGAGATGACCATTTTCATTGCGGCTTTTGCAGGGGCTTTAGTCGGATTTTTATGGTATAATACCTTTCCAGCACAAGTCTTTATGGGAGATACAGGCAGTTTGACCATCGGTGGTATCATTGCCGTAATTGCTATAGCAACTCGTAAGGAATTATTGATTCCTGTGCTATGTGGTATTTTCCTGATAGAGAATCTTTCTGTTATAATGCAGGTAGGCTGGTTCAAGTTGACTAAGAAGAAAACAGGGGTTGGAAGGCGTATTTTTTTGATGGCACCCCTGCATCATCATTATCAAAAGTTGGGTTTCCATGAGTCTAAAATTGTTGTGAGATTTTGGATTATTGGAATCCTACTAGCCGTAGTTACAATAGTTACACTTAAAATCAGATAAATGGAAAAGTTAGTTGTTCTAGGAGGTGGTGAAAGTGGAGTAGGGGCTGCTATTCTTGGCAAGTACAAATCCTATGATGTATTCTTGTCAGATTTTTCTGAACTAAAACCTAAATTTAAGGCTAAATTAAATTCAGAAGGCATACGATTTGAAGAGGGGGGGCATACCCTTTCGCTACTTACATCTGCTGATCTTATAGTAAAAAGTCCTGGCATTTCAGATGACTTATCACTAGTGCAGAAGCTTAGTAAATCTGGAATCAAAATCATTTCAGAAATAGAATTTGCATCTTGGTACACAGATGCCAACTTGATAGGCATCACAGGCTCCAATGGCAAAACTACCGTTACCAACATGGTTTTTCATATTCTCAAAAACGCTGGTTTGTCTGTCTCTATGGCAGGCAATATTGGTTTCAGTTTTGCAGAACAGGTAGCGACAAAAACTGTACATAATTATGTACTGGAATTGAGCAGTTTTCAATTGGACGGTATCGAAAGCTTTAAGCCTCATATTGCTATCTTAACAAGTATCACCCCAGACCATCTGGATAGGTACCATCACAACTTTGAGGAGTATATTCAATCTAAATTCAAAATAACTTTAAATCAAACCGAAGAAGACTATCTCATATACAATAAAGATGATGAAGTGATTGCAAAGTGGCTGGATAATCATAATACCAAAGCAAAGCTAGTCCCGTTCACTACTGCTACAATCGCAGAAGACCTCTCTGCCTTTATCAAAGACAACCAAATCAATATCAGTCTCAACCAAAATTTATTCAAAATGTCAGTATCAGATTTAGCCGTGAAGGGCGACCACAATACAAGAAATGCAATGGCAGCCTCTACAGCAGCAAGATTGTTGAAGATAAGAAAACAAACTATTCGCGAAAGTATGGAGAGCTTTAGAGGGGTGGAGCATAGGCTAGAGCAGCTTGAAAAAATTGGTAAAGTCACTTTTATAAATGACTCCAAAGCTACTAATGTGAATGCGACATTCTATGCACTAGATAGTATGAATGCTCCTACAGTGTGGATTGTAGGCGGTGTAGATAAGGGTAATGTTTATGAAGATTTACTTTCTCTAGTCAATGAAAAGGTAAAAGCTATTGTATGTTTAGGTATTGATAATCAAAAAATAATTGAGGTGTTTAGCAATTGTGTAGAGACTATTATCCAGACCTCGAGCATGGCCGAAGCCGTAACAGAGGCTTATGCCCTTACTGAAGAACATGATGCTGTACTACTCTCTCCTGCGTGTGCGAGTTTTGATTTATTTGAAAATTATGAGGACCGAGGGAGACAGTTTAAAACAGTAGTACAAAGTCTAAAAAAATAAACAGAAATGTCTGAAAATACAGGAATCAAAGCATTTTTTAATAGCATAAAAGGAGACAAATTGCTATGGTCTGTGGCTGCCCTTTTGGCTATCTTTTCGTTTATTCCTGTGTACAGTGCATCTAGCAATTTAGCTTACCTCAATGGAGCATCTGGTAGCACATTTGCTTATCTAGTGAAGCATTTTGTTCACTTGTTACTTGGGTTTTCAATATTGTATGCTACTCACAAAATTCCTTACAGGTATTTCAGAGGCTTGTCTATTATTTTATTACCTATTGTTATTGTACTTCTCATAGTTACTCTGCTACAAGGCACTACTATGCAAGGCGCCAACGCTAGCCGCTGGATACAAGTACCTATTGTCAACTTCTCATTCCAAACGTCCACCTTAGCCTCTGTAGTATTACTGATTTATGTAGCGCGGTATTTATCTAAAATCAAAGATAAATCTTATACTTTCAAAGATACTATTCTGCCACTTTGGGTGCCTGTTTTTCTTGTGGTGGGTCTCATTTTGCCTGCCAATCTATCTACAGCTGCTATTATCTTTTTTATAGTACTACTGCTTACCTTCGTTGGGGGCTATACCACCAAATACACAACTGCAGTGGTTGGTTTTGGTATTGTAGTGCTAGTCATTTTTGGTCTTACAGCAAAGGCCTTTCCAGATTTGTTTCCGAACAGGGTAGATACTTGGATCAGTAGAGTAGAAAGCTTTACTCAAGATGAACAAACCCGAGAACAATACCAAGTAGAAAAAGCAAAAATAGCTATTGCAACTGGCGGTATCACCGGCAACGGTATTGGCAAAAGTGTACAGCGTAACTTCTTGCCACAATCGTCATCAGATTTTATATATGCTATTATTGTAGAAGAAATGGGAATGCTAGGCGGTTTAGGGGTGATTTTGGCCTATATCTTTATGCTGTACAGAATAGCTATAATAGTCACCAAATCTGATTCAGCCTATGGACGCTTGCTTGTGATAGCAGCTGGTGTTCCTATCATATTTCAGGCTTTTGTAAATATAGCAGTAGCAGTAGAATTTCTACCTGTCACGGGACAAACTTTGCCTCTAGTTGGTAGTGGCGGGACATCCATCTGGATGACGTGCCTCTCTCTGGGTATTGTGATTAGCGTAAGTGCAAATAATGAGGTTAAGGCTGAAGCACACGCACAGCAGAAACAAAAAGAAGATGATTTAGCCATTGAAAACCCATTAGAAGTTTTAAGCGAAACACTATGAGTGAGAAACGATATATGATTTCTGGAGGCGGTACAGGTGGACATATCTACCCTGCCATAGCTATTGCTGAAGAATTGCAGCTCAGATTTCCTGATGCTAAATTCCTTTTTGTAGGTGCCAAGCACAAAATGGAAATGCAGAAAGTGCCTGAAGCTGGTTTTAAGATTGAAGGCCTTTGGATTTCTGGTATCCAGAGAAAGCTGAACTTGACTAATCTTATGTTTCCATTTAAGTTGATAAGTTCCATGCTAAAAGCAAGAACACTCATCAAACGATTTAAGCCTACCGCTGTTATTGGTACTGGAGGGTTTGCCAGCGGCCCTTTACTGAAGGTGGCCTCCATCCTAAAGATACCTACCCTTATTCAGGAACAAAACGCCTATGCGGGCATAACCAATAAATGGCTGGCCAAGGATGCGGATTCAATATGTGTGGCTTATGAAGGTATGCAGAAATTTTTTCCTAAAGAAAAAATTTGCCTCACAGGAAATCCAATTCGAAAGGATGTACTGGATATCAAAAACAAAAGAGAAGCTGGAGTAAAGCATTTTCAGTTAAACCCAGATCAAAAGACCTTATTGATTGTAGGCGGGAGTCTAGGTTCTAAGCGCATTAATGAACTGATAGCAAGTCAGTTGACTTTCTTTGCAAGTCAAAACATTCAAGTGTTATGGCAATGTGGGAAGATGTACTACGATACATACGCTACCATGAACTCTGAGACGATTAAGGTATTAAAATTCATTTTAAAAATGGATCTGGCCTATGCTACTGCAGATGTTATTATATCCAGAGCGGGTGCAGGAGCCGTAAGTGAATTGAGTTTGGTAGGGAAGCCTGTTATCTTTATCCCATCGCCCAACGTAGCTGAAGATCATCAAACTAAAAATGCCCAATCCATTCAAGATAAGGAGGCGGCGATACTGCTGAAAGAATCAGAACTAGATGATAAATTTGAGATGGTTTTTCAAGACCTATGGCAGGATGCTAATTTACAAGACACATTATCTAGAAACATTTTGACCTTAGCAAAGCCCAATGCCACAAAGCACATTGCTGACGAATTAGAACGTATTGAAACTATACTGAAATGAAAGAAATGAAGCTCTATAAAACTGTGTTTTTGCTCGGTATCGGTGGTATCGGGATGAGTGCATTGGCGAGATAT
>Ga0102927_1000109_pt1 | contig 17085 bp, 14 predicted proteins | sample SalPon1_A_H2O_MG_FD_78208 | JGI IMG/M metagenome (GOLD analysis project Ga0102927, IMG submission 78208) | Salt pond water microbial communities from South San Francisco under conditions of wetland restoration - Salt Pond MetaG R1_A_H2O_MG | ecosystem: Environmental > Aquatic > Non-marine Saline... | reverse complement strand
CTGCAAAAAGAATTAAAATCTGAATGTTATATTGGCTAGTAATTGTCTCGGCATTTGTGGAGAAATTGTAGTCCACCCTCTGAAATATGTTTCATCAAATGCGTTATTCAGTTTTAAACTTACCCGATAGGAGTTGTTTTCATAAAATAAACTTGAATTTGCTATAGTATAACCTGGAAGCAGGAATTCTCCAGTTGAAGCATAATTAATAGCAAACCTCTCACTTGCACCATTGAAACCTGCTCCCACTCCAAAGCCCTTAAGGATTCCATTTTGAAATTGATACGAGGACCAAAAATTATATAAGATTTCAGCACCGGCTTCTAATGGTCTTTTGTTTAAAATTTCAAGATTGTCAGTTTCTGTAGTTTCGCTATCATTATAACTAAATCCACCATGAAAGTTTAACCCTTTAACTAAGTTTCCGTTTATTTCTGCCTCAAACCCTTTACTTTCTTCTTCCCCACTCTGAATACGATTAAATGGAGAATTGGGATCGGTCATCACTCTATCTTGAACACTGATATCATAATAATTTAGAACCAAACTTAAGCGTTCATCAAGTAGATTAGCTTTCATGCCAAATTCAAATTGATTGGCTTGCTCTGGATTAAATGTTTGTAGTGTTTGTGGCCCTTGATCTGGATCTCCAACAAGTTGAGGAGCTACATTAGTAAAACTATTCTGGAAGTTTGCAAAGAGTGATAACTGATCTTTAATAGGCTGAAAAATTAGGCCTGCTTTAGGAGACAATTCTGTTTGCTCAAAATCATCATCAGGATCTAAAACATCCCCTTTAGAATTGAAGTGATCTAATCGAATTCCAAGCATAACTGAAAACCTGTCTGTAATATCTACAACATCTGACATATACATACTATAGATTTCAAATTGTGATTTGTTATTGCCTACAGCCTGAGAAGCTAATGCTTGATCTACTCCAGATGTGGACAGTGGAAAAGCATCTGTCTCTACTTCAGTGGTAAATGGATTATCATTTATCACAGTGCCATCAGGTTGCACATTCCCATAGAAGGCAAAGCCTGTATTTTGGCTTGATTCTGTAGTAGTGAAGTAATCCAACCCGACCACCATTTTGTGTCTCATGTCCAAAAATTTAAAATTCCCTGTAAAATTCTGTTGTACGTCAGTGGTATGAGTATTAGCACTTTGATCACTTATATATCTTGAAAATGTATCGCCTTGCAAAACTCCAAAATCGAATAAGTATGAATAGTATCCTTCAGTGGAAGTACTACTTTTTGACAAAAGCGTTTGTGAACGCCAGTTATTATTCAATTTGTAGTCCATCTCTAGACGGTAGTTTTGGGTAGGGTTTTTGAGGGTTAGATCATTGGAGGTAAAGGATAATTTTGTGTTGTAGCCAAGTTCGCCTAAGTTGGAAGATGCTTGTGGTGCACTTCGATTAAGAAATAAAAACATTGGATTTGTCTGTTCTGCCTGTGTGATTTCTCCATAAAAAGAGAAAGATAATCGATCGTTTACCTTGTAAGATAAAGAAGGAGCTATAAAAAAATTATTTCTAAAACCACTATCTTGAAAACTCTGTTCTGTATAATATGATGAGTTTAATCTAAAGTACATATTATTTTTAACTTCTGTATTGATATCAAGATTGATTTGATTCAATCCATAAGAACCAGAAGTATAAGAGACCTCGCCTCCATTACCCACATAAGGTTTCTTGGTTACAACATTTATAAGACCACCATAAGAAGTTACTGCATTACCAAACAATGTAGCAGAAGGGCCTTTAATAACTTCAATTCTTTCAATATTTGCAGGGTTGATTGTACCGTTTGTAATACCTGGCAACCCATTAACTAACTGTGGCTGAACTGAAAACCCCCTCAATGCATAATATCCAGCACCATCCCCACCTCGACCTGTAGATGTCCATAATTTTTCAATGCCAGCTGCATTTATTAATGCATCTTCGAGATTGGTAACAACTTGAGATTCTAGTAAAGCGTTGGTTACAGTACTATAAACTTGAGTATTTTCAATATCCCTTAAAGGAAGTTTGGAGACATAAGCTGTTTGTCTTCTAGAAAACTTATTGGTAAGGTCTGTGTTGATAACTATCTCATTTAAAATCTCATTACCCTCTACTAAAGTGATTTGATTTAAATCAATACTATTTAAAGTAAGGTCGATGGGAATAACTTTAGTTTGAAAACCAAGATGAGATAGAACAAGACTGTAGGATGCGGCAGTCAAATTATTAATTTTAAAAAAGCCATCAACGTTGGTCTCTACTCCTGTATTGGACGACTTAATATAGACGCTTACCCCCTTTAATGGTTCTCCATTCACATCTAATACTTGTCCAGAAATACTAGAGTTTTGGCCAAAAAGTAAAAGGGAAAAAATTAAACTTAAACCTGTGATTAATGTTTTCATTGCTTTTATTTATTTAGATTAATTAAATATAGTTAAGCAAATATAAACTGGAAAGTTTAAAAATCAAAATTATTTTTAATGGTTCTAAATAGTTTGATAACTAATTTGAAAATGGATGTTTAACTCGGAAATGGCATATGTAACTTGAATTGAGCTATTTTTATATAAAATGACATACTAAAAAGATTAATGAGCATTCAAAGCTTTCTGAAATGAAAGGCAGAATCTAAATCAAATTAATCCTCTATTTTTGTTATTAAATGGAGGTCATCAAATCTTATTTTAATTTGAAAACAACTTTTAAAGCATTACTCAACATATTTCCAAGACCGTTTTTGATTAGAATGAGTTTGGCCTTGAAACCTCTATTGGAAGTGGTTTACAAAGGGAATACTTATAAAGATCCCATCGACGGAAAAACCTTTTCTAAATTTATGCCATACGGCTACCAAAAACAGCGACCAAATGTGCTAAGCCCATCTACGCTATCACTAGAAAGGCATCGTTTACTATGGCTATACCTTGTCCAAGAAACTGACTTTTTTACTCGCGAACAGAAAGTCCTGCATTTCGCACCTGAACAAGCCTTTTATAAACGATTTAAAAAATTAAGACATCTGGATTATACCACAACAGATCTCAATTCTCCAATTGCTGATGTGAAAGCAGATATATGCAACTTACCTTTTGAAGATGATAGCTATGACACTATCATATGCAATCATGTCTTGGAACATATTAAAGATGACACCAAAGCAATGAAAGAACTGTATAGGGTCTTAAAACCTGGAGGAATGGCTATCCTACAAATACCTCAAGACCTCGACAGAAAGGTGACCTATGAAGATGACTCGATTACAGATCCAAAGGAGAGGTCCAAAATCTTTGGCCAATATGATCACTTAAGGATTTATGGCCGTGATTATTTTGATAAGCTAAGAAAAATTGGATTTCATGTGAATGAAGTTGATTTAACGTCAAAGCTGAGTGAGGAAGAAATTGATTATTATCGACTTCAGAAAGGGGAGATTATTCCTGTAGGCTGCAAAACAATTTAAAATTCTTCTAATGTAGCATCAAGAGCATCAGAGATAAACGTCTTCTGGTTGCCAGCGTCATCACTATAAATCAAAATTGCACTAATGTCTTTATTGGATTCAAGATAGGCTTTAGAGGGCTGTAATCCCATAGCCATAAAAGCTGTTGCAAAGGCATCAGCATCGGCACAAGTTTCAGCAACTACAGAGGCTGATAAAATATCAGTTTTTTGAGATTTTCCAGTTTTGGGATTTATGGTATGAACAAACTTCTGTCCTGAAGTAGAGTCCACTCTGAATTTTCTATAATTACCAGAAGTTGCAAGTGCCTGATTTCGTAGTTGAATCGCGTATTTCAATTCTCGTGAGCCGTCCTCTACTGGTGTTTCAATACCAATTTTCCAAGGGCTGTCAGAATCCAAATTTTTGCCATTCACAATCACTTCACCACCAATTTCTACAAGGTAATTCTCTGCCCCTCGAGATGATAAAAAGTCTCCGATAACATCTACTGTATAACCTTTGGCGATAGCGTTAAAGTCAATATATGAAGCAGATTCGAAGCTGATGGTAGAGTCATTATTGAGCTTTACCTTATCAAACCCAATAAAGTGGTACAAGGAATCTATTTGCTTAGGAGATACATTAGAAGTATAGCCTTCTGGACCAAAACCGTAGGCATTTACAAGCAATCCAACACTAGGATCGAAATACCCATCTGTGGCTTTATAGATACGCTTTGATGCTTCAAATACATATTGAAAATGCTCATCAACCACAACAGTAGAATCCCCAGCATTGAGTTTTGAAATATCAGACGAATCCACGTAGGTACTCATAGATGAATTTATAATAGAAAGAATAGAATCAATTTCAGAACTTGTAATTTGTAAATCAGAAAAATACTTTAGAGAGTAAGTGGTACCAAGAGCATTACCTTGAAGAGTATGGACAGAGCTTGGCTGGCTACATGAAATGACAACGATTGCACTGAATAGTAAAGCTATATATTTCATTTGATTTCAATTAAACCTGAATAATTCACAACATAATCCTCTTCGGAATCAACAGGCAATTCATAACTGATAGAATTAGCTATGCCAACTCCAGCGTAAAAAGTTTTAGCTTTAAAGGACACCCCATGCTTAGCAACTTTGGTCATCAACTCATTATCATACAAAACAGGGTTTTGAGGATATGCAATAGCACGTACAACTACAAAAATCAGTTTTTTATCTTTAGTAGCAACAAATTGTGGGTTCTTAGATTTTTTGCTATTCACTGCTAGAAATTCATAACCCAGTTCTTCTAAATCTTTACCCACTACATTCATGGCAAGATTATGAAGTTGTTGTTCGGAAAGTAAGCCCATATTGTTAGGTATAAAAAAACCCAAACAGATGATGTTTGGGTTTTGAGTAGTTATACTTTTTTATCCACCAAAATCATCAAATCTGATGTTTTCATCTGGAATACCGAAATCTTCACCCATTTTTTGAACAGCTTGGTTCATTAATGGTGGACCACAAAAATATAATTCTATGTCTTCAGGTTCTTCATGATAATTTAAATAATTATCAATAACACACTGGTGAATAAAACCAAGGAAACCATCGCCTTCACCATCCAATCCCTCTTTTACTTTCCAATTATCTTCCTCTTGTGGTTCAGATAACGCTAAGTAGAATTTAAAATTAGGAAAATCTCTTTCTAGAGCTCTAAAGTGTTCTGTATAAAATAATTCTCTTTTAGAACGACCACCGTACCAGAAGGTAACTTTTCTTCCAGTTTTCAAAGTTCTAAATAGGTGGTATAAGTGAGAACGCATTGGAGCCATACCAGCACCTCCACCTACATAAAGCATCTCAGATTCACTTTCGTTGATGAAAAATTCACCATAAGGGCCAGAAATAGTCACCTTATCTCCTGCTTTACATCCAAAGATATAAGACGATGCCACACCAGGATTTACATCCATCCAATCTCCTTTTGCTCTATCAAAAGGAGGTGTAGCAATACGTACATTCAGCATCACTCGCTTACCTTCAGCTGGGTAGGAAGCCATAGAGTAGGCTCTTTCCACAGTTTCGGTATTTTTCATCACAAGTGGCCATAGTTTAAAATTATCCCACTCTGTTTGAAATTTGTCTTGTTCATCTGGGTGTTCTTCTGGGTGCGCAGAAATGTCCATATCTTCAAACTTAACCTCACATGGAGGAACTTCAATTTGAATATAACCACCGGCTTTGTAATCCATATCTTCAGGAATTTCAACAATAAATTCCTTGATAAAAGAAGCTACATTATAATTTGAAACCACAGTGGCTTCCCACTTTTTGATGCCAAAAACCTCTTCAGGAATTTCAATTTTCATATCCTGTTTTACCTTCACTTGGCAACCAAGTCTCCAGCCTTCAGCTATTTCTTTTCTTGTAAAGTGTGGCTCTTCAGTTGGCAAAATAGCACCACCACCGTCTTTGACAATACATTTGCACTGAACACAAGTACCACCACCACCACAAGCGGAAGGTAAAAATAACTTGTTGTCACTCAAAGTTGATAACAGTGTTGATCCTGAACCCACTTCTAAATCTTCTTCTCCATTGACATTAATTTTAACCGGCCCAGAAGGCGATAATTTTGCTTTAGCTGATAATAATATTACAACCAATAACAAAATTAAGGTTAAAAAAACTGCAACACTCGCTAATATAACTGTCATAATCTTCTTTGTTTATAATTTAATTCCCATGAAACTCATAAATCCTATTGCCATCAAACCTGTTATAATAAAGGTAATGCCGAGTCCTTTAAGTGGAGCAGGCACATTAGAATAAGCAATCTTTTCTCTTATCGCTGCTATAGCCAAAATAGCTAAAAACCAACCTATACCACTTCCTAATCCATAAACGGCAGCACCTTCTATACCACTAAAATCTTTTTGCTGCATAAACAATGAACCGCCAAGTATAGCACAATTCACTGCAATAAGAGGTAAAAAAATACCCAATGAACCATAAAGAGCAGGAGCGAATTTTTCTACAATCATTTCAACTAGTTGAACCATAGAAGCGATGACAGCTATAAACATAATGAAACTAAGAAAACTGAGGTCAACGTTTGCAAATTCGGGACCTAACCAAGTCAAAGCACCTGATTGTAATAAATAGTTATCTAAAAGATAATTAACGGGTACTGTGATAAGCAGAACAAAAATTACTGCTAAACCAAGTCCAACTGCGGTCTTAACGGTTTTAGAAACAGCGAGGTAAGAACACATGCCTAAAAAGTAGGCAAAAATCATATTTTCAATGAAAATACTTTTAACGAATAAGTTTATTAAATCCATTTAAGAGGTTTTATTTTAATTTTCTTCTATTAATTTTCTGTTTCTTGCTCTCTGTATCCAGATCAGTACTCCAACTACAATAAGAGCCATAGGTGATAATAAAAAGAAACCATTATCTTCATATCCTAATGCATAGAGTCCTGTAGATTCAGCTAAGGTAACGCCTTTATGACCGAGGATTTCGTAACCAAGCAATTTACCAGAACCAAAAAGTTCTCTAAAAAACGCTACAATAATAAGGATGAGACCGTATCCAGCAGCATTACCTATACCATCTAAAAAGGATTTATACACGCCATTACCCAAGGCAAAAGCTTCTAGACGACCCATTATGATACAGTTAGTAATAATCAAGCCAATGAATATGGAAAGCTGTTTACTAACATCAAATGCATAGGCTTTTAGAATTTGGTCAACAAGTATTACCATTGACGCAACGACTACAAGCTGAACAATAATTCTAATTCTACTAGGAATTGAGTTTCTAAGAATGGAAATGATAACGTTACTAAATGCCATAACAAAAACCACAGCAAGAGACATAACTATGGCTGGCTTGAGCTGAACAGTAATAGCAAGTGCAGAACAAATACCCAAAACTTGAACAGTAATCGGGTTGTTGTCATCTAATGGATCTTTTAATATTTTTCTATTAGCCTTTGATAGAAAGTGTTCTTTTTCTTCCGAGCTTGATAAGAAAAGGAGCATTTCGCTTTTCTTTTTTTCTTCGTCGGATTGAGGCTTTTGATTTTTTTCTAGACTCATAATTATCGTGTTACAACTTTAATTTCCTGTTGTTTCTTAAAATAAGGGAGGTAATTTTTCAATCTCTTTTCTATCATTTCAGAGACACCATCACTTGTAATTGTAGCACCAGATATAGAATCGACCTTATTATCATCTTTAGCATTTCCACCGCTGTATCCTTTCACAACGTTGACACCTACAAGTTCTCCATTAGTATTGAATACCTTCTCATCAACAAATCTTTCTTGAAACCAATCCGTAGTAATTTCAGCACCAAGACCAGCTGTTTCTCCTTTGTGATCAAATACAACTCCTTTTACAGTGTTAGCATCATTTTTAAGAGCTATGTAGCCCCAAATAGCATCCCATAATCCATTACCTCGCAAAGGTGCTATATAGTATTCTGAACCTTCATAGTTAGCAATATACATAGGATAAGTTTGCTCACTTTCTGGTTTTGATAATTCTTTTGCTAAATCAACATCAAAAGCTACAACATTATCCTTTTCTTCACCATTAGAATTTAGAGCTAATTGTTTCGTGATGTGTTTATTGAATAATTCTTCAGCACTATCTCTATCGGTTTCTATTCCGATAGTGGATAGGATGTTTTGCATTTTTTCTTTTCTTACATTTTCCTTTTGCAATGGGCTTAATGAAGTGGCAGTGAACGATAGTGTTACTGCAACTATAATTACCATAGCTATTGCAAATATAAATGTATAAGCATTACTGTTTTTATTCATCTTATGCTGTTTTTACAGATTTCATTTCTAAACGCTTCTTTCTTTTTTTGATGTTGCCTTCTATCACGTAATGATCTATAGTAGGAGCAAATACATTAAGTAATAAAATGGAAAGCATAATACCTTCAGGATATGCAGGATTGAGGGTACGTATAAGAATAGCCGTTAGACCAATCAAAGCTCCATAGATCCATTTCCCTTTCATAGTCTGGGCTGCACTCACAGGATCTGTAGCCATAAAGACAATACCAAATGCAAAGCCACCAACAATCAAATGATTATACCAAGCAAAGTTTGTTAATCCATTACCTTCTACACCCATGGAAGGCAAAGCATTTAGAAGCAAGCCCATAGCTGCAGCTCCTATCACACCACTTAAAATAATTCGCCAGTCAGCAACTTTAGTCAATACCAAAAGAAGAGCGCCTGCTATTATACAAAGTGTTGATGTTTCAGAAATAGACCCAGGTATAACGCCTGTGAACATTTCAGCAGCATTATAAGCTACCTCTTTGTTTGCTGCAAGTGAACCCAAGATAGTTTCACCTGATATACTATCTACCGTTGATGCTTCACTTACCCAAATCTTATTACCAGACATGTAAGTAGGATATGCAAAAAAGGCGAAAGCTCTTGCTGTAAGTGCTGGATTCAAAATGTTCATACCTGTACCGCCAAAAGCTTCTTTACCAATTAAAACGGCAAAGATTACTGATAAGGCTACCATCCATAATGGAATATCCACAGGCATAATCATTGGAATAAGCAAACCAGTAACTAGATAGCCTTCATTTACCTCATGACCTCTCATGATAGCAAAAGCAAATTCAAGTCCCAATCCTACAGCGTAAGACACGACAATCATAGGTACTATTTTATAAGCTCCATGTAGGAAAGCTTCTAAGAAAGCTGGTGTTTCACCAAGTTGGTTAAAATGCTGATAACCAGCATTCCACATCCCAAAGATAAGGGCAGGAATCAAGGCTAAAACCACTGTAATCATTGTTCTTTTCAGATCTACCGCATCTCTAATATGAGACCCTTTCTTTGTGGTATGATCTGGCACAAATAAAAACGTGTCCAACGCATTGATGGCTGGTCTGTACTTTTCAAGCTTTTGTCCAGGCTCAAAAGGTTCTTTAATTTTATCAATTTTCTGTCTAATCCAATTCATAGCTATTATAAATTTATCCTACTTCCGTTATCATAATATCTAAACCGTTGCGAATGATGTCTTGCGCTTCAATTTTAGACGTGTTTGTATATTCTACAAGAGCAAAATCTTCTGGAACAACTTCATAAATTCCAAGATTTTCCATTTTTTCAATATCACCCGCCATACATGCTTTAAGAAGCTGCATAGGAAGAATATCTAAAGGCATAACTTCCTCCATTTCACCCGTAACAACTAAGGCTCTTTCTTCACCATTTAAGTTGGTATTCACCTCATATTTCTTTTTTGGAAACAACCAAGATAATGAGGTCTTTGAAGCTGAATGAATATTATTATCTTTAAAAGGCACCCAGCCAAACATTCTATGTTTATCGCCTTCTGGAATTACCGTAAGTGTATTTGAAAAGTAATTAAGGTGCCCGTCACTTTCCACTTTTTCGCCAGTAAGAACAGAACCACTTATTATTCTTGAATTGGGCTCAAAGTCTTTTAAAATAGAAGAAACCTCAGCACCTATTAGTGTTTTAAAATATTTTCTATTTGCAGCCGCTTGCCCCGTTACTGCTACAGTACGCTCGGCATTGTATTTTCCAGTTTTGAACTGCTCTCCAATAATAGCAACATCCTCAGGACGGATAGTCCAAACTACTTCCCCCCTATTCATAGGCTGCGTCTCATGTATCAAAGTGCCAACATTTCCTGCCGGATGAGGCCCAGAAATGGAGATAAGTTCCACGTTTTCAATGTCTTTTAGAAAACTAGCAGATTCTTTGTCAACTCCTAAGTAAACACTCCCACCGGTTAATTTTGTCAAGGCATTAATTCCATTTTGAAAAAAATCAATTTTGCCTTTTAGGATAACTTCAAAAGAAGCCGTTAACGGTGAAGTGTCATAAGCTGAAATATAAATAGCCTTTGGTGTATCATCAGCATTTGCAGGAATATCATAAGGCCTTTGGTTTAAGAAAATCCCTAGACCAGTAGAGAATATCCTATCCCTTACAGCAGGTGAATCTGCCTCCAAAGGATTTAAAACACCAAAATCTTTATATTGAATTTCATCATCTGCCTCGATGATAATTTCCAGAATTTTTCTTTTAGCACCTCGCTTTATTTCTTTCAAAGTACCACTTACAGGAGATACTATTCGAGTTTTATCTGAATACTTAGAAAATAAAACTTCATCTCCAGCCTTCATTTTAGCACCTTCTTTCAAAACCATTTTAGGTACCAAAGAATGAAAATTTGAAGGCCTTAAAGCTACAGTCTTGGTTTTCTGCGCTTGTTCAATTGAATTTTCAGCTTCTCCCTTCAGATTAAGCTTTAAACCCTTTTTTATTTTAACATCTATGGGCATCTTTGAATACAATTTATTTTGGATTGCAAATTTAATAATTTAACTTACATTCTTAAAGCAAACAAATCTTATAGTTATACTATTTATATTTAATCTAAATAATACTATGTTTATTTCAAATTTACTACTGAACAGGGTTTATGTCAAACATTTATGCTACATTTTAATAACTTTTATAAGTTTTTCAATTCATGGACAAACTACCTACGAAACACTTCCTCCAGATTTTATAAAAACTGTGGAGTTTTTTGGATCTTCAAATGAATTCAGTGGTACACCAATTCTAGCCCTCAACGAAAGCTTGACACTAAAATTTGACGACCTCACCGCATCAGAAAGTGATTACTATTATGAAATAGAACATTTTAATTTTGACTGGACACCCTCCAGACTTTCAAAAAATGAATACTTGGAGGGTTTTGATGACATAAGACTTTTTGATTTTAAAAATTCTTATACCACATTACAACCTTATACGCATTATGAATTGAACCTTCCCAACACAAACACAAGGCGCCTCAAAGTCAGTGGTAATTACATGATCAAAATTTTTAATGCTGATGAACAATTGTTGTTTTCGAGAAAATTCATTGTTTATAACAAGCTAGTCAACGTGGATGTTACACTAAGAAGGAGTAGAAATTTAGATATTATAGACAAGAAGCAAGTGGTCAATTTTGAAATAGGTAGAGATGATTTTATTTTTAGAAATCCAGACCAAACGGTGAACACAGTAGTTCTAAAAAACAACGATTTCAGTACTGCCATTTATAATCTTAAACCACAATTTATCCAAGGAAATAAATTGATTTACAAATACGATGAAGAAGCAGCATTTTGGGGTGGCAATGAATACCATAATTTTGATAATAAGGACATAAGACAAGGCACATCTAGAATAAATAGAGTAGAGCTTGATGATTTATACAACTCTATACTCTACCCCAACTTTGTGAGGCAAGGGCAGGCTTATACATTTTATCCAGATATAAACGGAGCATTCCGGATAAATTCAATGCAAGGAAACGATAAAGACATTGAATCTGAATATGCAAGAGTGCATTTTGAACTCCAAAGCAACAAAGACTTAAATGGAGGTGAATTACATTTATATGGACGATTTAATAATTACATTTTAGATGATACCACATTGATGAAAAGAGATAAAAATCAGACCAATAAATTTACTAATACGCTTTTATTGAAGCAAGGTTTTTATAACTATAAATATGTGTACCTAGATAGCAATGGAAATTTTGACGAAGGCTTTATCAGTGGCGATCATGATGAAACTGAAAACGACTATACCGTGCTGGTGTATTACAGAGAAATTGGGGCTAGATATGACAAAGTGATAGGAATAGGGCATGAAAATAGCAGAAATATCATAAATTAAGTTTTTATTTGCAGTATTAATAAAAGCTTAGCTTTCCGAGGTTTTTAGACTATACAAAATTCTTATATTTACATAAATTACAAAAACGAATTAATATTATGGGAAAAGGTTATTTTGAAGTACCAACTGCAGTAAATGAACCAATCAAAACTTACGCACCTGGATCACCAGAACGAGAGTCCGTGCTAAAAATGTATAAAAAAATATACAGTGAAAAGGCTGAAGTACCTTTATACATTGGTAGTGAAGAAATAAAAACAGGGCATACCAAAAGTATAAGACCACCTCACGATCATAAACATGAGGTAGGCACTTATCATACAGCTGAAGAACAACATGTGGAACTCGCAATAGATACCGCACTGGAGGCAAGAAAAAAATGGGCAAAACTACCTTGGGAACAAAGAGCCGCCATCTTCTTAAAAGCAGCAGATTTAATTTCTGGTCCGTACAGAGATAGAATGAATGCTACCACGATGATAGGGCAATCCAAAACAGTTTTTCAGGCTGAAATAGATTCTGCTTGCGAAATTTGTGATTTCCTAAGATTCAACGTAGAATATATGGCTGACATCTACAAAGAACAGCCAGAATCTGCTGATAATGAATGGAATAGGCTAGAACACAGGCCCCTAGAAGGTTTTGTGTATGCTATTACACCATTCAACTTCACAGCCATTGCAGGAAATCTTCCGTCTAGTGCTGCATTGATGGGCAATGTTGCTGTCTGGAAACCAAGTGATAGCCAGATGCTTTCTGCTCAAGTTATAATGGAAGTCTTTAAAGAAGCTGGACTGCCAGATGGAGTCATCAATATGATCATAGGAGACCCCGTTATGATTACTGATAAAATCTTGGCTAGAAAAGAATTTGCTGGTATTCACTTTACTGGTAGCACCAATGTTTTCAAGGGTATTTGGGCAAAAATTGGTGAAAACATTCACAATTATAATACATACCCAAGAATAGTAGGAGAAACTGGTGGTAAAGATTTTATTGTAGCTCATAAGTCTGCAGATGCACAAGTTGTGGCTACGGCGCTACTAAGAGGTGCTTTTGAGTTTCAAGGACAAAAATGTAGTGCAGCCTCCAGAGCATATATATCGAGTAGCTTATGGCCAGAGGTGAAGGAAAAACTCATAAATGATGTGAAATCTATAAAAATGGGACCTACTGGAGATTTGAGTAATTTCATAGGTGCAGTCATACATGAGCAATCTTTTGACAAACTTTCAGGCTACATCAATAAAGCTAAAAAAAGCGAAGATGCCGAAATAATAGTAGGTGGGAATTATGATAAATCTGAAGGTTATTTCATAGAACCTACTGTGATTGTCACCACAAACCCTCAATATGAGACTATGGTAGAGGAGCTTTTTGGCCCAGTCCTGACACTTTATGTATATGATGATGACAAGTTTGAAGAAACGCTTCATGTTGTAGATAACACGAGTCAATATGGCCTTACGGGATCCATTATATCTACAGATCGCTATGCCGCTGCAAAAGCCACAGATATTTTGCAAAATTCTGCAGGTAATTTCTACATCAATGATAAATGCACGGGGGCTGTTGTAGGACGACAACCGTTTGGTGGGGCTAGAAACAGTGGCACCAATGACAAAGCAGGCTCCAAATTCAACTTACTCAGATGGTCATCACCAAGGTTGATAAAGGAAACCTTTGTGCCGGCTACAGATTATAGATATCCACATATGGGTTAACCAGTTTTTTAGAAATAGACAAGTCCTCAATTTCAAAATTGAGGACTTTTTTTGTTAATATCGTTTAACCTCTGTATTTCATTGGGAGGTAAACCACTTTTTTGGTCTCAAAGAAATCTTCTTCAAAAACTCTAGCTAAATCAAAAACCTCAACCGTGCGATAAGGACTTAGTTCTTCAGACAAATCCCCACCCTTTAGATAAAGAATTCCATTTTTTCTGTCATGGGCTGAAGTTTTGGCGATCTTACCTTTCACCCAATGCACAAAACTTGGCATCACGGCCACAGCCCTACTTACAATAAAATCAAATTCACCTGATATCTGCTCTACCCTATCGTTAACAGCTGTAACATTTTGCAAGCCTAAAGCATCAGTAACTTCCTCTACAACTTTTATTTTTTTACCAATACTATCCACCAGTGTAAACTGAGTTTCAGGAAACAAAATAGCTAGTGGAATACCAGGGAAGCCACCACCAGTGCCTACATCTAAAATTTTAGCACCTGACTTGAAAGATTGAATCTTAGCAATACCAAGACTATGAAGAACATGCCTTAAGTATATGTCGTCAATATCTTTCCTAGATACTACATTGATCTTTTGATTCCAGTCCTTGTAAACTTCTGCAATTTGTTCAAATTGAGAAATTTGAGTATTGGTTAGGTCTGGGAAATAATGTTTAATTAACTCCAAATTATCAATTTTAAGTTGCAAAAATAAGTGTAATGTGATTAATCAACTTATTAATTCGAACAGATTCTCAAACTATTATTAATGAAAAAATTGAATCGCGGTTAAACTTACATAAATTCAACACAATTGGGTCGAGTCATAAACATTGATATCGATAAATTTTTATATTTGTATAATATATTTTTACAATGACAAATCCTACTATCAAGTTTTCTAGAAAAGATCCTCAAAAATTCTTTAAAACTTTAAATAAAAGAGTAAACAATTACTTCACTGAAAATAACATTAAAAAAACAGGTAACTGGAGGCTGCATATCAAAACGATAATCATGTTCAGCTTGTTTCTAACTCCATATTTCTTGATATTATTTTTGGATATATCAGACTGGTGGAAACTACTTTTCACTATGCTTATGGGGGCAGGTATGGCTGGAGTTGGTATGAATGTGATGCATGATGGCAATCATGGAACATACTCCAGAAAAAAATGGGTTAATAAATTCATGGGGAGTTCTATATATATTTTAGCTGGCAATGTTTATAATTGGCAGGTACAGCATAACGTGCTACACCATACCTATACAAACATTCATGGGCATGATGAAGATATAGATGCTGGCGGCATAATAAGATTTTCTAAACATGCGGAGTGGAAGCGCTTTCATAAATTTCAGCATATCTACTCTATTCTTTTGTATGGCTTGTTAACGTTCAACTGGTCTTTAACCTCAGATTTTAAACAAACAAGCCGATATCTTAAAAGACAGCTGTCTTATGGCAAAATGCCAAGCAAATGGAAACAATGGAGTTTACTAGGTATTACTAAATTGTTATATGTATCTATGTGGATTATTATACCAATAGCAATAGGTATTGTATGGTGGAAGGTTCTTTTAGGGTTTTTTATTATGCATTACACGGCGGGTTTAATTTTAAGTGTTATTTTTCAGCTAGCACACATGGTAGAAGATAACGACATGCCAATGCCTAATGAAGTGGGAGAAATGAAAAACACCTGGGCAATTCACCAACTATTTACTACTGCTAATTTTGCAACCAATAACAAAATAATCAATTGGTTCAGTGGTGGTTTAAATCATCAAGTAGAACATCATATATTCCCAAATATAAGTCATATTCATTACGGGAAAATCAGCAAAATTGTGAAGGAAACGGCTAAAGAGTTTAATCTCCCTTACAATGAATACGCCTCCACAAGAGAAGCTATAAGGTCTCATTTCAGACACCTTAAAATGCTTGGAAATCCTCAGTTATCTTAATATATATTCAAAATGATTCAACTTTCTGAAAAAATTCAAAAATTAGAAGCTTCAGCAACATTAGCGATGGCTGCCAAAGCAAGAGAGCTAAAAGCTCAAGGCAAAGATATAATTGGTTTAAGTCTTGGAGAACCAGATTTTGACACCCCAGATTTTATAAAAAACTCTGCCATACAAGCTATTAATGACAATTATAACTCCTATTCACCTGTAGATGGATATGAAGACCTTAAAAAAGCCATACAAACAAAATTCAAAAGAGATAATAACCTAGATTATGGCTTGAACCAAATCGTTGTTTCTACTGGCGCCAAACAATCCTTGTATAATGTAGCTTCTGTTGTTTTAAATCCTGGTGATGAAGTTATTTTACCATGTCCATACTGGGTAAGCTACAGTGATATTGTAAAGTTGAATGGAGGAATACCTGTAGAAGTAAAAACTGATATTGAACAAGATTTCAAAATGACTCCAGAACAGTTGAAGTCTGCCATTACTCCCCATACAAAAATGCTATGGTATAGCTCTCCTTGCAACCCTAGTGGTTCTGTATATACCAAAGACGAATTGAAAGCCCTTGCTGAAGTGCTTAAAGATTACCCTGATATCATTGTGGTAAGTGATGAAATTTATGAGCATATCAATTTTGGAGTAGAGCGTTTCTCGATGGCAGAAATTCCTGAAATGTTTGACAGAACAGTTACCGTGAATGGGGTCTCTAAAGCCTTTGCCATGACAGGATGGAGGATAGGATACATCGGTGCTCCAGAAAAATTAGCCAATGCTTGCAAAAAACTACAAGGCCAAGTCACCAGTGGGGCAAATTGTATATCCCAACGAGCTGTAATTACCGCTCTTGAAGCGCCTATTGATAAAATTCAATACATGGTAGATAAGTTTAAATCTAGAAGAAAATTAATTTTAAATCTGATTGAAACAATACCTGGCTTTGAGTGTAATGAACCAGATGGCGCCTTTTATGTATTTCCTAATGTATCTGCCTTTTTTGGAAAAACATTCGATGGAAACAAAATAGAAAACGCTTCAGATTTTTCTATGTATTTACTGGAAGTAGCTAATGTAGCGACAGTAACAGGTGAAGCTTTTGGAAATCCAAATTGTATAAGAATTTCCTACGCTGCAAGTGAGTCTGACAT
>Ga0102927_1000108_pt1 | contig 17132 bp, 22 predicted proteins | sample SalPon1_A_H2O_MG_FD_78208 | JGI IMG/M metagenome (GOLD analysis project Ga0102927, IMG submission 78208) | Salt pond water microbial communities from South San Francisco under conditions of wetland restoration - Salt Pond MetaG R1_A_H2O_MG | ecosystem: Environmental > Aquatic > Non-marine Saline... | reverse complement strand
TCCGCAACTCGCGGCAGGTCAATTTATCCTCATGCTGAATCCACGCGTCGGTCAATTCCACCAAGCGCCGATTGGGCATTCTCGCCTTGGCAGTCAAATCTCTCCCCAGCCACCCCTAAATTTCAACAAAAAATGCTAAGCCAATCGCACGCCCGGCTGAGTGTTAAGGGGTGGCGCACGCGAGCCTCTTCAAAGGCATCCATCGGGCGCTAACCAAAATACCTAAGCACACTATGCTTGAGAGAGATCAAGATGAGTTCAACGCAGCACTGTTAGCGTGAAAATTCAAATCGAATGCGTAAGTGAGCGCCAATGAATTCATTAAACCGCTACAACAAATTTCAGATGTTTTTGCACTGGGTGACTGCGGCCGGCGTTGTTTTTTTATTGTTCACTGGGGTGTTTTTTCTTGAGCCATTAGCCAACCAAGATCCCGCTAAAGTTGCTAAACTTCAAATCCACGCGATGGTTGGGGCGGCTGTGCTTTTGCTCACGATTACTCGGCTTATCTGGGCTTTGGTATCGGCGCAGCCTGTCCAGAGTGATAGCGGGCGTTCAATGGCGAGTAGCGTCGCTAAGTTCGCCCCCAAGGTCCTCAACGGCCTAGTGCTAATACTTGCCTTATCAGGCGTGCTAATGGGCCTTTACTCTGGCTTATTTGATTTACTGATCAATGATGGGGGCACCCTCCCAAGCGATTTTAGCGGCCCGGCGAGGACCGTGCATGCGGTGTCGTCAAAATTACTGATCGCAGCGGTGTGTATCCACGTCGTCGCCGCTATCGTGCATCAGGTTATTTTTAAACACAGGGTGTTCGAGCGGATATTGCCAATTTAGAGCGCGAAAAAACGCAGGAAATTTTCCAATCAAAGAAGGGTTTAGAAGCGGTATTCGAGTCCGGCTGAAAAACTGGGCTCGTAGCGAAAGCTCTCAAACGTGCTGCTAAGTGATGCATCTTCGGCGGCCGTATCCGTTGCTGTGCTCTCAACCGGAGTCGTTGTCACGGTTTCATCCAGGGTGAGGCCCATATCGAGCGACAAGCCAAATCGTCCACGCGTACCAAAATCATTATCCCAGCCCAACCCAACATAGGTGCTCATGTGCTCGGAACTTAATGTTGGCACGGGGAGATCTGAATCACTGCTTATTTCGTCATCATAAAGTGCACCACCGGTCATGCGTAGACCGCTGTCATGTAGCGACCAGTCGACAAGGGCGGAGAATTGCATGCTCTCGTCCATCAGCTCGAAAACAGGGCGCTCACGGGAGAGCGGTACCCCACGCTCGTGGTTGACACCAAAACGAATATTGAGCTTTTCATTAAGATGGGAAGAGAGTTCAAGTTCTGGCTGAAGCGCCGTGCGCCAATCGGGCGACTGCGCAAGCGCAACACTGGTACCGCTAATAGCAAATACCGTTACTAAACATGAGCAGATATGACGCTTATAATCCATAACGGGTATATTATTACCTAAACGATTGCGAAAGCGAACCCCTGATTTTACTTTTTTCCGTCTCAACATGCGGTAAATTAATGGGAAACTGGCAATAGAGTAGCTCATGCGATTTAAGCCCTATCGAAAAGCGTTGCTGGCGTTTATCGCGCTAGCCGTTCTCGCGGCGAGCTCAGGGCTCGCCACGGCGCTTACCTATCCATTGCCAGGCGACGATGCTGATGTCATCGGTGAGGTCCAACGCATTCAAGCAGTTGAGCAAGACACTTTGCTAAGCCTTGGCCGTGAGCACGGCATTGGCTATGAGGAAATGCGGCGAGCCAATCCTGAGGTTGATGTATGGCTGCCAGGTGAAGGCACAGAGGTTGTGATTCCAAGTCGGTTTATATTGCCCGATGGCGCGCGCGAAGGGGTTATTATCAATATCGCCGAGATGCGGCTTTATTACTATCCGCCGAGCGACGCTGCGGGCGCGGGAACAGTTGAGACTTATCCCATTAGCGTTGGTCGAATGGATTGGTCAACGCCGCTTGGTGTGAGCAAAATTACAGAGAAGACTGAGAATCCTTACTGGTTTCCACCTGAGTCGATTTTGACCGAGCGCGCGCAGCAGGGAAGACCCTTGCCTGAGGCAGTGCCGCCGGGGCCAGATAATCCGTTAGGCAAGCATAAAATGCGGCTTGATATCCCCGGTGGCGCTTATTTGATTCATGGCACCAATGAGCCTCGGGGTATTGGTATGCGAGTCACACATGGCTGCATTCGGATGTTTCCTGAAGATGTGGCCTCACTGTTTGAGCGCATACCAAGCGGCGCGGATGTGCGTATTGTTAATCAACCGGTCAAAGCTGGTTGGTTAGATGATTCACTCCTAATCGAAGCCCACCCGGTGCTACCTGAAGAAGCGGAAAACGCCTATGACCCGCTTAAACCGCCGCCACTCAGTGATGCGGTTTTAAGTATTGCAGCGATTATGACCGAGCGTGATGACTATCGGGTTGATCATCAAAAATTAGCAGCAGCCGTTGAGACGGCAAGCGGTATACCGGCTAGTATTTCGCGAGCCTCAGGCAGTGATAATCTCGCTTTGCACACAGTCGAGCTACCGCTACCCGCGGCAGAATAAAAAAAAGCCCCGTCAAGGCAGGGCTTTTGTTTGGTATAAGGACCGAAGGCCTTATTTGTACATCGAGCGCTCGAACATACGATCGATTTTCTCGCTGTTCTCATTGGCGGTGTTCTGGGCACTGTTCGCGAGTGTCTCAGCACCTTCGGCCTTAATCATTGCGCTGCTGGCCTCATCCATGGCGGCTTCAGCCATCGCCGTTGCCTCATCAAGTTGGGCTTGCGTGGCGCAACCGACCAAAAGGCCAACCGCGGCACCGGCAACGGTCAGTTTGAGTAATGTCTTTAAAGACTGTGACATAGTTAAATCTCCTGTTCTTTTATAACAATTGCAATTGTTTTGACTCCAGCAACGCTAAGTATACCCGCTGCGAGCGTCGGAGGCATGATTACTCGCGGCTTGGCTTGTTTCAACCCCCCATTAATATTTAGTCAATGATGACGGGCGTTCCGATAGAGACATAATCATGCAAAATTTCTATTTGGGAATTGGTCATTGCAATACAGCCCTTTGTCCAGTGGAAGTCATCGTGTACGGCGGGATTTCCCTCACCGATGCCGTGAAAACCGATATAACCGCCTAATGTGCCATCTTGCGGAAACTCACCAACACGTAGGCCATAATCCAGCGATTGGCGATATTCTGTGCGATTAATAATGCCCCGATGATGCGCTTGATCAAGATGTTCAAGCGTTGGGTAATTAATACCCAAAAACAAATGAAATCGGCTCTGAGCATTGACCCGAGTAATGTAAAACTCACCGCGTGGCGTTGTTTGATCACCGCGTAAATGCAAATCAGAGATACCACCGCGACCAAATGCCACGCGATCGATAACATGCGCGCGCTCGTTGCCATCCCAGATTTCGGTGACGGATTGGTCGGTATCCACTTTCACCCAAATCCCCTCATACACACGGGCTATCGCGGTTTGAGCAAAGCCTGTGATGAGCATTGCAAGGCTGTAAATGGCGATCGATAAGATGGGCTTCATGTTAAAAACCGATAAATTTCGTCTGCGTTAAATGCGCCATAAAGTGAAGTATCTCTATCGCTTCGAACTAACACTGGAATTGTGCTGGCGTAAGCCATTTCAGCTTTTTTATCGTACATAATATCAATGACTTGTAGATTATATCTCAAACGTTTTGTAATGGGTTTTAGTATCGCTAATCGATCTTCACACAGTCGACACCCTTGGGTGGTGTAGAAATAAAGCTCAGGCATTGGCGAAGCCATCCCATGTTAATCTATTGCATCGATTAGTTGATTGTACATTGAGTCATCGGATAGGAAGAATTTAAGCGATGCGTGCGCCTAGCGATTTTACTTTAAGCGTTGCGCCAATGATGGATTGGACTGATCCGGCGTGTCGTTATTTATTTCGCCTGATGACTCGGCATACTCGGTTATACACCGAGATGGTGCCATCGCAGGCGCTCTGGCATGGGCGTGAGGCACGTTTTCTTGCCGGCGATCCCATTGAGCATCCCGTCGCGGTTCAACTCGGTGGCAGCGAAATTGCGGAGCTATCGCATGGGGCAATGTTGGCTGAGCGATGGGGCTATGACGAGGTTAATCTCAATGTCGGCTGCCCAAGCGATCGGGTCCAGTCCGGACGCTTTGGTGCCTGCCTGATGAACGAGCCTTACCGAGTGGCACGCCTCGTCGCGGCGATGAAAACCGCAACGACACTGCCTGTTACCGTTAAATGCCGAATCGGCGTTGATCATAATGATCGCTACTCGGCGCTGTGCCGGTTTACCGAGGCTTTGCATCAAGCCGGTGTCGATGGATTAATCGTTCACGCGCGCAAAGCCTGGTTAAGCGGATTATCGCCGAAAGAAAACCGCGAGATACCGCCGTTGCGCTATGAAGTTGTTGCTGCGCTAAAGCAAGATTTTCCAGCGCTACCCATTGTGCTCAATGGTGGCATTACTCAGTTAACGGATGCGCGTGAATGGCTGCGTAGCGTCGATGGCGTGATGATCGGACGTGAGGCCTATCACAACCCTTGGCTGTTAGCTGCGGCGGATGCATTCATTTTCGGGGATGAGACCGTGGTAAAACCCAATCGCGTATCGGTGGCGCGCGCCTATCAAGCCTATGTTGCCGAACGACATCAACCCGGCGTGCCCATTTCCCGCTACACGCGGCATTTGGTTGGTTTATTCCAAGGGCTGCCCGGGGCAAAAGTCTGGCGACGGGCGCTTAGTCAAGCGGCAGCCGTAAAGGGCGCGGGACCAGAAGTCATTGATCAGGCGATAACCGCTTGGCAAGGGGTGAATACCCGACATGGCGAATTAGTCACCGTTGACTAAAATCGAAAAAATCGCGCGCTATTCGCTTGGGTAGCCGCTGCGAGCGTATCGATCGATTCTGCTCGCAACGACGCGATGGTGGCTAGAATATGCGGGAGATAGCTTGGCTCATTGCGCCGATCACTCGGGGGGTTGGGTAGATCGCGCGGCAGTAGAAAAGGCGCATCGGTCTCAATCATCAGGCGCTCTAGTGGTATTTCAGCGATCACCGCACGCAAAGCGCTGCCGCGACGCTCATCACAAATCCAACCGGTCACGCCAAGGTAGAGATCAAGCGCGAGGGAGGCATCGAAAATGCGCCGATCTCCGGTAAAACAGTGCACGACTGCGTTAGTCAGTGATTGGCGGTATTGTTGAATAATCGCAATAAAATCATCTGCCGCGTCCCGTTCATGGCAGAACACAGGTAGGCCTGATTTTGCGGCGAGTGCTAATTGCGCTTTAAACGCTTGCTGTTGGCTTATTCGAGGTGAAAAATCACGATGATAATCAAGCCCTGTTTCACCCACTGCGCTTACACACGGGTGCTTGAGTAAGGCGGAGAGCTTCTCGGCGTTGTGATCATTCCAATCACTGGCATGATGGGGGTGAAGCCCAGCTGTGGAGTGCATTTGACCTGGATATCGACTGGCGAGATCGGCAGCGCTTTGCGATTCTGCAAGCGTGACGCCGGTTAGAATCAGGCGACTGACCCCCGCCGTGTGAGCACGCTCGATGACCGCGCTGCGATCATCACTAAAGCGCGAATGGGTCAGGTTAACGCCAATATCAACAAGGTTTGAATTCGGCATACGTTATTTTGCCGTCATACTGAGGGTTTATGGAAGCGCCAATCGACTACGAGCACTTACCAATGCACTGGGTCGGCGACTGGTCAGGGCAGCGCTGCCGGCAAACACCGACGCGGACTGCACTCATTGAGCCGCAGACCGGGCAAAGCGTAAGCTTTGCTGAACTCGATACCATGGCACAGCAATGGGCGGGTTGGATGCAAGATCAGGCCGGTCTTAATCCGCATGATGTTGTCGCGGTGATTGCACAGAATCGAATCGAGGCAATCGTGCTTTATCTTGCCTGTGGAAAGCTTGGCGTTGTCCTTGCGCCGGTCAGTCACCGCCTTACCCCGGCAGAAGCCAATGATCTGATCGCGCGCATCAATCCAAAATGGGTTTTTTTTGATACCGCCTTAACGGCATTCACCGCCGCATTGGATGATTCTGCGCGACAGCGGCGTTGGTTGAGTTTTGGTGGCGATGACAGTGATTACGCAAAGTCTGTCGCAACCCGTGAGCCATACCCGATTAATAGGCCATTGGCGTTATCGCAAATCAGTCTTTTAGTGCATACCGGTGGCAGCACAGGGCTACCAAAAATCTGTCAAGTCAGCTACCGGCAGATGCTGTGGAACGCCTTTGAGTTAATGACAGCCGCCACAGAGGGGTTGGGCCAGCGCCGCGAATTATTGCTGTTTCCGTTATTTCACATTGGTGGCTGGAATACCCTGCTACCGGTCTTGCATGCAGGCGGTTGTGTGGTGTTGTTGCCTACTTTTAATCCCCATATAGCACTCGATACAATACAACGATATGCCATTAACCACCTCGGGGCGGTGGAAGCGATGCTTAAAGCGATTGCTGATTTACCCGAATTTAAAACAACGGATTTATCGTCATTACAAGGAATAACGACAGCAGGCGCAGCCTGTCGCACTGCCACAATGGAGATCTTTCTCGATCGCGGGATACCCATAAGCCAAGCTTATGGCCTGACTGAAGCGGGACCATCAAACTTTTATTATTCACGTACTGATCAGTCGCTAGCCACATTACGGGCGCATTCACAGCGCATTGGCAGCGTATTTGCACACAGCGATTACCGCATCGTCCGCCCAGAAGATGGCCATCTCGTGAGCCAAGGCGAAGTGGGCGAATTACAATGTCGTAGCCTGCATAATTTTTCCGGCTATCTCGATGATCCGCAACGAACACAAGCGATGATTGATGCTCAAGGTTGGATCAGTACGGGTGATTTGGCACGAGAGGATGCGACAGGCCAAGTCGTGTTAACGGGTCGCGTAGATAACATGCTGGTCAGCGGCGGCGAGAACATTGCCGCTGAAGCGCTGGAAGCCCTTATAGAAACGCATCCCGCTATTGATCAGGCGCTGGTATTCGGTTTGCCTGATGCGCGCTGGGGAACGCGCCCAGCCGCCTGGGTGGTCGGTACTGATGCGCTTTCGATAAGTGCGCTCGATACCTGGGCCAAACATGAATTACCCGCTTTTAAGCGGCCAGTGGCCTGGCGCTTAGTCGAGGCGCTGCCGCTCACTGGCGCGGGTAAATGGGATCGACGCGCTGCGCGCGCACAGCATATGCGCAATACACAAGGAGAGAACCAATGACCCTGGCTCGGGTACTTATTATTGCAGGATCAGACTCCGGCGGTGGCGCAGGCATTCAGGCGGACATTAAAAGTGTGACGGCCCTGGGGGGGTACGCGATGACCGCGATTACCGCATTGACCGCGCAAAATACCCAAGGCGTGCAGTCTGTTTTAAGCGTTGAGCCTGCCTTTATTCGTGAGCAAATAATCTCAGTCCTCGAGGATATCGGGGCTGATGTGATTAAAACCGGAATGCTCCACGACCCAGAGGTTATTGATATTGTCGCCGAGACACTCGCTGAATATGGCGCGGATATTCCGCTCGTTGTTGATCCGGTCATGGTCGCGCAAAGTGGTCATCAGCTGGTCAGCGAAACCGCCATGCAGCGTCTATCACAGCGATTACTCAAGCAAGCAGCGCTCATCACGCCTAATCTACCGGAGGCGCAAGCGCTGCTTGGATATCCAATTGAATCGGCGGCGGCGATGCCGGCGGCGGCAAAAGCACTGTGTGACTGGGGTTGTAAGGCCGTCCTGCTCAAGGGCGGGCATCTAGCAGGAGATCAGCTAGTGGATGTACTCGCTAGCGCCCAGCACTACATTGAATTGCCCCAATCGCGAGTCCCCACAACCAGCGATCATGGAACCGGTTGTACGCTTGCCTCAGCGATTGCTGAAGGAATAGGCCGGGGGCTGAGTACCGAGGAAGCAGTCAAACGCGGCCGGGCCTATTTACGTCGAGCACTGGAGACGGCCACGCCACTCGGTCAAGGCCATGGGCCTGTCAACCATGGCCATACCGTTGGCATAATGACGTCATGATACGTTTATCTGCAAAAAGCCGTTATGCGGTCAGCGCTTTGATGCATCTTGCTATTCATAATGCTGCCGGCGCAGTGCCAATGTCCGAAGTCTCGGTCTGTCAGGGCATCTCCATGTCCTATATTGACCAGATTTTCTGGAAGCTTCGTCGCGCCGGTTTGGTTCATGGCACGCCAGGACCAGGGGGTGGCTATCGGCTCGGGCGGGCCGCAGAGAAGATATCGATCGGCGAGGTGATTGAGCTCATGGAAGGTGGCGCAAACGGTCCGCGTCGAGTGACTTCTGCGCTTGATGAGCGTTTATGGTCGAATTTATCGGCCCGTATCACCGCGTTCTTGCATGATATTACGTTGGCTGATTTTGTAGCTCGGCCACAAATTCGTGACGCGGTGTTACGTCAATATGCGGGTCGCCAATGGCGCTGTGAGGTATGTGGCGCACTGGCAACTCGCCGTCAGGCGTTGGATTCGGATATGGGCTCATGACCTATGTTGTTACCGGATCATGCATACGCTGTCGCTATACCGATTGCGTAGAAGTTTGCCCGGTTGATTGCTTTCATGCTGGGCCTAATTTTCTCGCCATCGATCCCATTGAGTGCATCGATTGTGCGGTTTGTGTCCCTGAATGCCCGGTTGAGGCCATTTATCCGGATGATCAAGTACCGGCTGATCAACAAGAGTTCATCGAACTCAACGCGCGCCTAGCGGCGCAATGGCCGGTTATTAAGCAAAAAGAGCCGGCCCCTGTTGACGCGGAAGCCTGGGAGCATGTGGTAGATAAACGTGCATGGCTTGAGGAGTAGTTAAGTTATTGGCCGTATCGGCGCTCAACGTAAGCTTCAACGATTTCCTTGAACTCCTCAGCGATATGCTCGCCTTTGAGCGTTACCGTTTTCTCGCCATCAACATAGACCGGCGCCACGGGCTTCTCGCCAGTGCCTGGTAAACTAATACCAATATCGGCTTGGCGACTTTCGCCGGGGCCATTGACTACGCAACCCATTACCGCAAGGCTCATCGATTCCACGCCTGGATAGGTCTCACGCCAGACGGGCATACGCTCACGAACATGCGTTTGTATCTGATCAGCAAGCGTCTGGAAATAGGTACTTGTGGTTCGGCCACAGCCGGGGCAGGCTGCGACTAATGGAGTGAAGTTGCGGAGTCCCATCGTTTGTAGGATTTCTTGGGCAACGATGACCTCTTGTGTCCGATCGCCACCCGGTTCCGGGGTAAGTGAAATACGGATCGTATCGCCGATGCCCTTTTGCAAAAGCACCGCAAGCGCGGCGGTGGAGGAGACGATGCCTTTTGAACCCATGCCGGCCTCAGTCAAACCAAGGTGCAGAGGGAAGTCACACCGCACGGCGAGATCCTCATAAACGCTGATTAAATCCTGCACCCGGCTCATTTTGCAGGAAATGATAATGCGATCATGCGCTAACCCAAGTGCCTCGGCACGCTCTGCACTCTCAAGTGAGGAAATGACCACGGCATCTTTCATTACCGCCTCAGGCGCTTTTGGATGCCTAAGACGGGCGTTTTCATCCATCAATCGGGAGAGTAGATCTTGGTCTAAGCTGCCCCAGTTAACGCCAATTCGCACCGGCCGATCGAGATCACGGGCGAGTTCAACAATTTCGGCAAATTGCGGGTCACGGCGACTGCCCTTACCGACATTACCGGGGTTGATTCGTAGCTTGCCGAGTGCGGTTCCACATTCGGGAACGGCTTTGAGTAATCGATGGCCGTTAAAATGGAAATCACCAACGAGCGGAACCTCAACGCCCATATCATCTAGGCGTTGGCGAATTTGCGGTACCGCTTTTGCTGCCGCTTCGTTGTTTACGGTAATACGCACAAGCTCAGAGCCCGCTCGTGCCAGTTCGGCAACCTGTATTGCGGTTCTAATTTCGTCAACCGTATCGGTGTTGGTCATTGATTGAACAACGACCGGGGCATCACCACCGACCGTGACGTGGCCGACCTTCACGGGCACACTATAGCGACGCTGATATCCAGGAATTTCATTCATACTGCAATCATAAAGGATGAAGACCCCATGATCGACGTTTATACCTGGCCAACGCCAAATGGACACAAAGTCCACATCGCGCTCGAGGAGCTTGGACTGGATTACACCGTCCATCCAATCAACATTGGTCAAGGTGATCAGTTTGCTGAGGCGTTCTTGCGCATCAGTCCGAACAATAAGATTCCTGCCATTGTGGATAGCGACGGCCCGGGCGGTGAGGCGATATCGATTTTTGAGTCTGGCGCTATTTTGCTCTACCTCGCTGAGAAAACCGCTCAACTCATGCCATCTGAACCGCGGGCGCGCTACACAACGCTCGAGTGGTTGATGTTTCAAATGGGCGGGCTAGGCCCATTACTGGGGCAAGCACATCATTTTCGCCAGTATGCGCCTGAGACCATCGATTATGCGGTTAACCGCTACACCAATGAGGCCGCCCGGCTCTATGGCGTTGTGGATCGGCGCTTAGCGGATTCTGAGTGGTTAGCCGGCGATGCTTATTCAATCGCCGATATCGCCTGTTTCCCTTGGATTCGGCCATATGAGAATCAAGGCCAATCATTAGCAGACTTTCCCCATTTAAAGCGTTGGTTTGATGCGATAGCTGCAAGGCCGGCGGTTGCCAGAGGCGTGAGTGTCTTGGCCGATTTACGCCCAGCAAAACTTGATACGGCGGCAAAAGAGCAGCTGTTTGGCTCGAGCCAGTATCAAAAGCGATGAGTGGCATTGATGATTTACGCGCTTTAATGGCGCGTTTGCGTGATCCAGAGCAGGGTTGTCCGTGGGATTGTCAGCAAAATTTCCAAAGCATTGTTCCGCATACGGTGGAAGAAGCCTATGAGGTCGCTGATGCCATGGAGCGCGGTGATCGGGAGGCAATGTGCGATGAGCTAGGCGACTTGCTCTTCCAAGTGGTGTTTTATGCCCGTCTGGGCGAAGAGGAGGGCAGCTTTGACTTTGAGGCGATTGCACGGGGTGTCCACGATAAGCTCATTCGCCGCCATCCGCATGTCTTTGCTAATCACAAAGCCGCGAGTACTAAGACCCAGCGCGCGACTTGGGAGGCCATTAAAGCCAAAGAACGGCAAGCCAAAGCCGGCCAGTCTTCAACACCGCTTAGCGCGCTCGATGATGTCCCGCTCACACTGCCGGCGTTAACTCGTGCGCGTAAACTTCAATCGCGTGCTGCTCGTGTGGGTTTTGATTGGGATGCCTCAGCGCCTGTGGTCGCGAAAGTGCGTGAGGAGCTTGCCGAGCTCGAGCAGGCCATGGTTGCCGAGCCAATCGACGCGTCTCATATAGCCGAGGAGATGGGGGATTTATTGTTTGCTTGCGTTAATCTCTCACGTCACCTCAGTGTGGACCCTGAGCAAGCGCTACGCGCGGGTAATCGTAAGTTCGAACGCCGCTTTCGCGGCCTGGAGGCCGTGTTAGCGCAATCCGGTGAGCAGGTTGAATCTGCTGACTTCGCTCGCCTTGAGTCGGCTTATCAAACCGCGAAAGCAAGCGATAAGATCGACCAAAATGATCCGAGTTAATCGGACTCAGTAACCCTTTCATGAAGAGCGCTTGGCAGGCTGCGAAGGCCTAGCCCATTGCAGGGCGCCGCTTAAGGGTGTTTAGCTGCTCGTACTCGGGCACTACGCTCACCCTGCAATCTCTGCAGGTACAACGCTAGGAGGAATCATGAGTCTAACGGAAAAACATTGTACCCCGTGTCAGGGCGGTATCGACCCGATGCACCAAGCCCAAGCCAAAGCGTATTTGGCTGATATCCCTGGTTGGACGCTGAGCGACGATGGGAGTCGAATCAAGCGACGGTTTAAGACGGATAATTTTATTAACGCCCAAGCCATTGCCAATCAAGCAGGGGATATTGCCGAGCAAGAGGATCACCACCCCGAGATCCGCTTTAGCTGGGGATGGTGCGAGGTTGAAATTTTCACCCACGCCATCGGTGGGTTGCATGAGAATGACTTTATTTACGCCGCGAAGCTGAATGCGGCTGTGGCCACCTAACGTGACCAAGTCCCCGATCGACCGCCGGATTTGTAATTAAGTTGCACGCCTTCAATACGCATTCCGCGGTCGATCGCTTTAGCCATGTCATAGACGCTTAGCAAAGCGGTTTGGACTGCATTGAGCGCTTCTATCTCAACGCCGGTTGGGCCTCGGGTGGCCACTTCAGCCTCACAACGCACGCCTGGTAAGCTCGTGTCTGTGGTTAAATTAACCTCAACACGACTAAGCGCGAGTGGGTGGCATAGCGGGATAAGATCGGCTGTGCGTTTGGCCGCCATAATGCCAGCGATTCTGGCTGTGCTTAAGGCATCACCCTTGGCAAGATTGCCTTGCTCAATACCATCAAGCGTGTCGGATTCCATTAACAAATGCCCCTCGGCGATGGCCACGCGCTCAGTACTAGGCTTATCGCCGACATCAACCATGTGTGCCTCGCCCCGGGCATTTAAATGCGGTAGCTCACTCATTAGGTCTCTCGCAAAAAGCGCTTATTTACAACGTCCAATTGATCATTAAGCACGTAGACGAGCGGGTCACCGGTGGCTATTTCAACGCCGGTGATTGCCTCATCCGATAAACCCTCCAGATGTTTCACTAAGGCACGAAGGCTGTTGCCATGGGCAGCGATCATCACGCAGTCACGCTCGCGTACGACCGGCGCAATATCACTTTCCCAATATGGCAAAACGCGCGCGAGCGTGTCTTTGAGTGATTCGGTGGCGGGAAGTTTAGCATTATCAATATGGGCATAACGCGGCTCATTACACGGATGATGCGCATCATCGCTAGCAACCGCCGGCGGCGGTGTGGCAAAGCTTCGGCGCCAGATGTGCACCTGTTCATCGCCATAACGCTCTGCAGTTTGTGCCTTATTCAGACCAGTAAGCGCGCCATAGTGTCGCTCGTTTAAACGCCAATCCTTAATCATCGGGACCCAGATTCGCTCGAGCACATCAAGGCTCATAAACGCTGTCCTTATCGCGCGCGTCAGCACGGAGGTAAAAACGATGTCGGGATTGATTCCTGCCGCTTTCATCAGCGTCCCCGCTTCCGTGGCCTCGGTACGGCCTTTTTCACTAAGATCAATGTCATACCAACCTGTAAAGCGGTTCTCAAGGTTCCAAATGCTCTGGCCGTGGCGTAGCAAGATCAGTTGCTTCATGCGACAGGATGCTCCTTAGCTCAATGTCAAAACTCGGTTTAGGATACCATCGAGAAGAGAAAAGATAGGGATGCTCGGTGTGAATCAGTCCAGTTGGATCAAAGTCTCGCTGACAGAACAAACGCTTAGCCTTATGCGTGATCGCAGCCAATACCAGTCTTGGCCGTGCTCGACCGCCTCTGTCGGGGCATCTGAGCAATTCGGTAGTGGTGGAACGCCGCGCGGCTGGCATCGAGTGCGTTTACTCATTGGTTCGGATATGCCGGAGGGAGCGGTCTTTGTTGGCCGCCGGCCGACCGGTGAGCGCTACAGCCAGACATTAGCGAGAGCCTATCCGCAGCGTGATTGGATCCTCTCGCGCATTGTTTGGTTAACCGGGCAGCAATCAGGGATCAACCGTGGCGGCCGCGTCGATACGTTAAGACGGTTTATCTACATTCATGGAACACCGGAGAGCGAACCAATGGGTGTTGCAAAATCACACGGCTGTATTCGTATGCGTAACGCTGATGTGATTGCGCTCTTTGCATGCTGCTATCCCGGAATGCAGGTACTCGTGGAGGAAGATCCTACATGCTCGGGCCATTAATGGTGGGACTAGAGAGCTTGGAATTGCTTGGCGAGGAGCGCGAGCGTTTGCAACACCCAGCAATCGGAGGCGTGCTTTTATTTGCGCGTAATTACGCAAACCCCGAGCAAATACAAAACCTAACAACCGCGATTAAATCGCTGCGCACCCCGCCTTTACTGATTGCTGTTGATCAAGAGGGCGGTCGCGTGCAGCGCTTTAAGGATGGACTCTCAACCCTACCTGCCGCGCACACGCTGGGTCGCGCCTATGCCGATGCGCCCGCGCTTGCGCTTGAGGCAACGCGCTCGGCGGGTTGGCTCATGGCCGCTGAGTTGCGCGCTCTTGGTATTGATTTAAGCTTTGCTCCGGTACTTGATATTGACTATGGCATTAGCGCTGTCATTGGTGATCGCGCATTTTCTAGTGACCCCAATCAAGTCGCCGAGCTTGCTCTTGCTTGGCAGCGAGGGGCCAGAGCAGCGGGTATGGCGTGTGTCGGTAAGCACTTTCCTGGGCACGGCGGGACGGCGCCGGATTCGCATAAAGCGGATGCGAGCGACTCGCGTGCACTTGCAGATTTGCTCCATTCCGATCTGCTGCCGTTTCGGCGATTAATTAATAATCAAATCGCAGGCCTAATGATGGCGCATGTCCTATTCCCTAATGTTGATAAAAAACCCAGTGGTTTTTCAGCAGTTTGGATTAATTATTTAAGAAAAAAATTAGGCTTTCAGGGGGCGATTTTTAGTGATGATCTACAAATGCATGCCGCTCATATGATGGGAGATTTAGGCGCTCGCGCTCAGGCTGTGATTCAGGCCGGTGGGGATATGGCTGTGCTCGGTAATGCAGCGCGTGAGGTGGATAATTTTTTGGATGCAATGCCTATACTTCCAGCAGAGAGCGCCTTGCGATTGAGCCGGCTTCATGGAAAAGCCGGCCCGAGCCTCGCTGATTTACGCCAAAGCCAGGCGCATCAACATGCGGTTGGCTTGTTGGCTGGTCTTTAGCGGGGTGGCTATACTGGGGAATTGGTTAGTTACGGGGTGGCAGGCATGACACAGGGTGTGGATCTAAGCGCAGAGGAGCTAGCCGGTGTTATGGCACGCGCAGAATGTTTGCATGATGCCAGAGCCATCGAAGCGGCACTGGATCGACTCGGCCAACAGATCAGTGATCGATTACAGGCGGATCGGCCGTTGGTGCTTGGGGTAATGACCGGCGCTATCGTGCCATTGGGGCGCTTGCTCTCGCGCCTGAATTTCCCATTAGAGCTTGATTATGTGCATGCAACGCGCTATCACAAATCCACCACAGGACGCGATTTGGTATGGCTTGCCCGCCCACAAACGCCGCTTTATGGCCGGAATATTTTAATCGTCGATGACATCCTCGATGAGGGACATACATTTAAAGGCCTGCTCGAAGCCTGCCAAGAGGAGGGCGCGGCATCAGTGCGCACCGCGGTTTTAGCGGATAAGCCCAACGCGAATCGAGTGCCTGGGTTAGTGGCGGATTTTGTTGGCTTAAGCGTGCCCGAGCGGTATGTTTTCGGCGTCGGCATGGATTACAAAGGGTACTTGCGCAATGTAGATGCGATCTACGCTGCGCATCACTCAGACGAAGACTAATCCTGGTTGTTCTCGATGGGATCAATTCGAACGAGCACCCCTATTGCGGGATGGTCGAGATAGTGCTGGGTTGCGCTTCGCATCCGAAGGCTATCGCGCAAAATCCAAGCGACTTGCTCATCCTCGGTTGCTAGCGCTAGATCCACCTCGGCGTGGAGAAAACGCGCTAAATAAACTCTCACCTGACCACTGAGTCCAAGGGCTTGGAGTGATTGCGGTAGTGCAATCGCTTGGGCGCGATTTTCATCGTGACCGGGCTGCTCCCATGCCGCATGCCAGTGCACGGTAAAACCCGGCTGGGCATCAATACGACGTGCCGCTTGGGCGAGTTTGTGGGTTTGCTCTGGGTGTTTAATAAAACCAAACCCAGATTCATTCGGCTCACGCAAAGGCCAAGCCCAACCGCGTGAGGGCAGTGCGCCTTGATGACTCGGCGTCGCGGTGTCCGCTTTTTCAACTGGCGGCTGTGTAAATATAACCATCTCCACCCGATAGCGTGGGGGGCGTGCATCGTCGGAGTCGTTGGTTTGCGCGCTAGTCAGCGGAGCAATGCCCCATAGTAAAAGACCAATCACTCCGAAAACCCATAATCGACGCGGAATGTTCATTGCATCCCCATTCATGCAGCCGTTGGCATGGCAACAGCGCTTAGTAGTTTTTCGACCACCTCAATTCTCTCCTCAGGCGTATTCGTTTCGGTGCGGAAACGAAATTTCTCTTGGCCGTCTAAACGATACATCGCTGGCTGTTCTTGGACCATGCGGACTAATGCAGCGGCATCTACTTTAGGCGTAGCACTAAACTGCACGACCCCACCGCCCGGGCCTGCTTCAATTCGCTCAACACCCATTGCCTCTGCTTGCTGGCGTAAACGCGCCACGCCAATTAAATTCTTTGCCTGCGCTGGCAGCAATCCAAAACGATCAATCATCTCGACCTGTAGTGCGCGCAAAGCCTCGTCTCCTTGCGCACTGGCAATGCGCTTATACATCACCAATCGCGTATGCACATCGGGGAGGTAATCATCCGGCAGTAACGCCGGAATGTGCAAATCCACTTCGGTGTTTTGCGCTAATGGTTGATCAAGCGCGGGTTCTTTCCCGGATTTAAGCGCTTCTACCGCACGATCAAGTAAGTCGCTATACAGGCTAAAGCCCACCTCATGTATCTGTCCGCTTTGGCCCTCACCCAGGAGCTCACCAGCCCCACGAATTTCCAGATCATGACTGGCAAGCGCAAAGCCGATACCCAGATCCTCTAGCGAGGCGATGGCCTCAAGGCGTTTCGCCGCATCGGCGCTTTGACTACGCCGGGGTGGTGCGAGCAAATACGCATAGGCGCGATGATGGGAGCGGCCAACACGACCGCGCAGCTGATGAAGCTGAGCTAAGCCAAGACGATCCGCTCGATTGACGATAATGGTATTGGCACTGGGTACGTCGATGCCACTTTCAATGATGGTGGTGCAGACCAAAACATTAAAGCGTTGGTGATAGAAATCGAGCATGACCCGTTCGAGCTCACGCTCTGGGAGTTGGCCGTGGGCACTGCGGATTCTTGCCTCAGGCATTAGCACTTCAAGCGCCTCAACGGTTCGCGGCATG
>Ga0102927_1000106_pt1 | contig 17454 bp, 18 predicted proteins | sample SalPon1_A_H2O_MG_FD_78208 | JGI IMG/M metagenome (GOLD analysis project Ga0102927, IMG submission 78208) | Salt pond water microbial communities from South San Francisco under conditions of wetland restoration - Salt Pond MetaG R1_A_H2O_MG | ecosystem: Environmental > Aquatic > Non-marine Saline... | reverse complement strand
TCGTTTGTGTATTGCTCACGCAGTCTGGCCATCTCGATACCCTAATCAATCAGCGTGTTGTCGGACTTGAAAAAGCGCACCCGCTGGCCCGCCTCGCCGTCACGGATCCCAACCCGATCGGGACGCCCCGTGTTGGGGTTGTAGATCGCCACGTTGGAGCGATGCAGCGGCTTTTCCTGCTCGATGATGCCGCCGGAATCGTTCGCCTGCGGGTTCGCACGCTTGTGCTTTTTCACCTTGTTGGCGTTCTCGACAACGATGCCGTCCCGCTCGGGCAGAACGCGGATGACGCGACCACGCCGTCCCTTGTCCTTGCCCGCGATGACCATGACTTCGTCACCGGCTTTGATCTTCTGCATGGTTAGAGCACCTCCGGCGCCAGAGAGATGATGCGCATGAAACGCTCGTTACGGAGCTCGCGCGTCACCGGTCCGAACACGCGCGTGCCCACCGGCTGGAGGTTGGCGTTGAGCAGCACGGCGGCATTACCGTCGAAACGGATCAGCGAACCGTCCTGCCGGCGCACGCCCCGCTTGGTCCGGACGACGACGGCGCTGTACACCTCGCCCTTTTTCACCCGGCCCCGCGGAATAGCGTCCTTGACACTCACTTTGATGATGTCGCCGATGCCGGCGTAACGGCGCTTGGAGCCGCCCAGCACTTTCACGCACTGCACCTCCCGTGCGCCGCTGTTGTCCGCCGCGCCAAGCAGCGTCTGCATCTGAATCATGGCGATTGACTCTCTATGATTGATCGTTGCTTATTGAACGGCCCGCTCGAGCACGTCCACAAGCCGCCAGGTCTTCTGCTTCGATACCGGTCGGCACTCGACCACCGATACCCAGTCTCCTTTCTGGCAGACGTTGTCCTCGTCGTGCGCGTGCACTTTCGTCGTCCGGCGAATGTACTTGCCGTAGAGCGGATGCGGCACGAGACGCTCGACCACGACGGTGATGGTCTTGTCCATCGCCGTGCTGACGACGCGCCCATTGACCGTGCGCTTAACGCTTTCCTGGTTACTCATGACTGCTCACCACTCCCGGTCTTCTCGTTAAGCACGGTCTTGATCCGCGCGATATCGCGACGAACCCGCGTCATCTGGTCGGGCCGTGCGAGCTGGCCCGTGGCCTGCTGCATGCGCAGGTTGAACTGCTCCTTGCGCCGCTCGAGAAGCTCGCTTTCCAGGCTCTCGACGTTCTTTTCCCGCAATTCACTGGCTTTCATCACATCACCGTCCGTTCGACGAACCGGGTGTGCACGGGCAGCTTGGCCGCTGCGCGGCGGAATGCCTCGCGGGCCACTTCCTCGGACACGCCCTCGATCTCGTAGATCACCCGACCCGGCTGCACCTTGGCGGCCCAGTGATCGACATTGCCCTTACCCTTGCCTTGGCGGACCTCGAGGGGCTTCGAGGTGATCGGCGCATCCGGAAAGATGCGAATCCAGATCTTGCCGCCGCGACGGACATGGCGGTTGATGGCGCGGCGGCCGGCCTCGATCTGCCGCGCCGTCACCGGACCGCGCGTGGTCGACTTGAGGCCGAATTCACCGAAGTTCACCTTGTCACCGCGGGTCGCAAGGCCGTTGTTACGGCCCTTTTGCTGTTTCCTGAATTTTGTACGCTTTGGCTGAAGCATGACTGGCTCCTTGGTTCGGCGTTAGCCCGCGGCCCGCTGGTTGGGCGCGACGTCGGTATCGAGGATCTCGCCCTTGAACACCCAGACCTTGACGCCGATCACGCCGTAGGTGGTCTTCGCCTCGGCGAACCCGTAATCGATGTCGGCCCGCAGCGTATGCAGCGGCACACTGCCCTCGCGGTAATACTCGCTGCGCGCGATCTCCGAGCCGTTAAGCCGCCCGCCGACCTGCACCTTGATACCCTTGGCGCCCAGCCGCATGGCATTACCCACGGCACGCTTCATGGCCCGGCGGAACATAATGCGGCGCTCGAGCTGCTGGGCGACGTTATCGGCCACCAGCTGCGCGTCGAGTTCCGGCTTGCGGATCTCTTCGATGTTCACGTGCACCGGGATCCCCATGCGCTGCGTGAGCTGGCGCCGCAGCCGGTCGATGTCTTCACCCTTCTTGCCGATGACGATGCCCGGCCGCGCCGTATGAATCGTGATCAGCGCGTTCTTGGCGGGCCGCTCGATGCGGATCTTGCTGATCGACGCATGCGAGAGGCGCTCGCGGATGAACGCCCGGATCTTGTGGTCGGTGTACAGCTGATCGCCATAGCGGTTGCTGTTGGCGAACCACATCGACCGCCAATCCTCGGTGATGCCCAGCCGGAACCCCGTTGGATGAACCTTGTGTCCCATTCCTAAACCCCTAGTCCTCAGCGACGGCCACAGTGATGTGGCTCGTGCGCTTCAGGATCCGATTCGCCGAGCCCTTGGCCCGGGGCTGAATCCGCTTGTACATCGGTCCCTCATCAACCTGGATGCGCGCAATGCGCAGCTCATCGATGTCGGCACCACTGTTGTGCTCCGCGTTGGCAATCGCGGAATCGACGACCTTTCGCACAATGCCCGACGCCTTGCGGGGGCTGAACTCAAGCACTTCCAGCGCCCGCGATACGGGGAGCCCGCGTATCTGGTCCGCAAGGAGCCGCACTTTCTGTGGCGAAATGATCGCGTATCGAAGCCTGGCCGCCGTTTCCATGCTTACCTCTTCGCCTTCTTGTCGGCCTGGTGACCCTTGAACGTCCGAGTGGACGCAAACTCACCGAGCTTGTGACCGACCATGTTCTCGTTGACGAGCACCGGCACATGCTGGCGACCGTTATGCACCGCAATGGTCAGGCCGACCATCTCCGGCACCACCATGGACCGCCGCGACCAGGTCTTGATCGGGCGCTTGCTGTTGGCCTCCGCCGCCACCTGAACCTTTTTCAGGAGGTGCGTATCGATAAACGGGCCTTTGCGAATCGAGCGTGGCACTTCTGATCCACCCCTTTCCGTTAGCGTTTGCGACGGCGCACGATGAGCTTATCGGTGCGCTTGTTGCTGCGGGTCTTGTGACCCTTCGTGGGGATTCCCCACGGGGTGACCGGATGACGGCCTCCCGATGTCCGACCCTCACCACCACCGTGGGGGTGATCGACCGGGTTCATCACCACGCCGCGGACCGTCGGCCGACGGCCGGCGATGCGCGTGGCCCCCGCCTTGCCCGCCGAGCGCAGCGAATGTTCGGCGTTACTGACCTCGCCAATGGTGGCGCGGCACTCGCTGAGCACCTTGCGCATCTCACCCGAGCGCAGCCGCAGCGTGGCGTAGGCGCCCTCGCGGGCAACCAGCTGGACACCGGCGCCGGCAGAGCGCGCCATCTGCGCCCCCTTGCCCGGCCGCATCTCGATGCAGTGCACCTGCGTGCCCAGCGGGATGCTGCGCAGGGGCATCGTATTGCCCGGCTTGATCGGCGAGCCCTGTCCCGAGCGGACCTCCTGGCCCTGCTTGAGGTTCTTGGGCGCGATGATGTAACGGCGCTCGCCGTCCCGGTAGAGCAACAGCGCGATATTGGCGCTGCGATTCGGGTCGTACTCGAGCCGCTCGACACGGGCCGGGATGTCTTCCTTGTTACGGCGGAAGTCGATCTCGCGGTAACGCCGCTTGTGCCCGCCGCCGATGTGGCGCGTGGTGATGCGGCCCTGGTTGTTGCGTCCACCGTTTTTATTGAGCTTGCGCACCAGCGGCGCGTGGGGCTCGCCCCGGTGCAGATCGCTTTTCACCGGCTGGGCGACGAAACGGCGCCCCGGCGAGGTGGGTTTTGCTTTACGCACTGCCATGATCGTTCAGTCCTGTTCGCTTATTCCACGCCGCCGATGAAATCAAGCTCGTGGCCCTGCTCGAGTGCCACATAAGCCTTCTTCCAGTCGGGTCGACGACCCTGGATCCGCCCGAAGTTCTTGCGCTTGCCGTTGACGTTCGCGACGCGCACGTCCCGCACTTCCACCTCGAACAGCGTCTCGACGGCGGCCTTGATCTCGCGCTTGGTCGCGTTGCGCGCGACCTTGAAGGCCACCTGATTGGCCTCATCCGCAATCACGGTGCTCTTCTCGGAGATGTGCGGTCCGCGAAGCACCTGATACATCCGCTCCTGATTCATGCGAGCCACTCCTCGACGCGCCGCAGCGCTTCCGTTGTCATGACGACGTTCTCATGGGCGAGCAGCGTGACCGGGTCGAGCCCGACCGTATCCCGCACATCCACCCGCGGCAGATTGCGGACGGCCAGATAGAGTGCTTCGCTGACCTCGGCGGTGACGATCAACACGTCTTCGCTACCGGTAAGCGCCTTGACCTGCGCCCGGGCATCGCGGGTACGCGGGCCGTCCACCTCGAACGAGCCAACCACCTGCAGCCGTTCCTGGCGCAGAAGCTCGGAGAGAATCGAGCGCAGGGCACCGCGGTACATCTTGCGGTTGACCTTGACCGAGTGGTTGCGGGGCTTGGCGGCAAAGGTCTGCCCGCCACTGCGCCAGATCGGACTGCGGATGGTACCCGCCCGGGCACGGCCGGTGCCCTTCTGGCGCCATGGCTTGACGCCACCACCACTCACTTCCGAGCGCGTTTTCTGCGCCTTGGTCCCGGCCCGAGCGCCGGCGAGATAGGACACCACCACCTGGTGGACGAGCGGCTCGCGGAATTCGGCGCCCAGAACGGTCTCCGAGACCTCGATCTTGGAGCCGTCGCCTTGCAATGTCAGTTGCATCAGTTACCTCCCGCCACGGCGAGCTGCTTGACCGCCGGGCGCACAATCACGTCGCCGTTGGCCGGCCCGGGAACCGCGCCGCGCACGAGCAGCATATTGCGCTCGGCGTCGACACGCACCACCTCAAGGTTCTGCGTTGTCTCGCGGACATTCCCCATCTGGCCGGACATCTTCTTGCCGGGAAACACGCGCCCCGGATCCTGCGCCTGACCGATGGAGCCGGGCACCCGGTGCGACGCCGAGTTGCCGTGGGAATTGTCCTGGGTGCGGAAATTATGGCGCTTGACCGTTCCCGCAAAGCCCTTGCCCTTGGAGGTGCCAGTCACATCAACAATGGCACCGGCCTCGAACTGCTCGACGGTCAGCGTACCGCCGGCCTGGATGCCGTCATCGGCGTCGCTGCCAAGCCGGAACTCCCAGAGGCCGCGGCCCATTTCGACTCCCGCCTTGGCAACGTGGCCCGCAATAGCCTGATTGACCCGGGACGGACGCCGCTCACCGGCGGTCACCTGAATGGCGCTGTAACCGTCATGGTCCTGCGCCTTGATCTGCGTGACGCGGTTCGGAGTGGCTTCGACCACCGTGACGGGGATGCTCTCACCCGTATCCGTAAAAATCCGCGTCATGCCGCGTTTGCGGCCGACGATTCCGATTGCCATCGTCGCTACCCTCTTCTATCAGCTGAACGCATCCCCGCGGGTCGGGCGTTGCCCCCCGCGTGGTGATCATCAACCGAATTGTTTCTTTCGGATTGATGCCGGCCCTGGCCGGCCTTAAAGAGGCCCGCTCCGGCGGGCTGATCCAGGATCAGTGCCGGAGTAGTTCCCCGAAACTCAGGAGAGCTTGATCTGCACATCGACACCGGCGGCGAGGTCGAGCTTCATCAGCGCGTCGACCGTCTTGTCCGTCGGGTCAATGATGTCCATCAACCGCTTGTGAGTCCGAATCTCGTACTGATCGCGCGCGTCCTTATTGACGTGCGGCGAGATCAGTACAGTATACCTTTCCTTCTTCGTCGGCAAGGGAACCGGGCCCTGGATGTGGGCACCGGTCCGCTTGGCCGTCTCGACGATCTCCCGGGCCGACTGATCGATCAGTCGATGGTCGAACGCCTTGAGACGAATCCGGATTTTCTGGTTATTGGATGCCATTGCCGATTACTCGAGGATCTTGGCGACGACGCCGGCGCCGACGGTGCGACCGCCCTCGCGGACCGCAAAGCGCAGGCCCTCTTCCATGGCGATCGGCGCAATCAGCGAGACTGTCATCTGCACGTTGTCACCCGGCATCACCATCTCCGTGCCCGAGGGCAGGTCACAGGCACCGGTGACGTCCGTGGTGCGGAAGTAGAACTGCGGCCGATAGCCATCAAAGAACGGCGTGTGACGACCCCCCTCGTCCTTGCCCAGCACGTACACCTCGCACTCGAACTTGGTGTGCGGCGTGATCGAACCGGGCTTGCACAGCACCTGACCCCGCTCGACATCGTCACGCTTGGTCCCGCGCAGCAGCGCGCCAATGTTGTCCCCGGCGCGCCCCTCGTCGAGCAGCTTGCGGAACATCTCCACGCCCGTGACCACCGTCTTGGTCGTCGCGTTGATGCCCACAATCTCCACATCCGAGCCGGTCTTGATGATGCCCCGCTCGACACGGCCGGTCACCACCGTGCCGCGACCCGAAATCGAGAACACATCCTCGATCGGCATCAAAAACGCACCGTCCACCGCGCGCTCCGGCTCCGGCATGTACTCGTCCATCGCCTGCACCAGCTTGACGATCGCCTGCGAGCCCATTTCCGAGGTGTCCCCCTCGAGCGCCTTCAGCGCCGAGCCCGTGATCACCGGCACATCATCGCCCGGGAAGTCATAGCTCGACAGCAGCTCGCGGACTTCCATTTCGACCAGCTCGAGCAGCTCGGCATCGTCGACCATGTCCGCCTTGTTCAAAAACACCACAATCGAGGGCACACCCACCTGGCGCGCCAGCAGAATGTGCTCACGCGTCTGCGGCATCGGCCCGTCGGCCGCCGAAACCACCAGTATCGCACCGTCCATCTGCGCGGCACCGGTGATCATGTTCTTCACATAATCCGCATGCCCGGGGCAGTCAACGTGCGCATAGTGACGATCGTGCGTCTCGTACTCCACGTGCGCCGTGGCAATCGTAATGCCCCGCTCACGCTCTTCCGGCGCATTGTCGATCTGGCTGAAGTCCTGCGCGACCCCACCGTACTCAGACGCCAGTACCTTCGTCATCGCCGCCGTCAGCGTCGTCTTGCCATGGTCAACATGACCAATCGTGCCAACGTTTACGTGCGGCTTGCTGCGCTCAAATTTCGCCTTGGCCACGGTTCACCTCTTACCCGTCAAATTCAAAAACCGAATCCGACCGAACGATCTGTTCAGCCGGCCTTTTTAATCACTTCGTCCGCGATGCTGCTGGGCGCCTCGGCATAGCCGTCGAACTCCATCGAGTAGGCCGCCCGGCCCTGCGTCGCCGACCGCAGATCAGTAGCATACCCGAACATCTCCTTGAGCGGCACTGCCGCGCGGATAATCTTGCCGCCCGGGCCGTCTTCCATGCCCTGGAGGGTGCCCCGGCGCCGCGTGACATCGCCCATGACATCGCCCATGAAGTCTTCCGGCGTGGTCACCTCGACTTTCATCATGGGCTCGAGCAGCACGGGGTTGCCCTTCATGAAGCCGTCCTTGAACGCCATGGATCCGGCGATCTTGAACGCCATCTCCGAGGAGTCGACGTCATGGTAGGAGCCGTCGAACAGCTCGACCTCGAGGTCAACCACCGGGAAGCCCGCGAGCACGCCATTTTCCATCTGCTCCTGGATACCGCGATCCACCGACGGGATGTACTCCTTGGGCACGACACCACCAACGATCTTGTTGCTGAACTCGTAGCCCTCGCCCCGATCGCGCGGCCGCATCCGAATCCAGACATGGCCGTACTGACCCCGGCCACCGGACTGGCGGACGAACTTGCCTTCGACTTCCACCGGCTCGCGGATCGCCTCACGGTAAGCGACCTGCGGCTCGCCGACCTTGGCCTCAACCTTGAACTCACGCTTGAGCCGGTCGACGATGATCTCGAGATGCAGCTCGCCCATGCCGGAGATGATGGTCTGACCCGACTCGTCGTCGGTGCGCACCTGAAAGGACGGATCCTCCTGGGCCAGCTTGCCCAGCGCGATGCCCATCTTCTCCTGGTCGCTCTTGGTCTTGGGCTCCACCGCCACGGAGATCACCGGATCCGGGAACTCCATTCGCTCGAGGGTCACTCGATTGCCGTTATCGCAGATGGTCTCGCCCGTGGTGATGTCCTTGAGCCCGATGGCCGCCGCGATATCGCCGGCGCGGACCTCGGTGACTTCCTTGCGCTCTTTCGAGTGCATCTGAACGATGCGGCCGAGCCGTTCCTTCTTGCCCTTGACCGGGTTGTAGACCGTATCGCCGGTCTTGACCACGCCCGAATAGGCCCGGAAGAAGGTCAGCGTGCCCACATAGGGGTCGGTGGCGATCTTGAACGCCAGCGCGGCGAAGGGCTCCTCGTCATCGGACTTGCGCACCACCGTGCTGCCGTCCTCAAGCTCGCCCTCGATATCCGGCACTTCGCTGGGTGACGGCATGTACTCGACAACGGCGTCGAGCATGGCCTGCACGCCCTTGTTCTTGAACGCCGAGCCGCACAGCACCGGGACAACCTCGTTGGCGATGGTCTGTACCCGCAGGCCGTGGTTGATCTCGTCCACCGTCAGCGCTTCGCCGCCGATGTACTTATCCATCATTTCTTCGCTGGCCTCGGCGGCGGCCTCGACCAGGGCCTCGCGGTAGCGGGCGGCGTCGTCGACATACTCCGCCGGGATATCGACCTCGTCGTAGGTCGTGCCCATGTCCTGCTCGTTCCAGTAGATCGCCTTCTCGCGGATCAGATCGATCACGCCAGCAAACGAGTCTTCGGCACCGATGGGCAGCTGCACCGGCACGGCGTTGCAGCCGAGCCGCTTTTTGAGCATGTCGACGCAGCGGAAGAAATCCGAGCCCATCTTGTCCATCTTGTTGACGAACACCATGCGCGGGACGCCGTAGCGGTTCGCCTGACGCCAGACCGTTTCGGTCTGCGGCTCGACACCGGCGTTGGCATCGAGCACGCACACGGCGCCGTCGAGCACCCGCAGCGAACGCTCCACCTCGATGGTGAAGTCCACGTGCCCGGGCGTATCGATAATGTTGATGCGGGTCTCGGGGTACTGCTGGTCCATGCCCCGCCAGAACGTGGTGGTGGCAGCAGAAGTGATGGTGATGCCACGCTCCTGTTCCTGGTCCATCCAGTCCATGACCGCGGCGCCGTCATGCACCTCGCCCATCTTGTGGGAGATACCCGTGTAGAAGAGGATGCGCTCGGTGACCGTTGTCTTGCCGGCGTCGATGTGCGCCATGATGCCAATATTGCGATAGCGCTCGATCGGTGTCTTGCGTGCCAAAACCTGTACCCCTGAACCTGATTACCAGCGGAAATGCGAAAAGGCCTTGTTGGCCTCCGCCATGCGGTGCGTGTCTTCCCGCTTTTTCACCGCGCTGCCGCGGCCCTCAGCCGCTTCGAGCAACTCGTTGCCCAGTCGATGTCCCATGGTGGCTTCGCTGCGCTTGCGCGCGGCCTCGATCACCCAGCGCATCCCGAGGGTGTTACGACGCTGCGGACGCACTTCCACCGGCACCTGGTAGGTCGCACCACCGACGCGGCGGGACTTGACCTCGACCACCGGGCGGACCTTGTCGAGGGCCGTCTCGAGGACTTCCATCGGCTCGCCGCTGTGCTTTTCGGCAATGCGGTCGAGCGCGCTGTAGACGATCTTCTCGGCCACCGCCCGCTTGCCGTCGCGCATGATCATGTTCACGAAGCGCGTGAGCATCTCGCTATCGTACTTCGGATCCGCGAGGACCTTGCGCTTCGGGACTTCTCTTCTTCTCGGCATGGTTGTCTACCCGCTTATCCTTTGGGCCGCTTGGCGCCGTACTTGGAGCGTCCCTGACGGCGCTTGCTGACACCGGCGGTGTCCAGCGAGCCGCGGACGACGTGGTACCGCACACCGGGGAGGTCCTTGACACGACCGCCACGGATCAGCGCCACGGAATGTTCCTGGAGATTGTGGCCCTCGCCGCCGATGTAACTGGCGACCTCGTAGCCGTTGGTAAGGCGCACGCGCGCCACTTTCCGCAACGCCGAGTTGGGCTTTTTGGGCGTCGTGGTGTAGACGCGGGCGCAGACGCCGCGACGCTGAGGACAGGCCTCAAGCGCAGGCACGTTGCTCTTCTCGTGCCGCCGCTTGCGAGGCTTGCGCACCAGCTGATTGATCGTGGCCATAGAGTTTTGACTCCCGTCCTTCAACGAACGCCGGAGTGGGCGCACCAACTCCGGCGAAAGCCGTTAAGTTTAGGATCGGGCTTCATGGGTGTCAACCAGAAGCCCGGTCCGCTAGTTTTCCGACAGATCCGGCGCGTCGGTCGTCGCCGCGCCGCCGCCCAGGCCGAACTGCGGGGCCATCGGAATCATCGGCGCCGGCGTCTCGCGACGCTGCCGCTGACGCTCCTGATGGTAGGCGTAGCCCGTTCCCGCGGGGATCAGTCGCCCGACAATGACGTTTTCCTTGAGACCGCGCAGATCATCCCGCGCCCCGCGGGTGGCCGCATCGGTGAGCACCCGGGTGGTCTCCTGGAACGAGGCCGCGGAGATGAACGAATCGGTGGCCAGCGACGCCTTGGTGATGCCCAGCAGCTGCGGCTCCCAGACGGCCGGCTCCCGGCCCTGCTCGACCAGCTGCTCGTTTTCTTCCTCGACCCGGCCCCAGTCGGCCTGCTCGCCACGCAGATACCGCGTATCGCCGGGGTTGCGGATCTCGACCTTGCGCAGCATCTGACGGCTGATCACCTCGATGTGCTTGTCATTGATCTTCACACCCTGGAGGCGATAGACGTCCTGGATCTCCTTGACCATGTAAGCCGCCAGTTCCGCCACCCCGAGCAGACGCAGGATGTCGTGCGGGTTGGGCTCGCCGTCGGCGATCACCTCGCCCTTTTCGACGAACTCGCCCTCGAACACCGTGACGTTGCGGTGCTTGGGGATCAGCTCCTCATGCTCCTCACCATCCGGTGTGGTCAGAACCAGGCGCTGCTTGCCCTTGGTGTCCTTGCCAAAGCTGACAGTCCCCGAGGTCTCGGCGAGAATCGCCGGCTCCTTGGGCTTGCGCGCCTCGAACAGATCCGCCACCCGCGGCAGACCGCCGGTGATGTCACGCGTCTTGGACGATTCCTGCGGGATTCGGGCAATCACGTCGCCCACATCCACCTCGGCTTTGTCCTCGACGCTGACAATGGCCCCCGCCGGCAGCGCGTAGTGGGCCGGGATCTCGGTGCCCGCCAGGTTGAGGTCGTTGCCGGCCTCGTCCACCAGCTTGACCACCGGTCGCAGGTCCTTGTACGCCACCTTCTCGCCGGTGCTGCGCCGGACATGCTCGCCGGTGCCGCGACTCTTGGGATCCGTGACCACCAGGCTGCTAAGGCCGGTCACCTCGTCGGTCTCGCGGTTGACGGTGACGCCCTCGACAAAGTCGTAGAACTTCAGCCGGCCCTTCACCTCGGTGACGATGGGATGGGTATGCGGGTCCCAGTTGGCAACGATCTGGCCGGCCTCGACCGCCTCCTGCTCGGCGACGGCGATGGTTGCACCGTAGGGCACCTTGTAGCGCTCGCGCTCGCGGCCAGCCTCGTCCATCACGGTGATCTCGCCCGAGCGGGACACCGCGACCAGATTGCCCGACTGATGCGCCACGGTCTTGAGGTTGTGCAGCCGCACGGTACCCGCCGACTTGACCTGCACATTGCTGATGGCGGCGGCCCGCGAGGCCGCCCCGCCGATGTGGAAGGTGCGCATGGTCAGCTGGGTGCCGGGCTCGCCGATGGACTGCGCCGCGATGACGCCCACCGATTCGCCGACGTTGACCTGATGCCCCCGGGCCAGATCACGACCGTAGCAGGCCGAGCACACGCCGTGGCGGGTCTCGCAGGTAATCGGCGAGCGCACCCAGATCTCGTCCACGCCCTCGCTTTCGACCGCTTCGATCTGGCGCTCGTCCAGCAAGGTGCCCTGCTCGACCAGGACCTTGCCGGTGCCGGGCTGGACCACGTCCTGCGCGACGACCCGGCCGAGCACACGCTCGCCCAGGGCCTCGACCACGTCACCGCCCTCGATGAGCGACGTCATGCGCAGCCCCCGATGCGTGCCGCAATCGGGCGAGGTCACGACCAGATCCTGGGACACGTCCACCAGCCGGCGGGTGAGATAACCGGAGTTGGCGGTCTTGAGCGCCGTGTCCGCCAGGCCCTTGCGCGCGCCATGGGTGGAGATGAAGTACTGCAGAACGTTCAGCCCCTCGCGGAAGTTCGCGGTGATGGGCGTCTCGATGATCGAGCCATCGGGCTTGGCCATCAGACCGCGCATCCCGGCGAGCTGACGGATCTGCGCCGGCGAGCCACGTGCGCCGGAGTCGGCCATCATGAAGATCGAATTGGTCGACTTCTGCACCAGCTCGTTGCCGTCGCGGTCGGTGACCGTCTCCTTGCCGAGCTTTTCCATCATCGCCGTGGCCACTTCCTCGTTGGTCCGCGACCAGATGTCGACCACCTTGTTGTAGCGCTCGCCGTTGGTGACAAGACCCGAGGCGTACTGATCCTCGATGTCCTTCACCTCCACCTCGGCGTCGGTGAGGATCTGATCCTTCTCACCGGGGATGACCATGTCTTCCATGCCGATGGACACGGCCGCGCGGGTGGACATACGAAAGCCCAGATACATGATCTGGTCGGCGAAGATGACCGTCGCCTTCAGGCCGAGCCGCCGATAGCACTGGTCGATCATCTCCGAGATCGCCTTCTTGCTCATGTCGCGGTCGACCAGATCAAACGGCAGGCCTTCGGGCACGATGGTATAGATCAGCGCCCGGCCCACGGTGGTCTCCACCCGCCGGGTGGATTCGCTGCGCTCGCCCTCATCGTCGACCACCACCTCGTGGAAGCGCACGGTCACACGGGCCTGAAGCCCGACGCGTCCACTTTCATAGGCGCGATGCACCTCGTCGAGATCGGCAAAGGTCATGCCCTCACCCGTCTGGCGCTGGAGCACCAGCGACATGTAGTACAAGCCCAGGACGATATCCTGCGAGGCACCGATAATGGGCTCGCCCGAGGCCGGCGCGAGCACATTGTTGGTCGCCATCATCAGTGCCCGCGCCTCAAGCTGTGCCTCGAGCGCCAGCGGGACATGGACGGCCATCTGGTCGCCGTCGAAGTCGGCGTTAAAGGCCGGGCACACCAGCGGGTGCAGCTGCACCGCCTTGCCCTCGACCAGCACCGGCTCGAAGGCCTGAATGCCCAGTCGATGCAGCGTCGGCGCGCGGTTGAGCATCACCGGGTGCTCGCGGATCACCTCTTCGAGGATGTCCCAGACCTCGGCGGTCTCGCGCTCGACCATCTTTTTGGCCGCCTTGATGGTGGTGGCCAGGCCGAGCCGCTGCAGCCGCGAGAAAATGAACGGCTTGAACAGCTCCAGCGCCATGCGCTTGGGCAGACCACACTGGTGCAGCCGCAGCGTGGGGCCGACCACAATGACCGAGCGGCCCGAGTAGTCGACCCGCTTGCCCAGCAGATTCTGCCGGAAGCGGCCCTGCTTGCCCTTGATCATGTCCGCGAGCGACTTCAGCGGGCGCTTGTTGGTGCCGGTGATGGCCCGGCCGCGGCGGCCGTTATCGAGCAGCGCGTCCACCGACTCCTGGAGCATGCGCTTTTCGTTGCGCACGATGATGTCCGGCGCGGAAAGATCCAGCAGCCGCCGCAGGCGGTTGTTGCGGTTAATCACCCGGCGGTAGAGATCGTTGAGATCGGAGGTGGCGAAACGCCCGCCATCCAGCGGCACCAGCGGGCGCAGATCCGGTGGCAGCACCGGCAGCACGCTCATGATCATCCACTCCGGCCGGTTGCCCGACTCGAGGAATGATTCGACCAGCTTCAACCGCTTCGACAGCCGCTTGATTTTGGTCTCGGAGTTGGTGGCCTCCATCTGCTCGCGAAGGGTCTCGGTCTCCTCGCGCAGATCAAGCTTTTTGAGCAGGTGGCCGACCGCTTCGGCGCCCATCAGCGCATGGAACTCGTCGCCGTACTGCTCCATGGCGTCGAGGTACTGCTCGTCACTGAGCAGCTGACCCTTTTTGAGCGGCGTCATGTTGGGCTCGATGACCACGAAGGCCTCGAAATAGAGGATCCGCTCAATGTCGCGCAGCGTCATGTCGAGCAACAGGCCGATGCGCGACGGCAGCGACTTCAGGAACCAGATATGCGCCGCCGGGCTGGCCAGGTCGATATGGCCCATGCGCTCACGCCGGACCTTGGCAAGCGTTACCTCGACGCCGCACTTCTCGCAGACCACGCCCCGGTGCTTGAGGCGCTTGTACTTGCCGCACAGGCACTCGTAGTCCTTGACGGGGCCAAAGATCTTCGCGCAGAAGAGCCCGTCGCGCTCCGGCTTGAAGGTCCGATAGTTGATGGTTTCGGGCTTTTTCACCTCGCCAAACGACCACGACCGGATCTTCTCCGGCGATGCCAGTCCGATGCGGATGCCATCAAAGTCGTCGAGCTGGGCGCCCGGCTGTTTGAACAGATTCAGTAGGTCTTTCATATCGGCTACCCGTTCAGTCCTGCTCGAGCTCGATATCGATACCGAGGGAGCGAATCTCTTTGACCAGCACGTTGAAGGATTCGGGCATGCCCGCTTCCATCTGGTGCTCGCCATCGACGATGTTCTTGTACATTTTGGTCCGGCCGGCGACATCGTCGGACTTGACCGTGAGCATTTCCTGGAGTGTGTAGGCCGCGCCGTATGCCTGCAGGGCCCAGACCTCCATCTCGCCGAAGCGCTGACCGCCGAACTGCGCCTTGCCGCCCAGCGGCTGCTGGGTAACCAGGCTGTACGGCCCGGTGGAGCGCGCATGCATCTTGTCGTCGACCAGATGGTTCAGCTTGAGGATATGCATGTAGCCCACGGTGACCGGCCGGTCGAAGGGATCGCCACTGCGGCCATCGTAGAGCTGCGCCTGGCCGCTTTCCGGCAGTCCCGCCAGCCGCAGCATGGTCTTGATCTCGTCCTCGTTGGCGCCGTCGAACACCGGCGTTGCCATCGGCACGCCGCCGCGCAGGTTCTCGCAGAGCTCGACGATCTCCTCGTCGCTGAACGAGTCCAGATCCTCGCGCTTGCCGCTGGAATTGTAGACCTGCTCGAGGAAACCACGCAGCTCGTCGACCTTGCGCCGGGCATCGAGCATTTCGCCGATGCGCCGTCCCAGCCCCTTGGCGGCCCACCCGAGGTGCACCTCGAGGACCTGGCCGACGTTCATGCGCGAGGGCACGCCCAGCGGTGAGAGCACCACATCGATGGGCTCGCCGTCGGCCGAGAACGGCATGTCCTCCACCGGCACCACCCGCGAGATCACGCCCTTGTTGCCGTGGCGACCGGCGAGCTTGTCACCGGCCTGGATGCGGCGGCGCACGGCCAGATAGACCTTGACCATCTTGAGCACGCCCGGTGCCAGGTCATCGCCCGCGCCGATCTTTTCCTTTTTCTCCTCGAGCCGAGCATCAAACGCCTCGCGCTGGGCCTTCAACTGGGCCTGCACCGCCTCGAGCCGCGCCATGGCATTTTCGTCACGCAGGCGAATCTCGAACCAGCGCCGCCGGTCGATCCCGTGCAGGTACTCGGCGGTGATCTTGGTGCCGGCCTTGAGCTGCTCGGGGCCGCCGTCGGCGACCTGACCCACCAGCGCCTGCTCGAGACGCGCAAAGGCGTCGTCCTCAAAGATCCGGTACTGGTCGTCGAGATCCTTGCGGACGTCGGCAAGCGCGTCCGCCTCGATGGAAAGCGCCCGGGCGTCCTTCTCGACGCCATCCCGGGTGAACACCTGCACATCAATGACGGTACCGTCCATGCCCGAGGAGACCCGCTGCGAGGTGTCCTTCACGTCCGAGGCCTTCTCGCCGAAGATCGCCCGCAGGAGCTTTTCCTCCGGGGTGAGCTGGGTCTCGCCCTTGGGCGTGACCTTGCCCACCAGGATATCGCCGGCCTTGACCTCGGCACCCACATAGACAATGCCCGACTCATCCAGCTTGGACAGCGCGCTCTCGCCCACATTGGGGATATCAGCGGTGATCTCCTCCGAGCCCAGCTTGGTGTCGCGGGCGACGGCGGTCAGCTCCTCGATATGAATGGTGGTGTAGCGATCCTCCTGCACCACATTCTCGGAGATCAGGATCGAGTCCTCGAAGTTGTAGCCATTCCACGGCATGAAAGCCACGCGCATGTTCTGGCCCAGCGCCAGCTCGCCCATGTCGGTGGACGGCCCGTCGGCCAGCACGTCACCGCGGCCCACTCGATCACCGGGGCGCACCAGCGGTTTCTGGTTCTGGCAGGTGCTCTGGTTGGAGCGCGTGTACTTGGTCAGGTTGTAGATATCGACACCGGGCTCGCCCGACTGTGCCTCGTCATCATTGACTCGCACCACGACCCGGGCGGCGTCGACCTGGTCGACGATCCCGCCACGGTCGGCCACCACGGTGACACCGGAGTCCACCGCCACAGCCCGCTCCATGCCCGTACCCACCACGGGCTTTTCGGCCCTCAGGGTGGGCACCGCCTGGCGCTGCATGTTCGAGCCCATGAGCGCGCGGTTGGCATCGTCATGCTCGAGGAACGGCACCATTGACGCCGCCACCGAGACGATCTGCTTGGGCGAGACGTCCATGTACTGGACCTTGTCCGGCGACGACATGCCGAACTCGTTCTGATGGCGGATCGAGATCAGCGAGTCCACCAGATCACCCTGCTCATCGATGCGGGCGTTGGCCTGGGCGATGATGTAGCGGCTTTCCTCGATGGCCGACAGGTAATCCACCTGATCGGTCACCCGGCCGCTCTCGACGCGCCGATAGGGGGTCTCGAGGAAACCGTAGCTGTTGAGCCGTGCATAGCAGGCCAGCGAGCTGATCAGACCGATGTTCGGCCCCTCGGGCGTCTCGATCGGGCAGACCCGGCCGTAGTGGGTGGGGTGCACGTCGCGCACCTCGAACCCGGCCCGCTCACGGGTGAGCCCGCCCGGACCCAGCGCCGAGACCCGTCGCTTGTGGGTGACCTCGGACAGGGGGTTGTTCTGGTCCATGAACTGCGAGAGCTGCGAGGAGCCGAAGAACTCCTTGATCGCGGCGGCCACGGGCTTGGCGTTGAGCAGTTCCTGGGGCATCAGCCCCTCGCTCTCGGCCAGGCTCAGGCGCTCGCGCACCGCCCGCTCGACACGGACCAGACCGATGCGGAAGTTGTTCTCGGCCATCTCGCCCACGCAGCGCACCCGGCGGTTGCCGAGGTGGTCGATGTCATCAACCGTGCCCTTGCCGTTGCGAATGTTGATCAGCTCGCGCAGCACCGAAAGGATGTCCTCGTTATCGAGCACCCCACTGCCCTCGACCTCGTCGCTGCCAACGCGCAGGTTGAACTTCATGCGGCCAACCGCCGAGAGATCGTAGCGGTCTTCGCTGAAGAACGGGTTGGCGTACAGGCTCTCGGCGGCGGCCGTTGTCGTCGCCTCGCCCGGGCGCATTCTCCGGCGGCTCTCGCTTCCGGCCGCTAGCGGCGTAGT
>Ga0102927_1000102_pt1 | contig 17706 bp, 22 predicted proteins | sample SalPon1_A_H2O_MG_FD_78208 | JGI IMG/M metagenome (GOLD analysis project Ga0102927, IMG submission 78208) | Salt pond water microbial communities from South San Francisco under conditions of wetland restoration - Salt Pond MetaG R1_A_H2O_MG | ecosystem: Environmental > Aquatic > Non-marine Saline... | reverse complement strand
GGCATCGTGCTGGTGAGCATCATCCTTGAGACGGCGGTGTGACGCGCCTGTCCGTCGTCCGACTGGCAACGCTGCTGACGGTCCTTGCGGTGGCGGTCGCCTGGGCGTACATCGAGCTGGCGGAGCTGCAGCTGCTGCGGTTCCGGTTGGTGGCCTACGGGATCATCTGGGTGGTGCTTGCGGTGCTGGTCCTGCTGCGGGTCGAGCTGCCACGCCCTGACGGGCGCCTCGACCGACGTGCGCTCGCGGTGGCGACGGCCTACATGCTGGTGCTGTCGCTCGCCGGAGGCATCGTTGTGGTCACCCCTGCAGCAGGGTATGATCTGCGCCTGGCCCTGCTGGCGCCGTACTGGGGCCCGGCCCCGGTCGTCACAACCCCTGTCGCCTCCGTGTTCCTGTTCCCTGCACGGGTGCTCGGCTACCTGGCGTTGGGTATGCTCGTCTATGTGCTTGCGGTGGACACGTTGCAATCGGCTGCCCTCGGGGTGTTGGGGCTGTTCTCATGCGTCTCCTGCACGTGGCCCATCCTCGCATCCCTGCTCACGGGTCTCGTGGGCTCGACGGGTGCACTCGCCGTGCTCGCGAGTACCTACGCCTTCGACGTGTCGACACTCGTGTTCGCTGTGACGGTGGGCCTGCTCAGCTATCGCCCACTCATCCGGTCCTGATGATGCGACCATCCCCGTCGTACCGCGCCTGCATGATCCGGTCGTACTGCTCGTGGGTCAGCTCGATCGCGGCCGCACCGAGGGTGTCGCTGAGCTGCGCAGGATTGCGGGCGCCGATGATCGGGATCACCGGGGCATTCGGGTACTGCATGAGCCACCGCACCGCGACCTGCGCGGGTGTCGCCCCCAGCTCGTCAGCGACCGCCCGCACCGCATCGAGCACCGCCCACCCCCGCTCTGACAGGTAGTACTCTGCGAAGCGGTCATCGATGCTCGCCCGTGCGCCATCCGGACCGGTGACCGCGGTGGGGTCGGCAGGGTCCGCCCGCGTGTACTTACCGGTGAGGAACCCTCCCGCCAACGGGGAGTACGGACACACGGCCAACCCCTCGGACGCACACACCTCTAGATACTCCTCAACGTCGTGGTAGTAGCCGGCATGGAACAGCGGCTGGGTCACGCGGAACGGCTCGAACCCGTGCGTGCGTGCGGTACCGATGGCCTTCATCAGCTGCCATGCGGCCATCGTCGAGGCCCCGAGATACATCACCCGCCCGTCAGAGACGAGCCCGTCGAGGGCCCCCATCGTCTCGGCGATGGGTGTCGTCGGGTCCCATCGGTGGATGTAGTACAGGTCAAGATAGTCTGTGTCCAACCGCTGCAGCGTTCCACTGATCTGCCGCCGGATGTGTCGGCGGGAGAGCCCCCCACCGTTCGGATGCGACTCATCCATGGGGAAGTAGACCTTCGAGGCGATGACGAACCGGTCCCGGTCCCGCTCGGCCAGCCATTCACCGATCCAGCGCTCTGCCCGCCCGCTGGGCGTGCCGTAGACGTTTGCGGTGTCGATGAAGGTCCCCCCAGCATCTGCGAACGCATCCAAGATCGCATGTGCCTCCGCTTTCGTCGTCTCCGTCTCTCCTCCGGTCTCGCGACCGAAGCGCCAGGTCCCGAAACACAGTTCGGAGACGTCGATGCCGGTCCGTCCCAGCGGTCGTGTCGCCAAATCCATACTGTCCGCTGTGTCGGCGTTGGCTTAATTATCCGGGCGGATGGGGAGCCTTTTGACCGGACCGACGCTGGCTCATCCATGCAGCCTGCGGTCACGCTGACAGACGTCTCCTACCGTTACGGGGGGACCACCGCTCTCCGGGAGGTCTCGCTGTCGGTGAGCCGCGGGTCGGTGCTCGCGGTCGTGGGGCCGAACGGTGCCGGCAAGACGACGCTCGTGCGCGCTGTCGCTGGGGTGATCGATCCGAGCGGCGAGGTCATGGTCGACGGCGATTCGGCCGAGCGTGTCGATCGTCGCCAGATCGGGATCCTCCCTCAGGCGTTCACCCCCGCACGTCGCCTGACGCCGCGGGAGCTCATCCGCTACCATGCCGCCCGCTATGATGCTCATCCGGACCCTGCGGCCGTCTGCGGACGGGTGGGTATCGGTCCCAGCGAACTCGACCGCCCATTCGAGCGGCTCTCGGGTGGGCAGCAGCGCAGAGTGTGTGTCGCGATGGCGATAGCACATGACCCTGCGCTGTTGCTGTTGGATGAGCCCACAGCGGGGATCGATCCGGCCGGTCGACGGGCGTTGTGGGACGAACTCGAGCGCATCGGGGAGGCGGGGACGACCATGATCATCACGTCACATTCATTCGCTGAGGTGGATCGACTCGCCGATGAGGTGTGCATCCTCGATGATGGCGCGGTGCTCGCAGCCGGCACGCCCGCGGATCTTATCGCTGCGGTCGCAGGTGGCCACCGCCTGCAGGTGACCCCTGCCCCGCCATCGCTCCCTCCGATGGTCCCGGATGCGGAGCTCATCGACGGCACGCTGTGTGTGGTCGATTGCGACCTCGCGACGGCGGCGGCGGTGCTGCGGTGGCTCGAGGAGATGGACACCATCCCGCGGCGCATCAGCTGGGACAGCAGCAGCCTCGCCGATGTGTACACTCAACTCACGGAGGCAGGCTGATGGGCGTGCGCGGCCGACTGGCTGCGGAGGCGCAGCTCGCGCTCCGGTCGTTCCTGCGGCGACGGACGGCGGTGTTCTTCACGTTCGCCTTCCCGGCGATCATCGTCCTCATCTTTGGGGTGCTGATCCAGGTCGGTCCAGCCGCTGGGGGGCTGTTCAGCGAACCCGCCAGCTACTATGTCGCGGGGTACCTCGCGGTGGTGGTGCTGTTCACACCACTGTCACGGCTGGGTTCGACGGTCGCTCGCCATCGCGACTCGAACCGCTTCGTCCTGCTGGCAGTGGGGCCACTGTCCCGCCTGGAGTGGTTGGTCGCCCACACGCTCGTCACCACCGCCATCGTGCTCGTCGCGGCTGCCTTACTGCTGGTGCTCCTGGTCGCGGTCACCCCGGTGCGATTGCCCGGCCCCACAGGCGTAGGCCTCATGCTGTTGGCGGTGGGCCTGGGCGGGATGGCCTTTGGTGCGCTGGGGGCGCTCATCGGCAGCCTCACGCGCTCGACGGATGGGGTGATCGCCGCGGCCAACGCGGTCGCCCTCCCGCTGCTGTTCCTCTCGGAGACGTTCATCCCGCCGGCCTTGCTGCCCGCGTGGGTCGCACCGGTGATGCTGCTGTCCCCGCTGACGTATGTGGTGCGACCGATCCGGCTGGTCACCGTCGAAGGGGTGGTCAGCCCACTCGCGCTCGTGCCGATCACCGCGGTGATGATCGTCGCCCTCGTCGCTGCTGCGCGTGTGCTCCCCCGTCTGTGAGCCAGGCGAGTATTTATACCGCCCCCAACGCCTCTGCGCGTATGGCACGGACGGCGGTGGTCCAAGAGCTTCTGGATGCGGGGCTTGTGGCCGTCCTGCGGGGGATCAGCCCGGTCGCTCTCCCGTCGGTGGTCGATGCACTCGTCGCAGGTGGTGTCACCGCCATCGAGCTCACCGCGGACACCCCCGGCGTCCGTGAGGCGGTGACAGCGGTCGCCGCTGATGAGCGTGTGACCGTCGGGGTGGGGACGGTGCGGGAGCCTGCGCGGGTCGCACCCCTCGTCGATGCGGGTGCGGCGTTCATCGTCTCCCCGATCTGCGACCCTGGGGTGGTCGATGCTGCGCACACCCATGATGTGCCCACGGCTGCGGGATGTCTTACTCCGACGGAGGTGCATCTGGCGATGACCGCCGGTGCGGACATCGTCAAGATCTTCCCGGCGTCGGTGGCCACACCCGGGTTTCTGGCGGCGGTACGTGCGACACTGGATCCACCGCCGCTGATGCCGACCGGCGGCATCAGCCCGACCACACTTGGTGACTACATCGAGGCGGGTGCGGGGTGTGTCGGTGTTGGCAGCAGTCTGCTCGCCGGGACCGACCCCAGCGACCCCGACCCCGACCGGATTCGCAGCGCAGCGGAGGCACACATGGCAGCACTCACTGCGGCTCGAGCGTGAGTGGATCGAGCCCGCTGAAGGGGTGTCGGACGGTCCGCATCACCCCAGGGACCCCACGCGCATCGATGTCGATCGCGGTCGCGCCCGCACCACCCGCCGTGTCGACACCGACCGACGCGAGGGTGCGGCGCCGCTGCAGGATGGTGGACCGTGACCGGACCGTTTGGACCTTCGCCAAGGGGACGACCGTCGTCCGACGGCGCAGCACGCCTGTACGGGTGGTGAGGCGCTCATCATCGAGGTGGTAGCCACGATGCCGCCACTGGAGCTCTGCCAGCCAGAGCCCTGGCACGAGGAGCCCCATGGGCGCCCACCACGACACCCACCCGGGCAGCCACCCGCCCAGGAGCCACACCACCCCGGCGACTCCCGTCACGAGTGCGGCGACACGGATGCGGTATCGCTGTCGCGCCCGCAGTGGGGGTCGACGCAGCCGGCGCGGGGGGCTGACCCCCACCGCCTCGGCGACCGCGCGTACCTCGTCGCGGGGTGCCAGCGGGACTACCGTCGTCGACCCACCGCTGCCACCGACCCCACCTGCGGTCTGTACCGTCAACGCAGCGTAGCCGAAGCGCCTGCTCACCGGGGTGTCGATGAGTTGGACCGACTGGAGCTTCTCGGTCGGGATCGTCCCCCGGTACCGTGCTCCAAACCCCCCACTGTAGTGATACCCATCGGGTGCCCGCTTGAGGGTGAACCCCGCGAAGCGCACCATCCGCCGGAGTGCGCCGACGGCCCATGCCCCCACCAGGACGAGTCCAACCACCCCGGCGAGTGTCCCCCCATCAGCGGTGACCCACTGCAACAGCATGGCACCGACGACGGTCTGATCGGCGACGGAGGGCCCGACGGTCGACACCGCAGCGGTGATGCCACCCAGCACGCGGAGATCCACTCCGTACACCCCCGCCCGAACGAGGCCACCACGATCGAGTCGGAAGACCTCCTCGCCAGACTGGACGTCTGCCTCCGTCGGGTCGTCCACCCGGCCGATCGTCTCGAACCGGTCGGCGAGTGCCATGGCATCAGCGCGTCGCAGATGTCGGAGCTCTGCTTCTGCTCCGCCTCCACCCGCCGAGCGAAAGCGCACCGTCGCCAGCCCCAGGATCCGCAACGGCAACGACTGTGCGATGTCGACCCGCTGGATCCGATGCAGCGGGATGCGACGCGCCTGACGCCGGAGGATGCCCTGCTCGAGCTGTAATCCCGCTGGCGTCAGGGCAAAGCGCACCCGGCGGACGGCGACGGTCTCGATGGAGGCACTGATGACGATCGCCACCGCGATTGTGGCCGCCCACACGACGGGACCGGGGTCGATCTCGGCGGCGACGAGCAGCTGCCGCAGCCCGATGACGGTGATCACCCCCACGGACGCCAGACGCGTGCCCGTACGATAGATGACCGACCGCGGTGCGAGCGTCTCCATCAGACCGCATCCTCACCAGCGGTCCGGACGCTCGCTTCACGCAGCCGCTCGCGCATCCGGTCGGCGTGCGCGGAGCCAAGACCGGGGATGGTCACATCAGCGCCGCGGGTGCCTGCGGTGTAGACGACGACCGACCCGAGGCCCAGCAGCCGATCTAACGGCCCTCGTCGGGTGTCGACATGCTGGATGCGGGTGTACGGCACCACCGTCCGAACGTGAGTGAGGACTCCATGGGTGAGTGTGAGCCCATCGGAGTCGAAGCGGTACCCCCACCGGCCGTACCGGACGCGGACCGCCAGTGCCCACACACCGCTGCCGCCCACGAGCACCGCCAGGCTCCCGATCACCGGTGACAGGGAGACCGGCGCTGCCCAGACAGCGGCGGCCGCGACTGCCGCCAGCGCCACCACCGGGCCCAGCCCGCGCAGCATCCAACGCCACTGGATGCGCGGATGGAGTGTCCGTGTATCGCCGCTCGCCTCGTCCATAGCGACCATATGTGGTCCTGGCCGTTAACCCGTGCCGATGTGACCGCGCGATTTTAACATGCAACCATGGTAGATGCTGTAGGAATGGCCGTCGAGAACCTGATCTACCCCCGCTACATCGATGCGGCCGTCAGTCGCAGCGGTGGCCGCCGTGTGCCGCGTACAGATGCGGTGGCGGACCCCACCATCGAGGAGATCGCCGCGGCGGTGCGGCAGATCGGCTACACGGCGACGGTCGAACCCGAGGTGTGTCACCCCCGAGAGGTGAGCGCCCGGGGCCGCGTGCGGGTGCAGGCGGAGCCGGATGAGTCCAAGCGCGAGGTCGTCCTCGCGGTCGCGGCGATCGTCGGGGTGATGCGCGGATGAGCACCTACCGGGTGGGGACGGTGGCGCATCTCTGTCAGCGGTTGGCGATCGTCCCGATCGAGGCGGAGGAGGTGCCATCCATCGGCACCCGTGTGGTCGACAAGGAGCTGCGGCGTGTGGGCCGCATCGTCGACATCTTCGGGCCCGTGAGTGCTCCGTACGCGGCGATCTCTCCGACGGACCGTGAGACGGGTGCGCGGCTGATCGGCGAGCGGGTGTACGCCCGATGAGCCCCACGCAATCACAACGGTTGGCGATCGGCATCACAGCGGCGGTGGGCATCTTCCTGACGGTCCAGCTGCTGGGGCTGGCGCTCGTCCCCGCGTTCGATGCCGCAGGCTACCAAGCGGTCGAGGACCCCAGTGACCCCCTCAACGCGTTCGCGTACATCGGTGCGATCGTCATCGTCACCGGGGTGATGCTGGTGGCGTTCCGCTACGGGGCGGGCTGGCTGATGCAGGCGTTCGTGCTGATGGCTGTCGGCGGCCTGAGCTGGTACGTGCTGTCGGTGGTCGTCACGCCATGGGCCGGTGTCGCGCTCGCAGGTGTACTGGTCGGCGCGCTGTATCTGCGCCCCCGGTGGTACGTCATCGACACCGCAGGTATCGTCGTCGGCGCCGGTGCGGCCGGACTGTTCGGCATCAGCTTCGGGCTGACGCCGGTGTTCATTCTGCTCGTGCTCTTGGCGGTGTACGATTTCATCAGTGTCTACCGGACTGGCCACATGTTGGACCTCGCTGACGGCGTCATGCGGCTGCGGCTACCGGTGGTGCTGGTCATACCGATTCGGCGCTCGTTCTCGATGGCCCAGTTCGGCACCGACAGCGAAACGCCGGGCTCCGGCGAGCGCGATGCTCTGTTCATCGGGCTCGGTGATGCGGTCATCCCAGCGATCTTGGTCACATCTGCGGCGATGTTCCTGCAGGCGCCACCCGTCGTCGGTGGGGTGAGTCTCCCCGTAATCGGGGCGATGGTGGGGACGATCGTGGGGCTCCTCGCACTGCTTGGGCTGGTGCTCCGTGGCCGGGCACATGCGGGGCTCCCACTGCTCAACGGTGGCGCGATCGCGGGCTACCTACTGGCGGTGCTCGTCACGGGCATCCCCCTCCGGGCCGCCATCGGCATCTGAGTCGGAAAGTGCCTCGCGGACCTTGACCGCCATGCCGTACTCCGCATCCAGCATCAGTGCCGCCGACACACGGGCCGTCCCCACTGCGATGATGCGATCATCCATCGTACAGATGGCCACCTCATCACCCCCACGTACTCGCTCATCGACCGCTGTGACGAACTTCGCAAAGACGTTCCTGCCCGCTTTGACGTAGGGGACCGCAGCTGCGCTGATACAGACACGACAGCGAGGTGTGGCGGTCGCGGCGACAAGGCGCCGGCCCCCCTCGATCCCCAGCGTGAATCGGCCATCGGTCCCATACGAGCAGATCCGCCCTGCGGGTGCGATCAGCTGCCGGGGGCGTCCGGAGGTCGACCGCTGCACCGTGATCTGTGCCGTCTCTGCCATGGGGAACAACGCCTGCCCTGCGCCGTGACCGAACTGGTAGGCGGCAACCTCCCGCAACCGGTCGATCGTCTCAGGGTCGCCCATACATCCGAAATCAGCTCATAGGTGCTTTAATCGCTGTGCAACGGGCTCGCCCGGCGAAATGTATTTACCATCGTCCTACACGGTTAGAGGTATGTCACCCACCATGGCTGCTGACGGGCCGGCCGCGACAGCAGGTGGTCTGTTCTCTGATGGCAAACGGTGAGCGGGCGGCTACCAGATGACGCCCGCACCGGCTCCCTCGTCCCGACTTCCGACCGCATAATCCACCACATCTATGACACAACTCGATCTCACCGGCGTCTTCCCGGCGCTGGTGACACCGTTCGACACACGCACCGCCATCGACCACACCCAACTCCGTGCGGAGGTCCGTCGTCTGGAGGCCGCCGGCGTCGCGGGCGTGGTCCCAGCCGGGTCGACCGGCGAGTCCGCCACGCTGAGCCACGATGAGCACATCGAGGTGATCGAGACGGTCGTCGATGCCGCCGATTCGATCCCGGTCATCGCCGGCACAGGCTCGAACAGTACCGATGAGGCACTCGAGCTCTCACAACGAGCAGCCGATGCGGGAGCGGATGGGCTGCTGCTGATCTCGCCGTACTACAACCGCCCTGAGCAGTCAGGGATCTTGGAGCATTATGAGGCGATCGCCGACGCCGTCGAGCTGCCACAGGTCGTCTACAACGTGCCAGGGCGCACCGGGTCGAACATCAGCCCCGAGACGATCAGCATGCTGGCGACCCATCCCAACATCGCGGGGTACAAGGCCGCCAGTGGCGACGTCGCCCAGATCAGTGAGGTGATCCGCAGGACCGCTGACGTCCCGTTCCAGGTGGTCTCTGGTGATGACCCCCTCACCCTGCCGCTGTGTGCGATAGGTGCGACGGGCGTGATCTCCGTGGTCGCCAACGTCGAGCCCGCACGGACGGTCGCACTCGTGGACGCCGCCCTCACGGGTGACCTGCCCCGCGCCCGCGAGCTGCACCACACCCTGGCACCGCTCACCGAGCAGCTGTTCGTCGAGTCCAATCCGATCCCCGTCAAGGCGGCGCTGGCTGCACGTGGCCACGTCGATGAGACACTCCGTCGGCCGCTGACGCCGCTGGCCGCCGAGCACCGAGACCCGCTCCACCGCATCCTGGAGTCGCTCGCCTCCGCACCCTCTGCGCCATGAGCGATGAGCTCGCGGTGGCGATCGGGGGGGTGGGGGGACAGATGGGCGCGACGGTGGCGTCCCTCGCTGCAGAGCGTGCGGACATCCACCCCATCCTCGGGATCAGCACCACCCCCGCAGCGGTGGATGCTCCCGTCGAGCAGGTGGTCCCGGTCGGAGGCGCGCCGGCTGCCCTGGATGCGTCATCGGCAGATGTCCTCATCGAGTTCACCACCGCCGGTGCGGTCGGCAGCCTCGCGGATGCGGCCGCGACCGCCGGTGTCGCGCTGGTGTCGGGGACCACCGGCCTGACCGCTGCGGACCGTCAGGGACTCGAGACCGCCGCCTCGACTGTGCCGGTGCTGCATGCGACGAACTTCTCACGGGGGATCGCCGTGCTCCGAGGACTTGTGCGAGCGGCGGTCTCCCAGCTCCCGACGGCGGACATCGAGCTCACGGAGACACACCATCGACACAAGCGGGACGCCCCCTCGGGGACCGCAGAGACGCTGCTGTCGGACATCGTGAGCAGCGGTGGCCCTGCCAACCGTGTGGATGGGCGGTCGGGTGATGCCCCCCGCGGGTCGGCGGAGGTCGGGGTCCACGCCCGCCGGGCGGGAGCGATCGCCGGGGTGCACGAGGTGCTGTTCGCGACGGAGACGGAGGAGCTGACGCTGCGGCATCGCGCCCGGTCGCGGTCCGTCTTCGCCGCGGGTGCACTGGATGCGGCAGTGTGGCTGGCTGGGCGTCCACCGGGCAGCTACTCATTCGATGCTGTCTTGAGCGACCATCCGGAGGATGGGGTATGACGCTGCGATCGGAGATCGAGACGCTGTGGACCGCGCATGACGCCGGCGCACTCACCGAGGCGGAGGGTGTGGAGGACGTACTCTCGGCGTTCCTCGATGCGCTCGAGGCGGGGGAGGTGCGTGCGGCCGAACCCGACGGGTCAGGTAAACACGGCTGGCGCGTGAACACGTGGGTCAAGCAGGGCATCCTGCTCACGTTCGCCACCGGCGAGATCACCGCCCACACCCACGGCGGGGTGACGTACAACGACCTGTTGCCGCTCGCGGCGACGGAGGAGTACGCCGAGCGTGGCACCCGCAACACCCCCGATGGGACCGTGGTGCGGCGGGGAGCGCACATCGGCGCCAGCTGCATCCTCATGTCGCCGAGCTTCGTCAACATCGGTGCGCACGTGGGGGATGAAACGCTGATCGACTCCTGCGACACGGTTGGCTCCTGTGCGCAGGTGGGTGCAGGTGTGAAGGTGGGTGCGAACACGGTCATCGGTGGGGTGCTCGAGCCCATCGAGGATGCGCCCGTGATCATCGAAGATGGTGTGTCGCTGGGCGCAGGCTGCCGTGTCACGTCGGGGTTCCACATCGGCGCGGACACGATCATCGGTGAAGGCGTGCTCTGCTCGCCGCGGCTGCCGGTGTACGACCTGGTCGACGAGGAAGTCCGCTACGGGTACATCCCCCCCGCGCGGCGGGTGTTCACCCGGTACGTCCCCTCGTCGATCGGGACCCACCCCCTCTTCGAGGATGCGGGTGCGTTCAAGCCAGCGATGGTCGCGCTGGATGTCGCCGCAGAGACGCTCGATCGCACCCAGCGTGAGGAGCTCCTGCGGGGGTGACCCTGCCGATGGAGGGGGACACCGCCAGGCTCGATGGCTGGGACCGCACGCAGCTGCAGACGGTCGCGGACACCTACGGCACCCCGGTCTACGTGCTCGACCGCGCCCGTGTGGTCCGGCGGTGCGCGGCGCTCGCGGCAGCGTTCGAGGGTGTGGATGTCCGCTATGCGATGAAGGCCAACAGCGACCCCGCGGTGCTGGCGGCGGTCGTCGATGCGGGCTTCGGCCTCGAGTGCGCCTCTGCTGGGGAGCTGCATCTCGCCTTGGAGACGGACATCGACCCTGGACGACTGCACTACACGGCGGTGAACCCCCCCACCCTCGATCTGGACTTCTTCGTCGAGTGTGCGGAGCTGCGACCAGCGATGACCGTGACGGCGGGGGCGGTCGAGACGCTCGAGCGGCTGCTGGACCGCCAGTACACCGGCCGCGTCGCTCTGCGCGTGAACCCGGGTGTCGGTGCGGGCCATCACGCGAAGGTGACGACGGGCGATGCAGACAAGTTCGGTGTCCCGATCGAGCGCGCCCTCGCGGTGCTCGAGCGGTTCGATGACCAGCTGGAGTTCGTCGGGTTGCACGCGCATGCGGGCAGCGGCATCCTCGGTGATGACCATGCGAGCCACCTGGCGATGGTGGACAGGCTCGTCACACTCGCGACCGAGACCGCCGCCGTGGTCCCCAGCCTGGAGTACCTCGACATCGGGGGTGGGTTCGGGGTACCGTACCGCCCCAGCGAGCGCCCGCTCGCGCTGGATGAGCTGGCGGCGGCGATCGATGAGCGGATGCAGGAGTGCCCACTCTCGCTGGCGATCGAGCCGGGACGGTATCTCGTCGCGCCGGCGGGGGTGCTGCTCAGCCGGGTCAACACCAGCAAGCAGGGCCGCTCGCAGACGATCATCGGCATCGATGCGGGGATGACGGCGCTGGTGCGGCCGATGCTGTATGACGCGTACCATCCGATCGTGAACCTCTCGGCTCCCCCTGAGCGCGCACGAGAGCCCGTGACGGTGACGGGCCCGATCTGTGAGACGGGTGATGTCATCGCGACGGACCGCCCGGTGCGCACCCCTCAGCGGGGGGAGCTTCTGGCGATCGGGATCACGGGGGCATACGGCTTCGAGATGGCCTCGACGTACAACATGCGGCCACGACCTGCGCGCGTGGTCGTCGATGCAGAGGAGGTCACACTGTCGGTGCCACACCAGACGCTCGATGAGCTGCTGGCTGAGCGAGGGGTGGACCGATGAGCGAGCCCATCATGGTGGAGCACATGAACGGGACGGGCAACACCTTCCTCGTGGTCGATGCAGCGACGACGACGTGGCCCACAGCTGCGGGCCGCTTCGCGATGGCGGCGTGCGATCCCGCCACCGGCGTGGCCGACCCCACCTCGGGCCGCCGCGGTGCCGATGGGGTGCTTGCACTCACCATCATCGGTGGGTCGCGTGTGCGGATGCGTCTGCTGCAACCCGATGGGTCGACCGCAGCGATGTGTGGCAATGGCGCCCGCGTGGCTGCGGCATGGGCTGCCGACAGACTGGGGGTCGACCGTCTCACCGTGGATGCCCCCGCGGGCAGCTTCGCGGCCGTCGTGGGCGAGTCAGCGGTGGACATCGAGATGAACGCGCCGCGGTTCGACCCCGCGGAGATCCCCCTGCGGTCGGATGCACCACTGGTTGAGGCGCCCATCGAAGATTATACCGCGACGGCGGTGTGGACCGGTGTCCCGCATCTGGTGATCATCGTCGATGATGTCGCGACGGTCGACCTTCTGCAGGTCGCCCCCCCGCTGCGACACCACCCCCTCTTCCCCGAGGGTGCGAACGTGACGTTCACCGCCCAGGCCGGCCCGCAGACGTTCGACCAGCGCACCTTCGAGCGGGGGGTGGAAGCGGAGACGGAGGCGTGCGGGACGGGGGCGGTCGCCGTCGCGGCCGTCGCCGCCCGGGTGGGGCTCGCGGATGGGGGCGCACCGATGACCATCCGCCCACCGGGCGGACCGTTGACGGTGCGCTTGGCGTCTGAGGCCCCTGCACATCTTGAGGGGGCCGTCGAGCACACCGGCCATCAGGCGGTCGATCCAGCTCAGCTGCCCGAGGTGACCGGATGAGCGCAGTCGCATCAGTCCCCTTCCTCCGCGAGGCGGTCGCGATCGATTCCACCGATGACGTCGGGCCCATGCGGCGGTTCCTCACGGAGACCCTCGAGGCCGCCGACCTCCCGGTCACCACTGACCCGATGGGGACCGTGTGTGCACGCCGCGGCCCCGTGGACGCATCGACCCACCTGCTGTTGAACACCCATCTGGACACGGTCCCGCCACACATCCCACCGCGGTGGGACCCCCAGACACGGACCCTCCATGGTCGGGGCAGTGCGGATGCGAAGGGGTCGCTCGCCGCGATGGTCGAGGCGTTCTGCAGCGCCCGGCTGCGGCCGGATGCGTGCGTGACCCTCGCGGTGACGACCGATGAGGAGGTCCACTCCCGCGGTGCCGCCGCGCTTGAGGTGGGACAGACGATGGCCATCGTGGGGGAACCGACCGATCTGACCCTGGCGACGGCGGCGAAGGGGCGGTTCGTCGCATCCGTTCGCCTCTCGGGGACGGCCGGCCACGCGGCCACCCCCACCGAGTGCGTCAACCCGATCGAGGCGGTGGGACCTGCGGTGGCGGCGATCCACGCGATGGATGCGGATGGTCCGCGGGACCCGCTGTTGGGCGCTGCGGTCGCCACGGTTACACAGGTCGAGGGGGGTGGGGCCGCCAATCAGGTGCCTGCGGTGACCGAGCTCACCGTCGATCGACGGTCGATCCCACCCGAGACAGCGGATGGGTTCAAGCAGCGACTCCAGAGGGTCATCGCGGCAGCGGTGCCGTCGGCCGTGGAGGTGACGACCACCCTCGCCGCGCGCCCCACCCCCTTCCTCACGGCGTTCCACACGCCACCCAGTGCTGGTGTGGTCCAGCTGCTCTCGGAAGCGCTGCAGGCGGCAGACATCGAGCCCACGCGCACCGCATTCGCCGCAGCGACGGAGGCGTCCTACTTCGCGGAGACGCCGGTGGTGGTCTTCGGTCCGGGTCGGCTGGCAGATGCGGACGGCCCCATCGCGCATGCCGATCGCGAGTACATCCCCACGCGGGCGGTGGAGACCGCAGCAGGCGTGTTGCGGCGGACGATCGAGTCGCTCGGCAGCGGAGGGTGATGGCGGTGGTCGCTGGCGACACCCCGATCTATGAGGCGGTATCCCCGCACCCAGCTGGCAGCTCGACCCCGCGGCGCTTCGCCGCGCGTGCGGCCACACTGGGGTATGATGGGCTGATCGTCGATGGCGGTGACCTTCCCGCGGATCCAGCCTGTGATATGGTGGACGCGGCTGTCCTCACCGGCCCCGATGTCGCCAGCATGAGCGGCGGGCTGCATCAGCTGCGCACCGCACACACCGTCCTGATCGTCGTCGGTGGTGATCACCAGCGCAACAGGTTCGCGGTCGACCACGCCGCGGTGGACGTGCTCTCGGGGGCGATCGCAGAGCGGATGGCGGTCAACCACGTGATCGTCAACCACGCCCGCGAGCACGACGTGGCGGTCGCCGTCGACCTTGGTCCGATCATCACCGCGGCTGGGGGGTCGCTCGTGCGCTACCTCCAGCGCTGCCGCGAGCTGATCCGGCTGCTCGAGCATGCCGATGCACCGTATGTGGTGACCGTGGGTGCACGCTCGCATCGGATGCTGCGTGCACCACGGGACCTCGATGCACTCGGGGCGCTGATCGGTGTCGACCCGGGCTGGGTCGACGAGGGCCTCCGGCGATGGGGGCAGATCGTCAGTCGAAACCGTCGACGGAAGGATGCACCTGCACCTGGTGTCACCGTGGAGGAGGACCCATGAGACCGCTGCCGAAGCACTTGCGCCGGCGTCGCCGCTATCTGGCGCTGCGAGTGAGGTGTCGGCTGGATGTCACCCTGGAGCCCCGGTGCCTCCAACGGGCACTCTGGGCGACAGCACATCGGCTGGGTGGGGCCAGGCTCAGCGCCGAGGCCGACCTGCGGGTGATGCGGGTCGCCGCCGCCCCCGGTGTGGCGGTGGCAGTCATCAGAACCCCGCACGGGGTCGAGCGGACCGCACGGGGGGTCATCGCTGCGATGGACACGGTCGATGGGACCCCGGTGGCACCCCACGTGATCGGGACCTGCGGGACGATCGCCGCCTGTGAAGAAAGGTATATGAATCACGATACCCGACCGGTCGATGAACGGGACGTCGCGTTCGATTCCCACACCCGTACCGCGTTCGTCCGGGGCATGCAGGTGGACATCGTCGGACCGCCCGATGAGATCAGCGCGACGCGACTCGATCTCGAGTGAAATCATGCAGGGACAAGCCCAACAGCAGGCGTACGATCGCGGCATCACCATCTTCTCACCCGATGGGCGGCTCTACCAGGTGGAGTACGCACGGGAGGCCGTCAAGCGGGGGAGTGCGAGCATCGGCATCCGCACGCCGGAGGGGGTGGTGGTTGCCGCGGACAAGCGCTCGCGCTCGCCACTCATGGAGCCGACGAGCGTCGAGAAGATCCACAAAGCGGATGACCACATCGGGGTGGCCTCGGCGGGACATGTGGCGGATGCACGCCGGCTCATCGACTTCGCACGGCGGTCCGCACAGATCAACCGGTTGCGATACGGCGAGCCGATCGGGATTGAGACGCTGACGAAGCAGATCACCGATCACATCCAGCAGTACACCCAGGTGGGTGGTGCCCGCCCGTTCGGTGTCGCGCTGTTGATCGCAGGGGTCGAAAACGGGAGCCCCAGCCTGTACGAGACCGACCCCTCGGGCACCCCCTATGAGTGGAAGGCGGTCTCCATCGGTGCGGATCGCAACAACCTCCAGGAGTTCCTCGAGGAGCGCTACGAAGACGACCTGACCCTTGATGGGGCGATCGGAATCGTCCTCGAGGCGATCGCATCCACACGGGATGATGGGCTCGACGCCGCGGGCGTCGATGTGGGGGTGGTCCCGACAGAGACCGCAGCGTATCGCCAGCTCGACAATGATGAGATCGACGAGCACCTGGAGGCGCACGACCTCCACGGTGATGCATCCGACGAGAACGGAGACGACGAGTGACCGATCAGTAGCCGTCCGCGGCCAGATTCATCAACCACTGCGAGAACGAGTTGCTCTCGGGGTTGACCTCCTCCTCACCGATGAACGGTGACAGCAGGTCCCCCGCCATCAGCAACTCGAACTCCAGGTCGCGGGCAGCCGGACTCAGGAGGTAGGTGGTGTGGCCATCATGCACAGCCCGCTCCCGCTCGATGAGCTCAGCCTCAGCCAGCGTGCTCGCGATGCGGCTCCCCTTGCGTGAACTGATCTCCAGCTCCTTCCAGAACTCGCTCTGGTAGATCCCACCTGAGGATCTGATCAATTCGAGGCCGGCCTCTTCGATCTCAGAGAGCTCGGCCTCTGCTTCTGCTGCGCTCATACACCCACCGTCGGTGACCCGCTCATTAAAGCTGCTCGACGAGCGTGGTCGCAGCGTTCGTACACGGAGGGCCGGTAGTGTGCTCGACGGTCACCACGTCGTCGCTCATCCGGCGGAACACCGTCGCGGAGACGGTCCCCACCGCCCCCTCTCGGTGCAGGCAGACGGGTGGATCATGACTCGCCAGCAGCGCCCGCACGCGCTCGGTGAACTCCCCGGCCGTCGGGATCGCATCCAGCGTCTGTCCGAGTCGCTCGGCGACCCTCGCACGGGGCCCCGGATCTGGATGTCCGGGGCTCCGGGGGTACGATGCGCCATCCCGCCCAGCGTTCGTCATCACGTACACGCCGGGCTCGAGTCGCTCGGTCCGCAACGTCCCGTCCCACGCAGCGTACAGCCCCGCACCCGCCTCCACATCGAGCACGAGCACATTGAAGCCAGCATACACCGCAGCATCGACGGCCGCCGTCAGCGTCTCCTCCGCATCGGTGAGTCCTGAGGCTGCCAGGAGGTCGACGACAAGCTGTCCCCGCGAGCGCTCGCCTCCACCGGGCACATCGACCCACCGGTTCGCCAGTGCGACCAGCAGGCCTGTGCCCCCCGCCCCCATCCAGGTGCCCCCTGCCTGCTCATCACGCGGTGCGACGATGCGGGGTGTCGGCCACAGGAATGGGGGCCGTGCGGGGCGGTCCACGCGCTCGTCACGGGTGCCCGCAAGCAGCGCCGGGAGATCCGGGTACGCATCCACCGCACCGATGATGGTACACATCGGCTCAGGTGTGTCGGAACCCCCGATGCCCCGTGAACCCCATCGCGATCCCATGGGTGTCGCACCGCTCAATGACCGCTGTATCGTTCTTCGACCCCCCCGGTTGGATGACCGTCGCAATCTCCGCATCCGCTGCCATGTCGATCGCATCTGGGAACGGGAAGAACGCGTCTGAGAACAGCACCGCGCCGGCCGGGTCGGCACCCTCGGCATGCTCGCGTGCCTTGCGGATGGCGAGCTCAACCGCATCGACCCGCGAGACCTGCCCCATCCCGATGCCGACGGTCGCCGTCCCCTTGGTCAGCACGATCGCGTTGGAGGTGACACGTTTGGTGACCTCCCATCCGAACTGCAGTGCGGCGTCGTCGACCTCCACAGCCGCCTCGGTGACCACCTCCAGCGCATCAGGCTCGAGGCGGTACCTGTCGGCCTGCTGACGCAGGAACCCGCCTGTGACCGGTGCGATCATGTGTTCGGGGGTCGGCGCCGTCGCATCGTACGTCAGCACGCGGAGGTCCTCGGTGGACGCGAGTTCGTCATGGGCTGCGTCGGTCACAGCCGGCGCGATGACCACCTCCTTGAACGACTCGCCGATCGCAGCCGCCGTCTTTTCATCCAGCGGGCGGTTGAGCCCGACCACCCCGCCGAAGGCGCTCATGGGGTCGGTCGCCAGCGCCCGGCGGTACGCCGCCTCGGGGTCGGTGGCCACCGCACACCCCGCCGGGTTCGTGTGCTTGAT
>Ga0102927_1000101_pt1 | contig 17735 bp, 20 predicted proteins | sample SalPon1_A_H2O_MG_FD_78208 | JGI IMG/M metagenome (GOLD analysis project Ga0102927, IMG submission 78208) | Salt pond water microbial communities from South San Francisco under conditions of wetland restoration - Salt Pond MetaG R1_A_H2O_MG | ecosystem: Environmental > Aquatic > Non-marine Saline... | reverse complement strand
TGGCCGCCAGAAAGATCTGCTGTGCATACCGCACTTCAGCGACCGCACGGACCTGCGCGCCCGCCAGGCCAAGCAGGGCGACGGCGAGCAACAGCCCCGCGACCAGGACTTCGATCAGTGTCGCACCCTGTTGCCGGGGCCGATCACCGACCCCCGCTGCGTGCCATGAGATACGAGCCATGCCCCGACCCTAGCAAGGGCATGGCCGGTGAGAATCAACCGCCGGGCGGCTGTCAGACGCCGCCCGGCCGATCAGCGATGGGTCAGCCGCACTTGCTCTCGCCGCAACTCAGGCAGGTCAGGCAGCCATCCATCATCACCATCGCCTTGGTGTGGCATTTTGCACACAGCTCGGCTCCGGGCGGGTAGTCGCCGGTGCTGTCATCGCAATCCGCCTCCACGGGCTCCTGGGCGGCGCGGGTTTCCACCTCGGCGCGTTTCTGGGCAATGAATGCCTGCTGGTGCTCATCCAGCCCTTCGCTTTCCATCATCCCGATGGAGCGCAGATGCTGTTCGAGCACATCACCGATCTCGGCGACCAACGAAGGCATGAACTTGCCGCCCTTTTTGAAATACCCGCCCCGCGGGTCAAAGACGCTGCGCAGCTCTTCGACCAGAAAGGTGCAGTCGCCGCCCTTGCGGAACACCGCCGAGACGATACGCGTCAGCGCCACGATCCACTGGAAGTGGTCCATGTTCTTCGAGTTGATGAACACCTCGAAGGGACGCCGCACCTCATGCTCGGTGCCTTCATTGAGGATCAAATCATTGACGGTGACATAAAGCGCATGCTCGGACAGCGGTGTCTTGATCTTGTAGGTCTGCCCCTCAAGGCGTTCCGGACGCTGGAGCTCTTCGTGCATGTGCTCGATATCGCGCTCGGCACCCGCCTGTGCAGACTCCGCTGCCGCTGCCTCGGCCTCTGCCCGGGCCACTTCGTAGTCGATGATCTTGGTGTCGATTTTCACGGCCATGGCCACAGTCCTCAGAATTTGCCGTAGTACCCTTCCTTGAGGGCGTCGTAGAGATTGGCGGCGGTGTGCACCTCGCCATCGTATTCAACCTCGTCACCGCCTTTGACCTCGACGGTCCGGCCGTCCTCGAGCTTGAAGCGGTAGATGGTGTTCTCGAGATCGGATTCCTTGACCAACACGCCCTGGAACGCCTCCGGATTGAAGCGGAAGGTCGTGCAGCCCTTCAGCCCGTTCTGGTAGGCATAACGGTAGATATCCTTGAAATCATCATAGGGATACTCGGTCGGGACATTGGCCGTCTTGGAGATGCTCGAGTCCACCCACTTCTGGGCCGCCGACTGAATGTCCACATGCTGCTTGGGCGTTACATCATCGGCAGCGATGAAATAATCCGGCAGGTTCCGGGTCTCCGGATCGGTGCTCGGCAGCGCGCCCTCATCGATGAGGCTGCGATAGGCCAACAGCTCGAAGCTGAATACATCCACCTTTTCCTTCGACTTCTTGCCCTCGCGGATCACATTGCGGAAATAGTGATGGGCAAAGCTCGGCTCGATGCCGTTGGAGGCATTGTTGGCCAACGACAGGCTGATGGTGCCGGTGGGCGCGATCGAGGTGTGGTGGGTAAACCGGGCCCCTTTGTCGATGAGCGCATCCACCAGCTCGGGATCCGCCTCGGCCACCCGCTGCATGTAACGGCTGTAGCGTCCCCACAGCACCCGGCCCTTGACCTTGTCACCGACCTGGTAGCCATCGTTGGTGAGCTCCGGCCGCCAGGCCAGCATGCGCTCGGTGAGCTCGAAGTCTTCCTCCATGATCGGCGCCGGCCCCTTCTCTTCGGCCAGGCGCAGGGCTTCGCGCCAGCCCTCCAGGGCCATCTCCTTTGACACCTCTTCGGTGAAGGCGAGGGAGTCCGTGTCGCCGTATTTCATGCACAGCATCGTCACCGTCGAGCCAAGCCCCAGAAAGCCCATGCCGTGGCGACGCTTGCGGTAGATCTCTTGCTGCTGCCGCTCCAGCGGCAGGCCATTGATCTCGACGACGTTATCGAGCATGCGGGTGAAAAGCGCCACGACCCGCCGGTATTCCTCCCAGTCGAAGTGGGCCCGGTCGGTGAACGGCTCGCGGACGAACTTGGTGAGGTTGACCGAACCCAGCAGGCAGGCCCCATAGGGCGGCAACGGCTGTTCACCACAAGGGTTGGTGGCGCGGATTTCCTCGGAGAACCAGTTGTTGTTCATCTCGTTGACGCGATCGATGAGCACAAAACCGGGCTCGGCGTAATCATAGGTCGAGGTCATGATCATGTCCCAGATCCGCTGTGCCTTGACCCAGCGGTAGATCCGGCACGCGACCAGCCCGTCCTCGCGGGTCAGGTAGCCATTGTTGCGGTTGGGCCATTCCCGCCAGAGCACCTGCTGCGGGTCATTGACATCCACGCCCTCGCTCTCGGCCTCATCGGCTTTCATCGGAAAGGCCAGCGGCCAGTCCTCGCCTTTTTCAACGGCCTGCATGAAGCCATCGGTGATCAGCAGCGAGAGGTTGAACTGCCGAAGCCGCCCGTCCTCGCGCTTGGCGCGAATGAAATCCATGACATCCGGGTGGCCGACATCGAAGGTGGCCATCTGCGCGCCACGGCGCCCACCCGCCGAAGAGACGGTAAAGCACATCTTGTCGTAGATATCCATGAACGACAGCGGCCCGGAGGTGTAAGCACCGGCCCCGGTGACGTAGGCGCCCTTGGGCCTCAAGGTGGAGAACTCGTAGCCGATGCCACAGCCGGCTTTCAGCGTCAGACCGGCCTCGTGGACCTTGTCGAGGATGTCGTCCATCGAATCCCCCACCGTCGATGAGACGGTGCAGTTGATGGTCGAGGTGGCCGGTTTGTGCTCCCAGGCGCCCGCATTCGAGGTGATCCGTCCGGCCGGGATGGCCCCGCGGCGAAGCGCCCAGAGAAACTGCTCGTACCAGTATTCGCGATTGTCTGGCTCTTCGACCTCGGCCAGCGCCCGGGCGACGCGCTTGTAGGTGTCATCGACACTCTGGTCGACCGCTTCGCCTTCCTTGGTCTTGAGTCGGTATTTTTTATCCCAGATGTCTTCCGATGCCGGCTGAATGGGGATTTCGGTCACGGCAGTCGGTAGCGCTCGCAATTTTGTCGCGGTCGTCATGGGGTTCTCCTTGCGCTGTTCGGTTCCTGGCCAGCCCGCGGCAGCAGGCCGCCGCCGGTGCGGTTCCACAATATGTACAAGCCGACTCCCCATCGGCCACTACATATTGTGCAATAAGCCCTAGACTAACCCAAGAAAAACCCAAGTCAACCGCTATCGCCGAACGATGATCAAACCGCCGGCGGCGATGCCGAGCAGCGCCAGAATCACCTCATCATGACGGAAATCCAGCGCCAGCAGGTCCTGAGCGCCGGTGACCAACAGCCACACCCCCAATAACAGGAGTCCAAGATCCTTCATTGATTATCCACTCCTTTTCAGCATTCGATATCGTGCTCGGTCACCGGAATGAACCGCGCACCGTCGCATTCCGGCTGCAGCACCAGGATATCGGCCTTGCGGAAAACCCCCGGGCCCAGCCCCTGGCTCTGGTGGGCGAGTGCCTCGACGGTGGGCTGTTCAAGCGCTGTCTCGGGCAGGTCCATCAGAAAACCCACCACATGCTCATCGTCCAGCGCCATCGCCCAGCGTGACTCGTTGTCGGCGCGCTGCATCTCCCGCGCCAGGTCCGCGTCGTCGGCCGGCGGCCTCTGACCCCGGGCCAACGCGGCCAGCAGCCGTTCACCGAGCGCCCGGGAGGCGTCCCCCTGCCGATCGCCGGGCACCTGTGCCCCACCCGCTTCGACAAAAGCCCGGGCAAACACCACCGGGTCGGCATGGCCATGGGCCCGAACGGCACGCCGCCCAGCGGCGATGGCGTCGCGAATACAGGCAACCTGACGGGCGCGAAATGCCGCCACTATTCGTAGTCGTCGAAATCGGCGAGGTGATTGGCAGCGCTGTAGGCCCGCTGGACACGAAGCTTGGCGGCAATGAATTCGCTGTGCTGGACATGCAGCAGCTCGGCGATCTTGCGAACCAGCTGCTCCTCGTAGCGATCCATCTCGGCATCCGCCAGACAGACCCGCCAGAGCAGCTCGACCACCCGGCATTTGTCATCGTATCCGAACTGCTGGTTGATCAGCTGGGTGAACTCGAAATGATCCGTCGCCTCGTGGGCTTCCTCATCGGCCAGCTCGATGATCTCGGCGGTCTCCTCGGGTGAGAGGTCAAAGACCTCCATGATCCCGTCATGGATGGCCTGAAACTCCATGCTGTGACGCTGGTTGTCGGCCTGCGCCATTTCGATGAGCAACGCCGCGGTGGCCAGTTGCAGGCGATGCTGTCCGGTATCGGCGGTTTCTTTTTCGTCCCCGGCAATGCGGGTGTCAAAGAACTGCTTGATGGCATCAATCATTGCCCGAATCCGTCCCCGTCACTCAACCCTGCCCCCCTTCCTATCAGGGCGTTTGTTCAATGTCGACCGCGGCAAGTGCCGCGGCATCCACCAGAAGACGCTGCCCGACCTGCAAAAAATCCGGATCATCCAGCTGGTTGAGACTGGCGAGTTGATCCGTGCGCAGGTCGTGACGACGCGCGATTTCCCCCAGGGTATCGCCGGGCTGTACCCGGTAATGCTGACCACCCACCGGCGCTGGCATCCCCCCGGCAGCCGGCAGTTCGAGTTGCTGTCCGGCACGGATGCGGTCGGGGTGATCGATACCGTTGTGCCGCATCAGATCCGCCATGGCCACCTGGTAGCGCGCGGCGATCGCCGAGAGGGTGTCGCCGGCCGCAATGCGGTGGGTGACATCCGGACGCTGTTCGCGGTAGAGCCGTGACCCGGGCAGTGCGGCGATGGCCAGTCGCCAGTCGTCCACGCCATCGGCGGGCAGCGCCAGCCGATGGCCACGGGGGATGAACTTGCGTCCATCCCAGACCGATGGCCCGAGCCCGGGATTGAGCCGCTGGAGTGTCGCCTCATCAACGGGCAAGTCGGCCAGCAACACCGACACCGGGGTGAAATGCGGCAGCGCCATGCGCACCGGCTCGACGGCCGGGTCCGGTTGGAGACCGGCGAAATACGCCCCGGCCCGGCGATCGACCCGGGCAGCCGCCAGTAAGGCCGGGTAGAAATTGCGTGAGGCAAAGCCAAAGCGCGGCCCCTCATAGCGGTGATAAAGGGCCATGTAATCGGTTTCGCCCACGGCCTCGACACCGCGCTTAACCCCCGTTGCACCGTGATTATAGGCGGTGATCGCAAGCGGCCAGTGCCCGAGCTTTTCATGGTTGTCCGCCAGCAGGGCGGCCGCTGCCCGGGTACTGGCCCATGGATCGAGCCGCTCATCGACGACCGGGTCGACGCGCATGTATTCGCGGCCGGTCCCGGCCGTGAACTGCCAAAGGCCGGCGGCGCCGGCATGGGAGCGGGCACGGGGGTTGAACGAGGATTCCACGTGCGGCAGCGCGACAAGCTCGGCGGGGACCCCTTCGGCGGCGAGCACATCGGCGATGTACCCCCGCCACCGCCCGGCGCGGATCAGGCTGTCGCGGAACCGCTCACGCAACCCACCCTGAAACCGCAGTCGTTCGCCGATGCGGGCGATCTCGGCGGCGTCCGCCTCCGCTGGCAGCCGGGCGGCAATCTGTTGCTGCAGCGGCGTCCGGGGCAGCCCGTTGTGATCGGCAAGATCGGCGAATGCCTGGCGATACTGGGCCAGGGCGTCGCGGACCTGCTCGCGTCGCGCCCGCCACTCGGGGGGTGCGGCCACGGCCACCCGGCCATAGCGCCTCAGCGGGTGCGCGGCATCGTGGATGACGCCGGCATCCACCGGGACCTCGGTGTAGATATGCACCCAGAAATCGATGGCAGGCGCCAGGCCCTCGGGCCGGGGCAATCGATCCGCTGCCGCGCCGGGCGAAGCCAGCAACAGGCAGGCGACAAGCAGAATCCAGCGCTGGAGGGTTATCATGCGGTCTCCTTGGCACCGCTGTGCCTTTCACTGGATAGTAGCCCCGGGAGACCATCGCCGACAATGCAGCCCCTGCAATGGATCGTACTGGCGCTGATCGCCCTGGTCTCCACCGGCAGCGCCCTGCACGCGCTTTTGTACAAGCGCGAGCCGCCGGCGGCATTCGCCTGGATCGCGTCATGCCTGCTCTTTCCGGTGGTCGGCCCGGTGCTCTATTACCTGTTCGGGATCAACCGGGTACGCACCCGGGCCCGGCAATTGCGGCAACCTCTGGGTTACAACCCGGATCGGGCGAATCACGACAACCCGCCGGTGCCTGCCACCTTTCGCACCCAGGCTCAGATCTCTGGGGCCGTGGCGGGGCTGGCGATCACCGCCGGCAACCATATCAAGCCGCTGAGCGGCGGCGAGCAGGCCTATCCGGTCATGCTCGAGGCCATCGCCGGCGCCCGGCACCGGGTCTATCTGTCAACCTATATCTTTGAGAGCAACCACACCGGCGAGCGCTTTATCACCGCCCTGTCCGCCGCCCATCAGCGCGGTGTGGACGTCCGGGTCCTGCTCGATGGCGCCGGCGAGTGGTACAGCTGGCCGAGGGCGCGTCGCGCCCTGCGCCGTGCCGGCGTCGCCACGGTTCGTTTTCTGCCGCCCCGGCTGCTGCCTCCCAATCCGGTGATCAATCTGCGCAATCACCGCAAGCTGTTGATCATCGACGGCCGCGAGGCCTTTACCGGTGGCATGAACATCGGCGACCGGCACCTCGTGGACCGCCCCCGGGGTCGCCGGGGGGTCCGTGATCTGCATTTCCGCATCGAGGGGGCCCTGACCACGCAACTCGAACAGGTCTTTCTGGATGACTGGGCATTTGCCAGCGATGCGGCGCCGACGCCCCCCTCCCCGCTGCCGCCACCGCCTTCCGGGGCCGGCACCGCCCTGGCCCGGACCCTGGTGGATGGCCCCAATGAGGACCTGCAACGGCTGACCATGGTGCTGGTCGGCGCGGTGGCCGCCGCCCGCGAGCATATTGCGATCATGACCCCCTATTTCCTGCCGCCCCGGGAGCTGGTGGCGGCGCTGCAGGCCGCCGCCGTGCGCGGGACACGGGTGGATATCGTCCTGCCCGGCCGCAACAACCTGCCTTTCATGCACTGGGCGACCCGCAATATGCTCTGGGAGCTGGTCAAATGGGGGGTGCGGGTCTACTACCAGGACGGCGCCTTTGATCACACCAAACTGCTGGTGGTGGACGGACATTACACACAGCTTGGATCGGCGAATCTCGACCCGCGGAGTCTGCGGCTCAATTTCGAGGTGGTGGTGGAGGTCTATGACGAGCAGTTTGGCGCCGCCATGGCCAGTCATGTCGAGCGGGCGCGGGATGCCAGCGAGCGGGTGACGCTGGAGTCACTGGATGCCCGGCCGTTGTTGCCGCGCATCCGTGATGCCATCGCCTGGCTGTTTACCCCTTACCTGTAATCGGCAGCAGCGCCAGCCACCCGCCGAGCAACGAGATCACCGCACCGATGGTCAAAACCGTGCGCAGCCGCCGGAGCCACCGGGGCATGGACAACCCGTTGAGGCCTTCCCAGATCCGCCAGACCACAAACCCCAACGCGAGCATCGGCAGGGCGAGCCACGCCGGCAACAGCAATGCCAGCCAGGCAACCAGGGCGGGCACCACCGAGGCATAGAAGGCGTCGGCCCGGGGATCCGCCGCCGAACTGGCGAGCCCCCACTGGATGGCGCCCACAAACGAGAGGATGACCGCACCATAGGCGAGAAGAACCCCGGCGAACCACGCCGGCCCCACCCATAGCCCGAGCGCCGCGGCAAAGAACGGCAAAAGCCCGAGATAGCCCATCCACGCCGCTGCTGGTGGCCGGCCGGCGTTCAGCTTGTCTGCCATCCCCACTCCCTGCTTCACGAATTCCTGGTGCATGATAGGGTCAAAGCATCGTCGACCCAATGCATCAAAGGGGCCAATCAGGAGGCCGGAATGCCGCTTGCCAACCAATCGAAGCTGATCCTACTCGCCCTGCTCACATTGCTGCTCACCGCCTGTGCCGGTGTCGAGCCGCAGGACTATGCCGGCGAGGGGCCGAGCTTTCGCATCGAGGAGTACTTCGACGGCCGTGTCCAGGCCTGGGGGATGTTCCAGGCCCGCAATGGCGAGGTGCGCCGGCGTTTTACGGTCGATATCGATGGCACCGTCGAGGGCGATCGCATCACCCTGGACGAGCGGTTCCGCTACGCCGATGGCGAAACCGACCGCCGGGTATGGGAGATCGAGCGCATCGATGAGCACACCTACGAAGGCCGGGCCGGCGATGTGGTGGGGGTGGCCACGGGCAAACGCTATGGCAACGCACTGAACTGGCAGTACACGCTGGCCCTGGATGTGGGTGATCGGACCTGGAATCTGCAGTTCGACGACTGGATGTACCTGACCGACGAGCACACCCTGATCAACACCGCCGAAGTCACCAAATTCGGGTTCCGGGTCGGGACAGTGACATTGTTCTTCCGGCGAGCGGATGCCGCGACGGCGCCCGGCACGCCATGAAACGGCCACGTCCGGCGCGGCAATGGATCGCGCCAGCGCTTCTGGCCCTGGCCGGGCTGACCACCGGCAGTGCCCTGGCGCAGACGGTCGAAACCCATGGCGCAACCTTCGCCGAGACGGTGCGCATCGATGATCGGCCGTTGCAGCTAAGCGGCACGGGCACGGTCCGTTACCGGCTGGTGTTCACGGTTTACGCCGCAGCGCTGCATCTCCCACCGCAGACGCCGGCCGAGGCCGTGCTGGCAGCGGATACACCGCGGCGGCTGACCATCGAGTACTTCCACGATATAAGCGCCGAGGACATCATTCGCGCGGCGAACACCAAGCTGGCCGAACAGCTCACCGACGCCGAGCGCGAGCGTCTGGGATCGTCCATTGAGCAGTTCCACGACCTCTTCCGCCCGGTCAGTGAAGGCGACCGGTATCGCATGGACTACCAGCCAGAGACGGGCACCACCCTGTACTTCAACGGCGAACCGCTCGGCACCGTCCCCGGTGGTGGCTTCGCCGCCGCCTATTTCGGCATCTGGCTGGATGCCGGGACACCGTTGTCGGCATCGCTGCGGAGGGATCTGCTCGCCGGGGTTGATTGAACTGCGGCGGCACGCGCCGCCCCGGTCTAGAGCACGCGATGGCGCGCCAGGCCCTCGCGCACCGGCTGCATGAACGCCTCGGCCCGGGCCGTCGGCGCCCGGGTCAGCAGGCTGGCGGTGACAAACAACACCACCGCCAGTCCCCCGCCCCAGACCGAAGCGGGGATACCCAGCGGGTTGCTGCCGGTGACCTGCAGCAACGTCACGATGACGCCGGCACCGATGATGCTGACAAGCGCGCCGGTCGCCGTGCCCCTTGCCCAGAAAAAACAGCCCACAATGGCCGGCACCGTCACCAGCAACCCGGACGACGAGGCCACCGAGAGGATCGTGATGAGATCGAGCTGCAGACGGGCGAACGCAATCGCCAGGCCAGTGACCAGCAGCATCACCAGTTTGCCGGCCAGCAACTCGTGCCGCCCGCCCCGGGCAAGCGGCCGGTACAGATCACGACCGGCCAGCGCCGAGAGGCTGAGCATGATCGAGTCCACCGTCGAGACCGCGGCCGCCACGATACCAATGACAAGGACGATGGCGATGCCCTTGGGGATCGCGCCGCTGGCGAGCAGCGCCGGGGTGGCCTGATCGGCACTCTCCAGCCCGGGCAACAGCGCCAGCGCCGAAAACCCCCAGATCACCGAGACCAGGGTGTAAACAAGCCCCAGGATCAGGAATCCGGCCAGCATGGTGCGCATCGCGCCCAGGGATTCGGTGGTAAACAGCCGTTGGCTGACCTGTGGATTGCTGATCGAGAAGAAAAACCACGGCAGGGTCAGACCGATGAAGGTTGTCAGGCTGAAGAGCCCCGGCCCCGGGACCGCCAACCACTCGCCATGATCGGTTGCGATAGTATCGAGAAAATCCCCCGGGCCGCCGAGGGCCGCCACAATGAAACCGACCGCCAACAGACTGGTCACCAGCATCACGACCACCTGCAGCGCATCGGTCCAGAGCACCGATCGCAGCCCCGCGGCGAGTGTCCAGATCAACGCCAGCCCCGCGCCGATGAGGATGCCCGACTGAAACCCCACCGCGCCATCGGTCACCGCCTCGAGCAGATAGCCGATGCCCATCAGCTGCACGGCGCTATAGGGGATGAGAAAAATGCAGGCCGCCACCGCCATCACACCGCCCACCCAGGGGCTGTCGTAACGATGGCTGAGCATTTCGGCCGGCGTGATAAAGCCATGGGCCCGGCCCGCCAGCCAGAAGCGGGGGCCGAATATGGCCACCAGCCCCAGGCCGGCCAGGTAGACCAGCTCGAAGCCCAGCGCGCCCACGCCTCCGGCATAGGTCAGCCCGGCCAGGCCCACCATCATGAAGGCGCTGTAAGTCGTCGCGCCGTAGCTCAGCGCCGAGAGAACGCCACCGGCCCGTCGCCCGGCGAGGTAGTACTCACCGGCGCCCTCGCCAAGTCCACGCCGGGCACTGAACGCCACCGCCATGCCCAGCAGCGCATAGACCCCGAGCAGGATCAACACACCCTGGGTCATGGCCGCCACCCGCTGATCAGACGGATGATCACCGCCACCGCCGCGACACCAAAGAGCGTCCAGAACAAAAATGCGGCCTGCCAGGACGGGATGTCACGCAAAAGCCCGTAGGGCACGGCATAGGCGAGCACGATCAGCACCGCCAGCAGCCCCAGAAGGCCCCGGCCGGATGCGGTTGGTCTGTCCATCAGTCAATGGCCTCCTTCCAGGCAAATCCCAACGCGGCAACGGCATCACAAAGCCACGGCATGGCGTTGTCGATGTCCATGGGCGATCCCCTCAGCCCGAGCTCGAGTTGATGGCCCTCGTCGCGCAGACTTGGCAGGCAGGAGAGTCGCAGTGCCGGGTAGTCGGCCTCGAATCGCTCGAGCAAGGGGATGACGTCGCTCTCTCTTGCGCCATGGACGATGATACTGCGCTCGCCCAGCCGCTCGGCGTCGTGCCAGTGCCCATAACGCTGATCCAGCACCCAGGCCATCATCGGCCAGGCCATCTGCGGGAAGCCGGGCAAGAAATGATGATCGAAAAGCGAGAAGCCCGGTACGTCGTTGACCGGGTTGGGGATGAGCGTCGCCCCCTCGGGGAAGTTCACCAGATTGAGCCGCCGCGCCGGTTCGACCGGTCGGCCAAACCGCGCCTCGAGCATGGCCCGGCCCTCGGGGTGGACCGTCAGCGGGCGATCGAAGGCTTCCGCCGCGCACTGACGGGTACGATCATCCGGCGTTGCGCCGATGCCACCGCAACTGAACACCACATCACCGGCCTCGGCGGTCTCCTGCAGGGTGCGGGTGATCAGCCGGGCCTCGTCATTGACGAATCGCACCCAGCGCAGCTCCAGCCCCCGCTCGGCCAAAAGCCCGCATAGATGCGGAAAATGCTTGTCGGCCCGCTTGCCCGAGAGCAGCTCATCGCCGATCACCACCAGACCGAAGCCCTGCATCTCGGCGCCCATCACGCCGCCCTCAAAAGGCCGAGCAGCATCCCCTCGAGTTCAGCCAGGCTGCCTACGGCGTGATGCGGCACGGCCGGCACCTCGTCGGGCCAGTCCGCTCCATCGCGATTGAGCCAGACCGCCTGCATCCCGAAGTTGGCCGCACCGTAGACATCGGTGTGGACATCATCGCCGACGTGGACAATCTGTGCCGGTGGGGCATCGGCTCGACGGGCCGCTGTCTCATAGACCAGATGCGAGGGTTTCGCTGCCCCGAGCTCCACCGCCGAGAGGGTAAAATCAAAGTACTCGCCCAGGCCGATCCGATGGACATCGGCATTGCCATTGGTCAGCGCACCCAACCGCACCTGTCCACGCAGGGCGCGCAGCAACGGCAGCGTGTCGTCATAGAGCGTCACCGCATGCCGGGCATCGATAAAGGCGGTGAAGGCCTCCTCCACCAGTGCCTGCAGGGCGGTGCCCTGATAGCCCGCCGCCGCGCCGATCCGCTCGAGCGAGGCTCGACGCAGCCGGGTGACATCGTGTGCCAGCTCGGGGTGCTGCTCGGCCAGCTCCACCCGCAGTGAGCGCTGTGACTCGATATCAAATCGCTCGGCAACCGCCGGATAGCGCTGTTCGAGCAGCCCCTGGCAAACCTGCTCGGCATGGGGAATCACCCCCGAGAGGTCCCACAGGGTGAAGTCCAGATCAAACATCACCACGGCGACCGGGGCCTGCAGGGGACGCGGGATCATGATGCCGCTCCGGACTCGAGTTGCCGCCACACGCAGGGCTTGCCGGCGCTCTCGTCGAGCCGATCCAGCCACGCCGCATGGGCGCTGAGCGCCGCCTCGGCCGGTTCGATCACCGGCAGCCGGGGGCGATCGCTGGTCACCGGTCGGGGCGGATCGATGCGGGCGGCGGCCGGACCGCCCTCGTCGCCGCCGAGATGCAGTGTCACCTGCCCACCGGTCATGGCCAGATACACCTCGGCCAGGATTTCGGCATCGAGCAACGCCCCGTGCAAAGTGCGGCTGCTGTTATCGATCCCGTAGCGCCGGCAGAGGGCGTCCAGACTGTTACGCTGACCCGGATGCTGTTGCCGCGCCAGCGCCAGGCTGTCCACGACCCGGCAGTGATCCTCGAGCCGCCCCCACGCCTCACCCAGCCGGGCGAGTTCGTAATCGAGGAAACCCACATCGAACGGCGCGTTGTGGATGATCACCTCGGCGTTGGCGATAAAGGCGACGAACCTCTGGGCCAGATCGGCAAACCGCGGTTTGTCGGCCAGAAACGCATCGGTGATCCCATGGACTGCCATGGCCTCGGGATCCACCGGCCGGCCGGGGTTGAGATAGGCATGAAAGGTCTCGCCGGTCGCCCGCCGCTGCTCGAGCTCGTAGCAGCCGATCTCGATCACCCGGTGGCCTGCCTCGGGCTCCAGGCCGGTTGTCTCGGTATCCAGCACCACCTGGCGCATCAAATACTTCCTCCCAGCAGTTCATCAATGCCACGATTGGCCAGGGCATCGACCCGTTCGTTCTCGTCGTGCCCGGCATGCCCCTTGACCCAGTGCCAATGAATGTCATGGCGGGCTGTGAGGGCATCCAGTCGCTCCCACAGGTCCCGATTCTTGACCGGCTTTCTGGCGGCGGTTTTCCAGCCACGCCGCTTCCAGTCAGCCATCCACTCGGTGATGCCTTTGCGCAGATATTGCGAGTCCGTGGTGAGCTCGACCCGGCAGGCCCGATTGAGCGCCTCGAGCGCCTGGATGGCAGCCATCAGCTCCATGCGGTTGTTGGTGGTCTGCGCTTCACCCCCGTGGAGCGTGCGCTCCTGATCGCCCCACCGTAGCAGGGCGCCCCAGCCACCCGGCCCCGGATTGCCGCGACAGGCGCCGTCGGTGTAAATCTCAACCTGAGTCATGCCACTCCTGTCTGACCGCTGCACGGGCGCCGGCCTGGGCCAGCCCCCCCGGGATGATCGCCAGCCGCCGCTGACGAATCGCCGGGGGATGGACCTGGCCGCTGACCCGCTTCTGGCCGATGATCAGATTGACCCCGCCCAGGCCGTGCATGACGCGGGGCAGACGGGCATCCCGACGGCGATGGTCGCGATCACCCGAGCGTTGACCATACAGGGGTGGCGGCAGTGGTGCCATGCTCTCGCGCGGTCGCGGCGTCACGCCGAGCAGCCGCATCCAGTCCATCAATCGGCCGGCCGAGAGAAATGTCCCGTTCCATGGCGGTGCGTCGGCGCGCAGACTCAGCCAGCGCCGCACCCCCCACAGACTCAAGGGGTTGAAGCAGAGCACCAGCATATGGCCCTCGGGTGCCAGCACACGCGCGGCCTCCCGAAAGACCTGATGGGGTTTGTCGGTAAACTCCAGCTGATGGATCAGCACGATCCCGTCGACGCTGCCCGAGGCCAGGGGCATGACCTGGCTGTTGCCGCGCAGCGTGATCGCCTCACCCGGACCGGTATCCATGATCCACTGCCGGGTATGGTCGTAGACCGTCGGGCCGCAGCCCTCGCCGTAGCTGCCCACCTGGAGCACCCGACGGGCATAAAGCCCGGCCAGACGACGGGATAGCAGGCGCGACTCCTGTTGCGCCAGCTCCCGACCCGCCGGTGTCTTGAACCAGTCATTGAGCCACGCCATCAGTCACCCCCACAAAATGGCCTGATTCGGTTTGTGAGCGATCGACGGGCGGGGTAGCATTCGTCCATGCTCAATGTTACCCCGATCCCCGTTCTCGCGGATAATTATACGTGGCTGCTGCATTCGCCGCAGTCGACCCATGCCGCGGTGGTTGACCCCGGTGAGTCCGAGCCCGTGCGTCGGGCCCTTGAAGGGTTCGGCCTGACCCTCACGGCCATCCTGCTCACCCACCATCATCATGATCATGTCGGTGGTGTCGGCAACCTCAGCCAGCCCGGGATGCCGGTATTTGGCCCCGCCGGCGGGCAGACCCCCGGGGTGACCGAGCCCGTGGCCGAGGGTGACCCGGTTTTCCTGCCGGGTCTGGACACCCGGCTGACAGTCATGGCGGTGCCGGGTCATACCCTTGATCATATTGCCTATATCGGCGATGAGGCGCTCTTTGCCGGCGATGCACTGTTTGCCGGCGGTTGCGGACGGATGTTCGAAGGCGACGCCGCTACCATGCAGGGCTACCTCGCCCGGCTACGCGAGCTTGCCGATGAGACCCGGCTGTACTGCGGCCACGAGTACACCCTCGCCAACCTCGAGTTCGCCATTGCCGCCGAACCGGATAACGAAAAGCTGCAACAGCGGCTCGACAAGGTCCGCGAACAGCGGGCCCGTCAGGCCGTGACACTGCCCTCGACCCTGGGCGAAGAGAAGGCGACCAACCCGTTTCTGCGTTGGGACAAGCCCGAGGTCATCGACCAGGCCAGTCGGCAGGCGGGCCACGCCCTCGAGGACGATGTGGCGGTGTTTGCTGCCCTGCGCCAATGGAAAGACCACTTCTAGGATCGCTCGTGAACATTCGTCGGTTTCTGCCCATTGGCGTTGTTTTGTTGCTGGCCGGCTGTGCCAGTGTGCCGGGTGATCAACCCACCAAAGCCAGCGACGCCCCCTCACAGCCCACTGCGACCGAACCGGCCGAACGGGCCAGCGGCCCCGATGCCAATGCCGATCCCGCCGCGTCGGCGACCGCCGAGCCGCCCACACCGCCGCGGGATCTGTGGGCGCGCATCCGACGCGGCTATGCCATCCCCGGCCACGACAATGCCCGGGTGCAGGCGCAGTATGAGCATTTCCGGGGACTGGACGGGTACTGGCAGCGGGTCTCCGAGCGGGCTCACCCTTATCTTTTCCATATCGTCGAAGCGCTGGACGCGCGCGATATGCCAATGGAGCTCGCATTGCTGCCCATTGTCGAGAGCGCGTTCCGGCCGTTCGCCTACTCCCATGGCCGGGCCGCCGGAATCTGGCAGTTCATACCGGCCACCGGCCGGCACTATGGGCTCGAGCAGAACTGGTGGTACGACGGCCGCCGCGATGTGCTCGCCGCCACCGACGCGGCGCTGACCTATCTCGAATTTCTGGCAGAGATGTTCGATGGCGACTGGTTGCTGGCAGTCGCCGCCTACAACGGCGGCGAAGGCACGGTCTCGCGGGCCATCGAGCGCAACCGCCAGGCGGGCCGGCCCACCGACTACTGGTCATTGGAGCTGCCGCGCGAGACCATGAACTATGTCCCCAAGCTGCTGGCCATCAGCGAGCTGGTCGCCGACCCGGCCGCCCACGGCATCGCGCTGCAGCCCATTCCCAACGAACCGGTGGTCGATGTGGTCACGCTGGAGCGACAGGTCGATCTGGCGCTGGCCGCCGAGCTCGCCGGGCTGGACATCGAGACCCTCTACCGGCTCAACCCCGGCTACAACCGCTGGGCCACCGCCCCCGATGGACCGCACCGCCTGCTGCTGCCGCTGGAGAACATCCCCGCCTTTCGTCGAGGGCTGGCCCAGACCCCCGAGAGCGACTGGCTGCGCTGGCAGCGCCACCGCATCGCCCGCGGTGAGACGCTGGGGGAGATCGCCGATCGCTACCACGTCACCGTGGACACCCTCAAACAGAGCAACGGGATCGACGGGCATATCATCCGCGCCGGCGACCATCTGCTGGTGCCGGTGGCCAGTCGACCAAGCGGGCAGTACAGCCTGAGCGCCGACGCCCGTCGCCGGGCCACACGAAGCACGGGCCCCGACAACCGTCAGCGCCGGCGTTATACCGTCCAGGCCGGCGACAGCTTCTGGGCCATCGCCAGGCGTCATGGCGTCGGTGTCCGAGAACTGGCGCGCTGGAACGGCATGGCACCCGGCGACACCCTGGGCATCGGTGAACAGCTGGTGATCTGGACCAACGGGCCGATCCAGCAGACCGCTGCCGGCCTGGGCGCCGGGCCCGCTGATCGCCTGCAGTCGGTCACCTATACCGTGCGCAGCGGTGATTCACTCTACCTGATTGCCCAACGGTTCAACGTGGCCGTCGCCGATCTGCAGCGCTGGAACAACATCGCAGAAGGCAGTTATCTCCAGCCCGGTCAGCGCCTGCGCCTGCGGGTCGATGTGACGGCGCAGAGCGGCGGCCGCTGATCCCCCCGCGATCCGCTCAGCTTTCCTCGGGCAAGGTGACGTTGAGCTCGAGGACCTCACAATCCCCCTCGCGCTCGACCTGGATGCGCACGGCATCATCCTCGACCTCGATATAGCGACGGATGACCTCGAGGATATCCGACTGCAGCGCGGGCAGATAATCGGGACCGTCACGGTGACTGCGCTCGCGGGCCACAATGACCTGCAGCCGGTCCTTGGCCATCGAGGCGGTGCGCTTTTTCTGCTGCGAGCGAAAGTAATCCAGGAATCCCATGCCACTAGCCCTTGAAGATCCGGCCCAGCAGGCCCTTTTTCTCGTCGAGGAAGCGCTGCGGGCGCGGTTCGCCCAGATAGCGGGCGACCAGATCGTCATAGGCCTGTCCGGCATCGGTGCCGTCTTCAAGGATCACCGGGACGCCGGCGTTGGAGGCGTTGAGCACGGCGTTGGACTCGGGCACGACCCCCAGCAGCTCGATGGACAGGATCTCGCAGATATCCTCGACACTCAGCATCTCCCCCTTGCCGACCCGTGAGGGCGCATAGCGGGTGACCACCAGATGCTCGGCCACCGGGGCATCCCCCTGCTCGGCGCGGCGGGTCTTGCTGGCAAGCAGCCCCAGCACCCGGTCCGAGTCGCGCACCGATGAGACCTCCGGGTTGGTGACGACGATGGCATCGTCGGCAAAATACATGGCGAGATGCGCGCCCCGCTCGATGCCGGCCGGCGAGTCGCAGATGATGTAATCATGGTTCTCCGCCAGCCCTTCCAGCACGGACTGCACGCCCTCGAAGGTCAGGGCGTCCTTGTCGCGGGTCTGAGAGGCGGGCAGGATCTCCAGGCCTTCAACACGCTTGTCTCGAATGAGGGCCTGATTGAGGTTGGCCTCGCCATTGATGACGTTGACAAAGTCATAGACCACCCGACGTTCGCACCCCATGATCAGATCCAGGTTGCGCAGCCCCACGTCGAAATCCACTACGACGGTCTTGTAGCCGGCCTTGGCAAGGCCTGCCGCCAGTGCTGCACTGGTGGTGGT
>Ga0102927_1000100_pt1 | contig 17748 bp, 18 predicted proteins | sample SalPon1_A_H2O_MG_FD_78208 | JGI IMG/M metagenome (GOLD analysis project Ga0102927, IMG submission 78208) | Salt pond water microbial communities from South San Francisco under conditions of wetland restoration - Salt Pond MetaG R1_A_H2O_MG | ecosystem: Environmental > Aquatic > Non-marine Saline... | reverse complement strand
TCGGACGATACGGACGCTGACGACGCGAACGGCACGGCGTGAGCCACCCAGACGGCCGCTCGCGGCGGAACGAACCCTTTTAGTTCGGGCCGAGGGTACGCTTCGACATGGCAATCAAGCCCAAGTACATCAAACAGCTCGCGACGATCCTCTTAGAGCAGTACCCAGAGTCGTTTAATACGGAGTTCGAGACGAACAAAGAGAGCGTCGAGACGCTGACCACGGTCGAATCGAAGGGCGTCCGCAACCGCATCGCCGGCTACATCACCCAGAAGAAGTCCCAGTCGGCGGCGTCGGCGTAATTGGCGAGTCGAATTCTCATGAACACACCACACCGGGAGCGACGCGACTACCTGGCGTGGCCAACGACCAGTCGCGATCCCTTTATCACTCATACCGAAGCCACTTCGCCGGGATGGACGCACTCGTGCGGCCGGTCGTCGATCCAGGGTTCACCGTGGCCGCGCTCGCGTTCCTCTTCGGTGGCGTCGCGCTCGGCAGCGTGAGTGGACTGATACCAGGGATCCACGCCAACAACTTCGCCTTACTGCTCGCTGGGGTCGCGCCCGGACTCCACGCCGACCCGTTGTTGATCGGGGTCGCGATCGTCGGTGCCGGCGTCGTCCACTCGTTCCTCGATATCGTGCCGGCGCTCGCACTCGGCGTCCCGGACGCCGCAACAGCGGTCGCCGCGCTTCCGGGTCATCGGCTCGTGGTCGCCGGACGGGGTCGTGAAGCCCTTCGACTCTCGGCGGTCGGGTCCGGACTCGCGGTTGCGCTCGCGGTGCCGCTCGCCGTCCCGATCACCTGGCTGATGGTCCGTGCGTATCCACATGTCCGGGCAAACCTCCCGCTCATCCTCGGTGGCATCGTCGCCGGACTCGTTCTCACCGAGTCGTCGAAGCGGTCCGCGGTCGGCGGGCTCTGCTCGTTTCTCGCGAGTGCCGCACTCGGGGTCGCGACCCTCGACGTCGACCCGGCAGCACCACTCGATACCGGTGGGATGTTGGCCCCGCTGTTCTCGGGGCTGTTCGGCGCGCCGGTGCTCGTCGACGCCCTCGGCGGAGAAGGCGTGCCGCCGCAGTCCGACGCCAGGCTCACCATGGGGCGGCGCGATCTCGGCGTCAGCGCGACCGCCGGGTCGCTCGCCGGCGCAGTCGTCGGATATATCCCGGGCGTCTCGGCCGCGATCGCGGCGGTCGCAGCACTCCCGCTCGTGCCGCGTCGAGAGGCCGACCGCGGGTTCGTGGTCGCGACGAGCGGTGCGAACACGGCCACGACCGTCTTTGCGTTGTTCGCGCTCGTCGCGCTCGGGACCCCACGAACGGGGGTGACGGTCGCACTCGAGGAGGCCGCAGTCCCGCTCGCGCTCCCTATCCTCCTCACCGCGGTCGCAATCGCCGCGATCTGTGGATTCACGCTCGTCTTACTCGTCGGCGACCGCTACCTTCGGGTGGTCGGCACCGCAGACTACACGACGCTCTCCATCAGCGTGTTGTGTCTGCTTGTCGTTGTTTCGTACGTGTTCGCGGGGACAGTTGGCGTCGGGGTGTTCGTCGTCGCGGCCGTCCTCGGGCTCGTGCCACCACGGCTCGGGGCGCGTCGAGTACACTTGATGGGGGTGCTCATTGGGCCGCTACTGCTGTGAGTGATGGCGCAGATGCCGGTGGCACAGATGACAATATCGTGCGTGTCGTTCTCGTGGGGCGAAGGCAAAGAACAACGGTTAAACGTCACGCGCCGGTCCACTGGGGTATGAGCGATACCGAACGCCAGCAGACACCGCAGTGTATCTCCTGTGGCATCCAGGTGTCCGGGATGAACGCGGCACAGTTCGCCTGCCCGGACTGTGGGACAACGATCTACCGGTGTGCGAAGTGCCGGAAACAAAGCAACCTCTACGAGTGCCGGCAGTGTGGCTTCCGGGGGCCCTAAAATGGGCGACGTTGCCGCGAAGATCAAGGTGATGCCGAACAGCCCAGACGTCGACCTCGACGGACTGGAAGGTGAGCTCGAGGAGGCCTTGCCACAGGGCGCGCGTATCCGTGGGTTCGAGCGCGACGACGTCGCGTTTGGGCTCGTCGCGCTGTTACCGACCGTTATCGTCCCCGACGACGCCGGTGGGACGGAGGCCGTTGAAGAGTCATTCAAAGACGTCGAAGACGTCGAATCGGTCGCCGTCGAAAGCGTCGGCCGCCTCTAGGCGGACGCGTACCAGTCGTCTGTATCCACGCGTCGGCAGGGTACCCCCCGCCGACCGCCGCCGAACCGATCCTTTTGTTCCTGGTCACAGAACAGACGGTATGGAGCTCAAACGCAAGCTTCGCGACGGCGAGCGACCGATCGGTGGATGGTGTGCGCTGCCGTCGCCGGACGTCGCCGAGGCGATGGCGACCGCCGACTTCGACTTCCTCACGCTCGATACTGAACACTCCGCGGCGACGGCTGAGTCGATCACCGACATGCTTCGTGCAGTCGAGGCGGCCCCGGGCGACACCGAGGCGCTGGTGCGCGTCGCCGACGTCGAGCCAGCGCGGGTAAAACGCGTCCTCGACGCCGGGCCGGCAGCGATCATGGCGCCACAGATCGACACGCCAGCAGCGGCCCGAGCGTTCGTCGAGGCGTGCCGGTACCCACCGCAGGTGGACGAGGCGGGGGGCCATGCCGACGGCGGCGCGGGGGACAGCATGGACGCAGGCGGGACTGACGGCGACGCCGACCGATCGGCTGCGGCCGACCGCGTCGACGCGGATGGTATTCGAGGCCAGCGAGGCGTCGCTGGAAGTCGGGCGTCGGCGTACGGTCGTCGGCTCGGCGAGTACGTACAGACGGCGGCCGAGGAGATCGCGGTGATCGCACAGATCGAGACGCCGACAGCAGTGGCGTCGGCCGGCGAGATTGCGAGCGTGCCCGGAATCGACGCGCTGTTCGTGGGACCGGCCGACCTCTCGGCGTCACACGGACGGTTCGGTGCGTACGATGACCCCGTGGTCGAGGGGGCGGTCGAAGAGACGATCGCAGCCGCGAACGACGCTGGGATCCCGGTTGGGACGCTGGCGACGAGTGAGGCGTTGATCGACCACTGGAGTGATGCGGGCTACGACTTTTTGATCGTCGGCACAGATCTTGGCTTTCTCGCGTCAGGTGCGGACCGAGCGATCGAGCGGTATCGGGAGGGCGTGTAGACAGGCTGGCTACGCGAGATCAGGCGTCTTCTCACCGGCCGGGATGACAGTCTCGAGCCAGTTCTCTTCGGGCGGGAGCGGACACGAGAACGTCTCGCTGTAGGCACAAAACGGGTTGTACGCGAGGTTAAAATCGACGACGACGTCGTCACCGTCGGCGAGTGGCTCGTCCGGCTCCAGCTCCATGTATCGTCCGTGGTGGTACGTCTGCTGGCCGGTCGTCTTGTCGCGGAAGGGGACGAAGATCGCGCCCGTCTCGTCTGCCTGACGGTAGCCGGCGAGCGTGTAGGAGTCGCCATCGAGCGTGAACTCGAACGTGACGACCCGCAGATACCGGACCGGGTTGCTCGCGGTCGTCTCCATCTCGACGGGCTCGGGGTCGTCGTGAACGGTCACGGTGGCGTCGACGCGGTAGGTCTGGTCGGGCGGGAAGTACGCGAGTCCGTCGAACGCGTCGCGGTGGTCGGGGTGGATCGGCGACTGCGGGTGGTCGGCAAAGAAGGCGTCTTTTTCCTCGCGGTTCACACGGAGGTCGTCGGCGTACGAGGCGTCATCCTCGGCGGCGGGGTCTGACATACCAGAAGACGGTGCGCCAGCGGTTTCAGCTCCTCGGTTGGGGGCCTCCCGTGACGGGGTTGACTCCGGGCTAGAGCGCACGCAAGTCCGCCAAACAGTCGTCGAGGTCTCGGGTCGAGGTCGCAAGCGAGAAGCCGTCGACGCGGGCGAGATCGCCCGCGTGGTCCCAGAGGTCCTCGGCGTCGATGCCGTGGAGGACCACCGCGTTAGGGGTCGGGCTGACGACGCGCATCGCGACGAGTGGTGACTCCCCGCGGGTGACCTGCGTGAACACGAGCGCGCGGTTCGTCGATTGTCCGTAGAGCCGGTAGAACTCCTCGCTCGAAAGGCGGGTAATCGCCTGAATGGAGTCGATGACGGTGTGTCCGTTCACCCGGTCGCGGTCGCCACGAACGACCTCCGTCGCGCCCATCGCCTCGTAGAACGCCTCGAGGGGGACCGCGGCCGCGTACTCTCGCAGGTCGTGGACGATATCGCTCTCGAAACCGGCCGAGAGCACGCGGGCGTACTGTCGGAGCCGGCCGCCCCCGCGCTGCTCGTCGATATCGAGCAGTCCCTCGACGGTGCGGCGGACCACGCCGATCCCCGGGCTCTCACGGCGGCCGCTCTCGTAGTCGGAGACGACTGACGACGAGACGCCGAGCTGGTCGGCCAGCTCGGTCTGTGAGACGTCAAAGTCGGTTCGCCACTTGCGGAGGGTCGCTCCCGGGTCGTCGCTGAGCGCGATTTCGCCGGCAATGCGACGGGCGAGCTCATCGCGTGCGGCCTCACTCATGGGTCGGCGAGACGAGCGAGGCGCGCAAAAGGCTACCGTTCGACGGCTCGAGAATCACTCGACGTACAACGAGTAGACGATGACTGCGAATCCGACGGCGGTCAACAGGCTGTCGATGGCGATTCCCACGGCGAGGTCGGCGCCGATGATCTGGTGGGAGACGCCACCGACGGCGGCGCCGACGGTGACGACGCCGAAGCCGATAGCGAGTGCGCGCAGCGATGGATCACCGGTTCGACCGAATGCCCGGAGCGCGTAGTAGGTGATTGAGCCTCCCAGAAGGAGGATAGCTGTCTTTGCGGCGATGATGGTCAAGTCGATGTGTGCAGTCATGTTTCCTCGCGAAGCTCAGACCAGAGATCGGCCAGTCGTTCGTCGCGTGTCCGTTCGGGGCGGTCGAGTTCGACGACGAGTTCGCGGCCCCGCTCCTCGTCGATCGAAACGGAGACCGCCTTGAACGCGACGTCGTACTGTGTCGTGTGCTGGCCGTCGCGGCGTATCTCCGTTGATTCGTCCAACAGGGAGGCGTCGGTGAGCTTCTCAAGCTTTCGGTACGTCGTCGACAGCGGGACGTCACACTCCTCGGAGAGTTGGCTCGCGGTTTTCGGCTCCGAGAGCGCGGCAAGAATACGCCGTGCGGCCTCGTCGGCGAGCGCGTCGAGGACGTCGTCGACGGCGGGTGGCTCTGTCTCGCGCGACGGGTCCCGCACCATACAGATACGTCTCACCTCGGGAGGGTTAAAGTATCGAACATCGGCTCGGGGATGTGGACCCGACGACCGACCCACTGTGCTCTCCCGTGAACATACGTAGCTACCAGCGGTGGCGCGCGCCTCGCAGGCCGCCGAAGGCGGGCTTGCGAGCGCGTGCGAGGGATGAGCGAGTCGCCGAAGGCGACGAGTGAATCGGCTGGGGAGGGAGTGGCTGAAAGTGGTGTCCGAATGTCACGGAGTCGTATCGTTCACGCAGTCACCACCAACGTATTGAATCGGCTGGGGAGGGTGTGGCGAGAAGTGGTGTCCGGATGTCACGGAGTCGCCTTGATCACGAAGCCGCCGTCATACGCGTATTGGGGGTGTGGCCCAATTAATACCCAGATACCGCGCTATCATCGCCATCGACCCGCCAGCGCCCCCATCTCAGTTTTACCCACGCCACCGCTTTCCACAGCGTTTGCAATTGAACCACGCGCCTTGCTGTCTTAGGAAATTTGAACAGCACAGTTGTTTGTCTCTGTTGGAATCCTATCTTACAGATACATTCTCGCCTGCAACAGCCGGTCGGTGAGAACTGCGAATTGACCGCTACAACTCCTACTGTGCCAGATGATGTTCAGAGCGCCGTACAAGATGTGGCGCGCAAGTCTTATAGGTGAGATCACACAGTAATTTTACCCATTCAGGTGTCCAAGTGGACAGTAATGGGTACTGCAGACGATCCTGTCTGATTGCGTCTCTATCACGTCTCTTACTCAACTGCACTTACCGAGGAGTAGTTTACCAGCCACAAATGAGCAAACAGCGCGTGGTTTCTGACCGAACTCTACCGGCGCTGGCAGTTCAATGCGCTAAAATCTCTCGTCGTTAACGCAGACTATCTCGGCTCAGTTCTTGGTGAAGACAGGTATCGAGTTTAGGTATTTTGCTCTGGTGATTAAAATATCACTAAGAGTATATTTCGAGAAATAGAACGATAAACATCATTGTTTAAAACATTTTCAGCAATTTTACGCTCAAGACAGCCCAGAAATGGGTTGAAATTATTCCTGTCTGCCAAAATTCCTGCTGAAATTAACGCAACACATGATCAAATAGTAGTATAAGTAATCTAAGTTAGCATATAGCTATCAGACCAATACAATTGGAACAGATAGGATAAACATCCCAACGGCCAATAGTGCGCCTTTATATGTAAACATATGCTTTCTATTGGATAGATCGGTAAAAGGGACACCTGAGGCGTTCAAACCATAACTTATCGTAAGCAATGCGCTCAGAACTAATGCACCGTAGAGACTTCCAAGTAAATAGCTTGAAGCTTCAGGTGAAATGATCTTTGGATAGTATATGAACGAAAAGGGCAATATAAATAGAGGTATTGCGAGCTTTAGAGCCTCTAAGCTTGTCCTCCAGAAGTTTGAGTTAGAAATTGACGAGGATATTATTATTCCAACAGCAATTGGGGGGGTTATCGCCGATAAAATAGCGTAGTAGAACACAAAGAAATGAGCATTAAGCTCGGCGATACCCGCTTGAGTAAGGCTTGGTGCTAGTAGAATTGCAACGATAAGATATGCCGCTGGTGTCGGCATTCCCATTCCAAGGATAATCGCTGTGACCATTGTCATTATCAGTAGAATAAATAGAGAATCACCGGCGATATCAGATAACATAAGAGACATCATTGTAGGGAATCCGGTAGTAAGTAAAATGTCTATTACTGCCCCGATACTCGCTAGGATAATCATTATTCCAGCAGTGGTCTTTGCTCCATCTATAATACCCAATTTAACCAATGATAGTATATTAAGGATAGATTCTTTGATTCCTGGCTGTTCATTTTTGAAGTATAGTTTATCTACAGAGATATATATGATCCCAAGAATAATTGAGAGGGCAACAGTTCGATTTCCTGCAATTAATACTGGTTGGCGTTCAACTCCAAGCGAATAAAGTAGATATGCCACTGCAAGAAGGAATTGCGTACCATACAATAATGACGGCATTTCTGGTACAAATGTGACCATAGGATGGTCGTCAATATTAGTAGCAGTCTCCTCGTTAACCTCTAAAGATTCGCCATCATTGAGACAGGATATTGCGGTCCATCTCACGCCATTAGCGACGATTACATAATAAACTATTGCGGGGATTAGAGCAGCGGTAAAGATCGCAAATATTGGTAAAGCTAACAAGTCAGCCATAAGGAATGCTGCTACACCCATCACAGGCGGAAGAATCTGACCACCAGACGACGATACAGACTCAATTGCTGCGGACTTTTCCCGATCAATCCCACTTTCATTCATAAGAGGGATTGTGAACGAGCCTGTGATACTGGTGTTGGCAGCAGCACTACCCGATATTGAACCTACTGCCATGCTCATTATCGTTGCCATCTGGGCAATACCGGTTCGCAGGTACTTTGCAATCCAAGTTGAAAACCCTAGCATTACACCAAACCCTCCAAATCCCTTTATTAATCCTGCAAAAAGTAAAAATGGTGCAACCATAGTTGCTCCTACCTGCGTAAGACGTCCATACATGCCAGCCATGTTTATTACGCTCACCTCTAAGATTCGATATTCGCTCATCCCTGTGTGGAAAAAAACACCAGGGAAATATGGCCCGAAGTAGGCATATAGGAAGGTTAATATCACAATTATTGAGAATATACTCCCAAAAGCATCATATGTTAAGTAGAGGACTACAAAAATAACACATAGAGCAAGTGCATAATGAATAGTCTCCGGGCTGGTTGCTCGTGAATTGAGCATGTTTTCATACTCAACATATGAGAGAACAGTTATAATAACCCCAGCCACGCCTAGAGTAGCCATTAGAAGTGAACGGTACTGTACATTATCCTCAATTGCGTTTTTGAGCTCAAATAGAGAGTATATAACAACACTCCCCCCCAAAAAAAACACCCCATATAATGCCTGAGGTATGCTATAGGTGGATCCATACCAAAACATCACGCTCCATAGAACAATTGATATTAATATAATTAGTTGTTGTACATATATTGGCATTTCTTCAGTTTTGTTTGTCATTTCTAAAGGGTGCATTTGTAACAGGGTCGTTTGATCAAAATGCTCGACTGGATCTACCTACTCTCCACCCACAGTCCAGTCGTTGTTCCACCAGCCCTTGTCTTTCAGGAAGTTTGCAACGCCGGGGTGTACAGGGTAGTCTTCATATATGCCAGCAGTGAAGTTCTCCTCTACACTGACATCCCAAAGCAGATCAGCTGCCTCTCGAATTGACTCAATATTTTCAACCGTTGCTTCAGTGATTTCATACCAATCCTCTGCAGAAACGTCTTGATCAATAACGGTGAATCCGACTAGGAACACACAGGGTGCTTCTACATTATTGAATCCCTCTTGATCAACAACGGGATACTCCTGCTCTCGGAGCTGATTGCCCATCGTTTGCTTTGCTTCTTCCAGACTATCTGGATGGATTTGTAATGGACGTATATCATTTTGAGCTGACAGCTCTTGCCAAGTTCCCGACCATATCTCTCCATTATTGTGCGTAAAGAATCCGCATGCATCGACTCTCCCCTGTCTTAGCGCACTTGAGTGGTCAGTGAATGAAAGATCAAGTCTATTAAAATCTTCTCCGGGATCCATATCAAGGGCGCGGTTCATGAAGGAATCAAATTGGGGCTTAATCCCGGTTCCGGTTGGGAATGTTGCAACATCTCTTCCTTCTAGATCACGATAGTACTCAATGTCTGAATCTTGAGTAGTGACTAGTAGATATTCACCCGACAATGTTGACATACCCTGCCACCCAAGATCTTCTACACTGTAATCTTCTCCCTCATAATTGAATTGACTTTCAATTGCATCTCGATACATATTGTTGAATACCATAATAGCATCAACACCGTCATCTGCTGCAAGCCCAATATTTGATGCATATCCATCTGTTCGCTCAGCTGCTAACCTAATATCAGTATTACGCTGAACCTCGGCTTGTACTGCCTGCCCGATTGTCCAAGAGGACGATCCATCCGAACTGGTACCTAGAGTGATCGTAGTTTGGTCCGTATCTTCATCGCTATTGGCTGCACTGTTTTCACCGCTACTTCCATCCTCTGAATTTCCAGTACACCCCGCAAGGGCAATCGCTCCGCCGCCACTTACAATTTCTAGCAACCTTCTACGCGTGGTATTTTCTCGCATAGCATCTAATGTGGAGGATAATTAATGATATAAAATTATCGATTCAACTAGTAATTCACTTATCATTAGCCATTGGCAACTAATGACCATAGATGGAATGTCGCGACGTGGGAGTGTATTTCGGATGATCTAAAATCGGGACGAAATAATGTCTCTTTGTGTTTAATACTCTTTTTAAACTCTGTTTGAATCTTCACAGAGGTATAGGGATCCTATGACAAATATTCACACGTAGCCAGTAATTCAATTCAATCCTCACACAATTAATACTGGATACTATAAACGATCATATATGATCTTGTCTTCTGACACTTGTGGCGTTGTGAACACTAATCCTAGGGAACTGGGTGAAAATACCTGCTCCGAGTTTTGAACAGGGGGCGAACAAGTTCATGCGCACTGAAGAGGTGGAAGTATCGTCGACTACCGTCTCATAGAACCCCTTGAAGGAACTAATTGAGATAGTAGGTATTTGCATGCAAACACAGAGATCGAAACCACGAGCGACCTACCTATGTGCACTGTCAAACTGCTTGAAATTGGTCGCGTACATGATGAGAGCATTGAAGTGAGAGTCACAAGACGGTAGCGGCGAGACGGTTTTTGAGAAGGTCGTCTAAACCAAAACAATACTCCTGCCGAGTTGCGCCCACTATTCAGCAAATCTCCTGACAGACTATTACTGACTGAGTATTTTAGCATAATGTTAATATATTGATGTTATATCTATCCACTGGGCAGGGTCGGTTGATAGGTTAGGTATGACAACCATAATTATAAATACGCACAATATAAATATCGTAGTTATGCCAGGAGAAGATACATGGAATGTCTTACTACCCGATAAGATTCATGAAGTAGGACCAGAATATATCAAAGACTTTGTTTCATTCACCTCAATATCTGAGTATGGAAAGAGTGAAAGTGAACTTATTCCACATATACAAAAGTATGACGCCGTCATACTCCGCACCGCCGAGCTCACTGAAAAAGTCATTAATAAGGCTGATAATCTGAAAATCATCGCAAAGCACGGTGCTGGATTAGACAATGTTGACATCAACGTGGCGAGTGAGAATAACATTGTAGTCTGTAACACACCGGGAATGAACTCACGAGCTGTAGCAGAGCATGCGGTGACGCTAATAATGGCAACTCGTCGAAATCTTCTTTTGGCAGATAAGAATGTGCGATATGGCGAGTGGGCTGAGACCCGGTCAGACTGGGAACGGTTTCGACGATCAGAGATTCATGGTGATGTACTGGGTCTTTTGGCCTTTGGGAGTATTGCAAGGGAGGTAGCTAATATAGCTTTGAGCCTAGGGATGGAGTGCGTCACCTACGACCCATACATTTCGGATGAAGACCTACCTAGTGGTATAAATCGAGTTGATAATCAGACAGAACTATTTAAACGATCAGATGTCGTTAGCGTACATGTTCCCCTCACTGAAGAGACACATCATAGTATTGGAATTAATGAATTTCGTGCACTAGGACCTGACGGTATTATTATAAATACAGCGCGTGGAGGAGTCATAGACGAAAATGATCTAATAACAGCGCTTAGAGAACAGGTGATTATGGGAGCAGGCCTAGACGTTCTCGAACAAGAGCCCCCGTCCGAAAATAATCCATTATTACAAAGCAAGAAAACCATCATTACTCCACACTGTGGCGGTATCTCTCTGGAAGCTACCTACAATATGGGTCTTGAAGCATCGAAAAATGTTAAAAAAGTATATGAAGGGGAATTACCGGACTCAACAGTAAATAGAGATAAAATTAACGTACATTTAGGGTAAAGCAAACAAGAGGTATTAAGAGGTAGTGTTTAAATGGATTGATTCCATGCGGTGGCAAACACTTGTAAACAATTTTTTTGCCGTACTGGGTTCGACGTGACTAAATGTATTTGAGAAGCTGGTTTGTTTGTGGTTTTACTTGACAGAAGACACGTTCGACGGCAGTACGATTCTCGTATGTGACGTGTTGGAATCGGAGCCCGTGGCGATAGCAGGCCACTGCAACCACGTAGCACCATCAACGAGATTGAGTGCGTCTTCAACCTGATAATTCTCGCGTAATTCGGAGAGAAACATTGAGGCGATTGCATTGTTTCTCGGTGGATAGAGCGGGACATGGATCGGGTAGTTGGTGTCGGCATCAACAGCATCGTACAGCTAATGTCGCTCTGAATTAATCCAAATCACGGTTCCATTGACTGCGGCGTGATTCGGATTCACACCGTCTGTCGGCTGTGAATCGGCTTTCTGAACCCACCGATGAACGGTGGTTCGATATCAATTGACACCTAACACCTCAGGTATTGAGATGGTATCCGAAACTGATAATCCAGCCAACTGAAGATGGATACTGATCTTTATCACTGGCTCGGATGTCGCCTCTCGCCCCAGAAAATCTAATTCGATACAACCGTTGTCACTGCTGAGGCGGTTGAATGAGAGCACGAATCACTTTATCTTTTGACCGTCTCATCAGTCAACCTTATCTCAACACTGCCCGGTGAGCAACGGTCACATCCAAGTCCTCGGACAAAATATCATGATATAGTACTGATTGAAGATTGCCTCCAGTACTGCTTGTGTGCCAGCATACCGCTGGGGTTAGGTCGTTAAAGTTCACGTTCTTGGCGTGAGCGTCTTCAATATTCTTCTAAGCCTCATTCATAATTGCCAGCTATACGACTGTCTGTAGACGTCGATTCCGAGGCAGATAGCTTGTTCACGCATAACTCATTGTATGAAGAAGAGATTCACCTATTCGGGCTCTCCCAATGCTGCGCCCCGCAGTATCCAGCTGTAACGCCCTTAATACGGGGTCTTTCACACACGGACCAGTCAACAGGATGAAGTTTGTGGCACGAAATCTAAGTCGGTCTTCTGCGTCCCATATTTTGTTTCACTCTCTGCTAGGCACCAGCGTTTGTTTCAAGTTAACAGAGCCACCTGCTTTGGATTTGATTGAATATTGTATAAATCATGAGTTCTCAGACTTGTATTAACTTGTGAAAAATATGATACTAGCGTAAATGCTTATTACATTTTAAATTTTGTACGTACTATGCGGGTTACCTACGTAGGCCATGCAACATTCAAGTTGGATTCAAACACAGGCATCTCATTAATCATAGATCCATGGATAAAGAACAACCCAGTCAGTTATATTGACATTAATTCACTAACTGACCTGACCGCTGTGTTGGTTACACATGGCGGATATGACCATGTAGCTGACGCGCCTTATTTGGCTAAGAAAAACTGGTGTCCATTGCTCTGTGACCCTGCAACCTGGACTAACCTTTATAACTGTAACTTTCCGAATGAGCTGATAGAAGGGTGCGTTACCGGGATCAGACGCTCATATAATGACTGGGAAGTAAAGGTACTTGATGCAAAGCATCCGTCTATGTACCGAGACAATTCACTGATTGGACCAGCTATTTCATACCTGATTTCGATTGATGAACAAGATATATATCATATGGGAGATACATCTATATCCGCTGAGCATAAAATGTATGCTGAATTATATGACCCATCAGTAGTTCTTGTACCCATCGGTGAGGGGGGTGATTACTTTCCTGAACTATATCCCGATGAAGCAGCATTAGTGGTCAAATGGTTTGATCCCGAAGTGGCGATTCCAATGCATTACCCAGCTGGCTCAGACCGCAGAGCTATATTTAACGAAAAATGTGAAGAGCTAGGAGTAAACAGACATACTAAAATTGTTAATCTAGAGCCGGGTGATTCATTTGAATTTGATAGGTGATAGCTATAAAGAACTTCTATAATGATATCAAGGGTGTCGAAGCTCGAGTGCCGTATTATAGAGGGCGGCAAAGGTGCAAGGCCGCGATCTGGTGGATCTGGCAATACTGCGGAGGAGAGGTTAGTTGTAAAACCACCTGGTTCGATACTTGAAGATGAACCTCGCTCCGATGAGCGAGTTGATTTCTCCCAAGTCTAACACTCGTTTTCACATTATGGAAGTTCAAGAGTCAGTCGTGCCGCGGCCGCCTGCATCAGCGGTCAGCCGCGGCACGGTTCAGAAATATCCTTCAACGACAGGAGCGCATCAGGGGTTGATTGGCCAGGAGGGACATCGACAGCAAATACTGCGAGCTTCGCACAATCAACTGCCACCCATACGTATTGCTGGGTGCGACCGACCTCAGTTTTCGTCTCATCGACGGCGACCTCTTTGCCAAGTCAGGCAGTCTAGCTCAAAGGCGCATTTTAGCCGATGAAACCACTATCTATCCATTTCATATGGTGGTTGAAAGCGGTTCGATTCGACAGCGCAAGAGGCCAGCGCGGTATTCAAACGCGTTGAGTGCACGCTGCTCGGTCATCGTTTCCTCTCACGACAGGATACTTAGTTTTAGCGAACCCTCTAACCTATGCAATTAAGCATCCTCAACTCACTAATTTAAAATTCCACAGTTACTTTCTATAAACAAAGTTTTATATTAAAACTAATTTGATTAATTTTATTGTGTCGCACAGTATTACAATTTAGACTAGCTAAGATCGTCCAATTCTGTCATATGGTTTTCTAATTGGTCCCGAACTGCACTAATCTCTCCACCAGAGATCCGTACCATTTGAGCCCCATTTTTAATAGCGCGCCTCGCGTCCTCAGTGTTGCTTACAACTCTCCCAACAGGAACATCATGTGCTTTGCTTTTTTCTCGAATCTCTTCTATTGTAGACTTCACCTCTGTGTGTTCAAAATCCAGCGGATACCCTAATGATACAGAAAGATCGGCCTGACCGATCATAATAAATCCAAGGTCTTCTACAGAAAGAATCTCGCTGAGGTTACCCACTGCAGTTATATTCTCAATCATAACCCCAATCGAAACGTTGCCATCCTCACGATTCATATATTCGTCGTTGAGCGCACTACCCCAACCACTTGCACGGGAACTGGCTATCCCCCGCTCTCCTACGTCGCCATCATAAGAGAACCGAGAAGCTTCAACAACACTTCGAACTTCCTTTGCCGTCTCAACTCTTGGAATGAGGAGATTGCGAACGCTAGAATCCAATACCTTTCGAACCAATGATGGGTCACTGGTAGGAGTGCGAACGAGTATTTCGGTCCCAGAAACCTCAGCCGCTCGTACAAGATTCTCAAATATCTTTGCATCATGCGGAGCTGGGCCAATGTGCTCAAAGTCAACCCAGACAAAATCAAGGCCAAGTTCACCGCAAGCCTCCACAACTTCAGGGGAGTGTGTGACAGTTTGACCCCCTAAGGCGACGTCTCCGGACTCAAGTGTTTTGCGAAGTGAGTTGTCGTGTTGCATAGGGGGTGAACTTATCGAGGGTAGTTAATTCCTTGGCTAAAGGCACGGATCCGTGCTTCTAGGTTGTGAAATCAATATAACCAGCATGTTTTATTACATTGTAGATTATAATATTTTTCATGGCAAAATCCGATTCGGCGCAAGATAGAATCAGATCCATAGACGATATACAAACAACGGTTGATGGTGATTTTCATATAACGGAACGACAAGAAGACTTTATTGAATATATTGATGACCCTTACCACAGTATGATGTTCGATGGGCGTAAGATGTCTGATAATCTTAGTTATCTCAGCAGTTTTTATCCTTCTGCTGGGCTCTTTTCAACAGGCGTTGTTTCTGGAAAGATAGACAACCCAACAGTAAATAGTAAAGAGACTGTGGAAAAGGGAATGGAAGTGTTGAATGTTGACCGAGTTCACGCAGACCCGACCCAGAACCTATATCTTGGAATTGTACATCATGATGATCTTGCGGCGGCCCTAGCTAATGCATATAATAGCTGGGTCATAGAAAATATCTACGACAAGGATATTGGAATATACGGCCCTGCAGTCGTGGCACCCCAGAGGCCTGATAAAGCAGCCGAAGAGATTGATGATCGAAAAAATGAGGATGAAATAGTCAGTGTATTTATACCGAGTGGTGGGACCCATCCTCCACTTGGAAATGAAAAATACTGGCCAATATATGAGGCTGCTGAAAACGCCGGACTTCCTGTAGTCTTCCATAACGCATCTGGTACACAGATAGGAAACTTTCCACTCCAGTTCCAAGGAACAAACAGATACTTTAGTAACCATGTCCCGACTCATGCGATGACTCACATGATGCATATTACAGATATGATTACTCGCGGGGTTCCTGTGAAGTTCAATGAACTTGATTTTGTAGTTCAAGAAGCAGGACTTGGATGGATTCCTTACTTAATGCAGAGAATGGACAACGAGTACGCCGAGAAGCGTGAAGATGTTCCTATGCTGGAACAACCACCAAGTGAATACATAAACGATCAGTTTTATTTCACCAGTCAACCAATTGAGGGAGCCAAGGATCCAGATTACCTCAATAGCATCGTACGCCTACTTGGCCCTGAGAATCTGATGTTCTCATCAGATTATCCACACCTTGACTTTGATCACTCAGATGAGCTTTTGAGGGGACTACGTAGTCAGTTCACCAGTGAAGAGATTTCGAACATATATGGTGGAACTGCTATAAAGGTGTTTGACTTCTGATTATGATCGACAAAGAAGAATACGAGTATGTTGCAAATGTGGAGGATTTTGAAGACGACAGCAGGGTGCTTATCGATATTAAGGGTCGTGAAATTGGACTATTCCAAACAGAAGATGGCTATTTTGCTGTCGGAAATTATTGTGTCCACCAGGGGGGGCCCATGTGTGAAGGCAAGGTTTCAGGTGCAGTAACCGCGGGTGAAGACTTTGAACTAAAGTATACAAAAAAGGGAGAAGTTGTTTCTTGCCCGTGGCACGGTTGGGAGTTCGATATTGTGACAGGAGAGCATCTTGCACACACCGACCATAGAGTTCCAACATACGATGTCAAAGTAGAGGATGAAAAAGTCTATGTAAGGGCGTAAATTTCAAATTTGCGTGCATATAGAGATAATGTACTGAGATAACCAGTAATGAACAAATGATGTCAATTAAATTCTTCCCCTCGCCAATTATTCTTAGTTGGTTATATTTCATGCACATGAACACACAAAAATCACCTCTGTGTGAAAATAGATGACAGTATAATATAACATGCAAGAAGATACTCCTCCGCGCCCCGAACATCTCCCAGCTGGATATGATAAAAAAGACCCCTACGAGGGGGAGGAGCTCTCGTCATATCCCAGCTGGTGGCAAGAGCTTGCAAAGGAGTTTCGAGAGTACGAATTAAGACCTTATCGACCGCCTCAGTTCTTAGATGGTAAACTTGCTCCAGAGTGCGTTACCGCGTTGGAGAGACAGTTGTCAGTAAAAATCCGATTTAAGACATTAAACCCTGACAACAATAAGTGGAAGATTTATGTAGATGATAACGCGGTTGGTTCTGTTACTCGGACTAGGGAGGGAGGTGGATACACGCTCTATCATATGTCTAGTTCTGATTTCAAGAACATTGTAACATCATCAGTTGATTAAATAAAATTAGGTTTGTTTAGACGTTAGTAAGAGCGGCTAAACGTCGAACTTGCTGGGAAGTTAAGCGTGAAAAGCCGGTTGTAACTTCCAAGCTCGCCTGCTTCACTGGGGGTTATATCGCTCGCTCAAAAAGCCGTCGTCGGGGAGCCAGCACCAGTCTTCCAACCTGGTAAGCCCAGCTACGCCGACTGATTGATCGTCACATTACACGCCTCGGAGAATGTGTCAAGCATTCCTACCGGCAGTTGCCTGACGTGCTCCACGAAAGGCCTCGGGTCGTCTCAAAGCTTGACCTAGCGGTGGGTAAAATCCCCGATTCCACAACCGTCTGCACGCGCATGAAGGATCTAGAGATGGCGCTCTGGTACGTCTTCCTCCGGCTTTCGACTGATCTCCGCAAGCCAAGTGAGGTGCAAAGGATCGACGCAACCGGACTCAACCGCCGAGCAGCAACCGACGCTGTGCTGGACGCACGGATTACACGTTCAAAGCGGGCAAAACGATGGTGATCGTCGACTGCAAAACGAGTGCAATCCTAGACATACGCTGTTCGATGAGACGACCGCAAGGCACACAGATCGGGGAACAGCTGTTTCGACAAAATCTCAACCGGCTAGAGATCATCACCACCGACAAATGCGACTGGAACGAATTACGGCAGACACCACACGATAATGGCGCGAGACCAGTGATCAAGCACCGATAATTTTCGTCGCTAGTTACATCTCACAACGCAGGACTTGACAACGAAAGGTACCACCGCAGATTGGTCGTTGAGTCAGCTATCAATTCACTGA